>Ga0308171_1000081_pt1 | contig 302245 bp, 295 predicted proteins | sample PhyGR1_FD_202135 | JGI IMG/M metagenome (GOLD analysis project Ga0308171, IMG submission 202135) | Phyllosphere microbial communities from UC Gill Tract Community Farm, Albany, California, United States - DLSLSG.R1 | ecosystem: Host-associated > Plants > Phyllosphere > Unclassified | place...
CATAGGCCTTGGAAACGCCGTTCATCGTCAGCGTGCGGTCATAGAGCGAAGGCTCCACTTCCACCGGCGTCACGAACTTGAAGTCGCCATAGGTCAGGTGCTCATACATGTCGTCGGTCAGGATCCAGACATGCGGATGCTTGACGAGAACGTCGGTCAGCGCCTTCAACTCGTCGTGGCTGTAAGCCGCGCCCGACGGGTTGGATGGCGAGTTGAAGATGAACCACTTGGTCTTCGGCGTGATCGCCTTTTCAAGCGCTTCCGGCTTCAGTTTGAAATTGTCTTCCAGCGTGGTGTTGACGAAAACCGGCGTGCCACCGCAGATCGCCACCATTTCCGGATAGCTCACCCAGTAAGGTGCTGGAATAACGACTTCGTCGCCCGGGTTAAGGGTTGCCATGAAGGCGTTGAAAAGAATCTGCTTTCCACCGGTGCCGACAATCGTCTGCTCGGGCTTGTAGTCCAGACCGTTTTCGCGCTTGAACTTCTCGGCAATCGCCTTGCGCAGTTCCGGAATACCGGAGACAGGCGTGTATTTCGTCTTGCCCGCTTTGATAGCGGCAATGGCTGCTTCCTTGATATTGTCGGGCGTATCGAAATCCGGCTCGCCGGCGCCAAGGCCAATCACATCGCGACCCTGTGCCTGAAGTTCGCGAGCTTTCTGCGAAACGGCGATGGTGGCGGATGGCTTTACGCGGGAGAGAATGTCGGCAAGGAAGGCCATTTTTATCGGTCCTATTGAAGTTGACATCGACAGAAGTTGCGGCGGAATGTCGCCCTCTGCGGCAAGTGGTATGTCGAAAGACCGAAAGTCTTTCAAGGTCAAAACCCATGAAAAGATGAGATGAGTCGCATTTACTTTCTCGCAGAACGGACGATCACCCCCGCCAACATGAAAAGGCTTCCATGCATGGAAGACATCATGTCCGGGCGAGACCGCCGATCACGCCAGAAAGGAGCGTACGCCGAAAAAATCGGCAGATTTGCCGGCCTTAACCTCTCGTTAATTCGTGCCTTTTTATCGCCACAATAAATGCTCCGGACTGACGAATTTCGGTCTCCAAGGGGTCCACTTCCAAGCCTCTTTTTAGCACGCGGGCAAAAGAGACGAGGACTATCACGATGCTTATCAATCACCGGAATTCGGCGGATCGGCTGAAGGTACAGAGAATGCTGTTTTCTCTGTGGATGGCGCTTGCGGCTATCATGGTTATTCTCACCATGGCAGCGGGCCTTGCGACCTCCTCTCACGCTTCAGACGCGGTCGACCCCATGACAACCTCAGCCATTGCCAGCGCGCCGATTTCGAAAGCATCGGATCGCATCTTCGTCACCGGTCTTGTGGCACTCGGCTTCGGCACGTTGGGCGTCGGAGGCGTGCTCCTGACGCTCAGCAGCATTCGCGAAAGCCGTCTGCGCCGCAACCGTGAATGACTGCCCTGCCCGTGCCTTGCCGAACCATCCCCTTGCTGATAGAGCACCGGTGAAATGGCTGTCTGGGGCACTTGCTCTCAGACGAGGGTTACCTCCGCCATCTTCAGGGTCAAGATCTGCTGCTTCACGCAACGCCGCTTCGTCTCCCGACAGCCTTTGGCCGTCGGCTTCCAAGCGGAATGGATCGCCTTTTCGACAAGACAATGAAGCAACACGTACATTGCTTCCTTAGTGGTGAAGAATGACGCGCATTCAGGCAAACCTCGTACTGCTTCTTGCTGCCGCGATCTGGGGTGGTGGTTTTGTCGCACAGTCCACGGCCATGGCATCCATCGGTCCGTTCTGGTTCGTAGGCTTGCGCTTTGCCATTGCAGCCCTTGCGGTCCTTCCATTCGCGCTCATGGAAACCCGCCGAATGGGTTCGAAGCCGAGCAAGGCGGAGTACCGCGCCTTCGGTCTTGTCGGCGTGGCCCTCTTTATGGGCGCCACCACCCAGCAGGTGGGATTGCTCACCACCTCCGTTACCAATTCCAGTTTTTTGACGGCTCTTTACGTCATCTTCGTACCGATCATCGCTGTGCTTATCTACCGGCGTTACCCGCATTGGGTTGTGTGGCCGGGCGCCACGATGATGCTGATCGGCATCTTCCTGCTGTCTGGCGGCGCCTTCAGCAGCCTGACGACTGGCGATTTCCTCAGCATCACCTGTGCCTTCTTCTGGGCGGTGCAGATCACGCTTGCGGGCCGTGCCGTCATGGCAAGCAAGCGGCCGCTTGCCCTTTCATGCGTGCAATTTTCCGTCTGCGCCATTCTCAGCATGGTCATCGGCGCGGCCTTCGAGCCGATCAATGCCCAGGCAATTACAGCCTCGATCCGCGAAATCCTCTATGTGGGCATTGTCTCGTCCGGTCTCGCTTTCGTTCTTCAGGTCATCGGCCAGCGCTACACCACGGCGCCCCAGGCAGCCATATTTCTGTCCTCTGAAGCCCTGTTTGGCGCACTTTTTGCGTCACTCTTTCTTGGAGAGATCATTCCGGCGGCCGGTTACATTGGCTGCGCCATCATTTTTTCCGCCATTCTGCTGGTCGAGTTGGTGCCGGAGCTTACGAAAAGACGCCACCAAAAACTTAGCGAAGCAGGCTAAAAACGCGCCGTCTATTGATGAAGTCTTCATCACTCTGCGCGAAAATTGCCGAAAATACCCATCGTCAACGATGGTTTTGTTTTATCAGCGATGCCCGTACGGGAAAAAATTCCGCTCCACGCGTTATACGCGCTAAACGCCACCGATTGATCGCGGTTGGCGCCTAAAAACTTTTGCTTGCCAATTTTAAATAAACACATCACTCTATCGCCGTTCGGGCAATTTGCGAGCGTGGGAAGACCTAGGAATAGATGCATCGGAGACAATACTTCGAGCGGTGGGAACAACAAAACGTTGATCAGAACGTCAAGTCTTCCACAGCGAAGGTTCAATCTCTCAAACATCAAGAACTGCCTGCCGTACGCCCTAGCGGGCAAAACTGTAATGCTGCCTGGAGCTGAACACAGGCAGAGCGAAAAGGACCTGATGCATGGCCGAGACTGGCACCGTTAAATTCTTCAATACCGACAAAGGCTTCGGCTTCATCAAGCCAGACAATGGTGGCGCTGATATCTTTGTTCACATCTCTGCCGTACAGGCTTCCGGCCTGTCCGGTCTTTCGGAAAACCAGAAAGTGAGCTTCGACACGGAACCGGATCGTCGCGGCAAGGGCCCCAAGGCAGTCAATCTTCAGATTGCTGGCTGAGCCATAACGACTTCTCTTCTAGTTGAAGCCCGGCAGGAATGCCGGGTTTTTTTATGGCTTTGATTGCGGGAGACGAAGCCGCCCTAATCTCTTCAATTGGCGCTCTTCTCGGTCCCGCTGGCAGCAGTCGGTGGAGCACCAATTGGGCCGAGATTTTGCAGATAAGGGTTAGAGCGCCGCTCTTCACCGAACCGCCCGCCAGGGCCGTGTCCGCAGATGAAGCCCACATCGTCCCCAAGCGGCAGCACCTTATCACGGATGGAAGCGAGCAACTGCTCGTGGTTTCCGCCAGGCAGATCCGTGCGACCGACGGAACCATTGAACAGCACGTCGCCGACATGCGCAAAACCCTGCGCGCGATTGTAATAAATGACATGACCCGGCGCATGACCTGGGCAATGATAGACCTCGAAACTGTGATCGCCGAAGGACACCACATCCCCATCTGTGAGCCAGCGATCCGGCAGCACGTTCTGCAAACCGGTGATGCCGTATTTCTGCGCCTGGGTTTCAATGCGCTCGAGTAGCGGACGATCGTCCTCATGCGGGCCAATGATCGCGAGGGACAAACGCTCCTTCAATTCCTTGGCACCCCCTGCATGATCCAGGTGGCCGTGGGTCAGCCAGATCTCCTTCAGCGTGATGCCATTCTCGGTAACGGTCTGAACGATGACATCGACATCCCCACCCGGATCGACAACCACGCCTTCCTTCGTGTCTTCATCGAAAAGAATGGTGCAGTTCTGCTCGAATGGCGTGACCGGAATGATCCCTGCCTGCAACTTTCCCATGATGACCTCCTGCGTTCAAAACCTGTCCTCCCTATAGACTCGCATGCGCGACAGCACAATGAAATGTGAAAAAAGCAAAGCTTCGAAAGCATTGCCGACAATATTAAAGAACAAGAAAAATCAGTATCTTGCCGAAGTTTACCTAGCGTCTTTTCAAACATAGTGTTCACGATTCCGGGAACGGAAAAGCAAAAGCTGCGTTCTTGCCCCAGTCTTCAAAGGAGTGAGACATATGAATAAGAAGCTGAAACTGATGATTGCTGGCGGCGCTTTCGCTTTGGTCGCCGGATATGCAAATGCGGCCATGGTTGCGACCACGGCGTCTGACATTTCGGTACGTTCCGGCCCGGGCGAAGATTACTCGGAAGTGGGTCTTGCAACGCGTGGAAGCAATGCGGTTCTCGACGGATGCCTGGAAGGCAGCGCCTGGTGCCGTATTGAAGTTAACGGTGTTCGCGGTTGGGCCAACGCGGATTATCTGAACGTCATGTATGAAGGTTCGCCGGTCATTCTGCGCGAGCGTCGCGCCGACATCGAAGTTCCAGTCGTCACCTACGAGAAGACGGCCAGCATTCAGCAGGAAGAGCCGAACCCTGGCGACCCGAACCTCGGTCGCGTTGGTGAGGTAGACCCGCCGGAGCAGGTCATCACCTACATCGATCAGCATCCCGGCAAGATCGTGCGCGTCGAGGGCGATGTCGCCATCGGCACCACCGTTCCTGCCAGCGCGGAACTCGTGACCATTCCTGACTACGAGTACAGCTATGTCCGCGTCAACGATCGCCGCGTTCTGGTCGAACCAAGCACGCGCCGCGTTGTGTATGTGTACGAGTAAAGTCGCGTAGAGTACCAGCGTTTATGAGTAGCGAAGAGCGCGGCCAGTCCGCGCTCTTTTGCTTGTTTGCTGTTGGCCGCTTTGGCATTGATGTTCAACCTGCGGCATATTATCGAACGCAACAGAAAATGATCGGGAGACATCCCTCTTGGACACCATTTGGGCCAATCTCGTGATAATGATGGTCCACATTCGGTAATGTGAAGGAAGACCAGTGCCTGCCCAATCGCTGAAAAAGGCTGCCGCCAAACAGGCTCCGGCCCTGCCCCATGTCGATGATGCAAAGATCGACTTCGACACGATTGAGGCCTTCTTCTTCGCCTATCGAGACTTCGTTTCCGATCCGGACGCCATTCTGGAGAAGCTCGGCTATGGTCGTGCCCACCATCGTGTGGTTTATTTTGTCTGCCGCAACCCCGGCATGACGGTCGCGGATCTTCTCGATACGCTGCAAATCACCAAGCAGAGCCTTGCACGCGTGCTCAAACAACTCATCGACGATGGCTACATACGCCAGATGGCAGGCCCCGAAGACCGCCGCCAGCGCAGGCTTTACCCCACACTGACTGGCCGCGAACTGGCACTCGCCTTGAGCGATCCGCAATCGCGCCGCATTGCCCGCGCTCTGGATGGCATGTCGACGGAGGCCAGGACCTGCGTTCTTCAATTTCTCGCCAGAATGCGCGACGCCGAACCGACGGGAGCGGAATGACGATGGCCGTAGCCACACCAAAACAGCCGGCGGATGATGACGCCCCCCATCTTCTCATCGTCGATGACGACGCGCGTATCCGCGACCTTCTGCAGCGCTTCCTCAGCGACAAGGGATACCGTATCACCGCTGCGGCGGACGCCGCAGAAGCACGCCGAAAGATGCAGGGCATCCAGTTCGATCTCCTGATTCTCGACGTGATGATGCCGGGTGAAAACGGCCTGTCGCTGACAAAGTCTCTTAACGAAAACAAGACCGTGCCGGTTATTCTCCTCACGGCACGCTCGGAAGCGGATTCGAGGATTGCCGGTCTCGAGGCTGGCGCCGACGACTATCTCGCCAAACCCTTCGACCCGCGTGAACTTGTGCTGCGCATCAACAATATTCTCAGACGCAACACCTCGCCGGATACGCCGAAAATCGACCAGATCATTTTCGGGCCGTTCAATTTCTCCCTTCACAAGAAGGAGCTTCGACGCGGCGCGGAGATCATCCGGCTGACCGACCGCGAGTTGGACATCATGATGCTCTTTGCGCTGCGCGCTGGCGACACCATTCCAAGACATGAGTTGGTGGATGCCGATGCGGATGTCGGAGAGCGGACCATCGACGTGCAGATCAACCGCCTTCGGCGCAAGATCGAAGACGATCCGGCCAACCCGGTCTATTTGCAAACGGTGCGTGGCATCGGCTACCGTCTCAGCGTGGATTGAACCACCCCTTTCTGGCACGTCCGGGTAAGAGCCGGGTGGACAGGTGATCAATGGCAAGCCTCGACTTCATGAGTTTCGCCCGCAACAGCGCCCCGGCACGAGGGTGGCGCTTCTTCGTGCGATGGCTGCGGCACTGGTTGCCGACCGGGCTTTATACCCGCTCACTGCTCATCATCATTCTGCCCATGGTTCTATTGCAGGCGGTCGTCGCAGCTGTCTTCATGGAAAGACACTGGCAGTTGGTAACGGAGCGTCTCTCTGCTGCCGTTACGCGCGATATTGCCGCGATCATCGAACTGATCGAGACGGATCCGGAAGAGGACGACTATCAGCGCGTCATCAATATCGCCCGGGAAAAGCTCGACCTCAGCATCTATATCGAGCCAAAGACGGAGCTTCCTCCAGCGAGACCACAACCCTTCTTCTCCATCCTCGATTCCATTCTGGCCGACCAGATCACCGCGCAGATCGGCAGGCCCTTCTGGATCGACGCATTCGGCAACGGCTCGCTGGTGGAAATCCGCATCCAGTTGAAGGACAAGACGCTGCGCATCTTCACGCGCCGCAACCAGACCTATGCCTCCAACACGCACATCTTCCTCGTCTGGATGGTGGGCGCATCGCTCGTTCTGCTCGGCATCTCGATCCTCTTCCTGCGCGGCCAGATTCGTCCGATCCTGGCGCTCGCAAAGGCTGCCGAGAGTTTCGGTCGAGGCCAGAAGATTACGGCCTACTCGCCCAAGGGCGCCGACGAAGTAAGGCGCGCCGGTCTTGCCTTCATTCTCATGCGAGAGCGCATCGAGCGACAGATGGAGCAGCGCACCGCGATGCTGAACGGTGTGAGCCACGATCTGCGCACCATTCTCACCCGCTTCAAGCTTCAACTCGCACTGGCAGGCGACAACCCCGATCTTGATGGCTTGGACAAGGATGTCGACGACATGCAGTCGATGCTGGAGGCCTATCTCGCCTTTGCCCGCGACGATGCGGAGGAGGATGTTGGCACACTGGAACTGGAGCCATTGCTGCAGAAACTGCAGAGCGATTTCCAAATGGTCGGCAAGACGATGACCTTCCAGCTGAACGGCGTCTCACAGCTCACCGCGCGTCCCAACGCCTTTTCGCGCCTCATCGGCAACCTTGCCTCCAACGCGCAGCGCTATGCGCAGACGCTGTCCATTGAGTTACGGCGCGCACCGCGATCGATCAGCCTCGTCTTCGATGATGATGGTCCGGGCATTCCGCCGGAATCGCGCGAAGATGTTTTCAAGCCCTTCTTCCGGCTGGATGAGGCACGCAACCTCAATGCCTCCGGCACCGGGCTTGGCCTTTCGATCGTGCGCGATATTGCCCGAAGCCATGGCGGCGACGTCATGCTGGATGACAGCCCGTTGGGCGGCCTCCGGGTCATCGTAAAAATCCCGGCCTGACCGGTCGGGAAACAAGCTCACGTGTGGCGGTAATCAGCACATCTTCTCGCCGTTCGGTACATTGCGCTCGACGGCGGCCAAGACAATATCGCCATTGGCATCGGCAAAACCGAGGGTGAGAACTTCCGAGCGGAACGGCCCGATCTGGCGCGGCGGAAAGTTGACGACAGCAAGCACCTGCCGGCCGACCAGATTGTCCAGCGTATAGTGCACGGTAATCTGCGCCGAGGATTTCTTGATGCCGATTTCGGGTCCGAAATCGATCTTCAGCTTAAAAGCGGGCTTGCGCGCTTCGGGAAAAGCCTCCGTCTCGATGATGGTGCCGACACGAATATCGACCTTCTCGAAATCCGCATAGGTGATCTCAGCGCTCATCTGCCCTATCTCCGATCAGTTCGCCAGTTCTTCTGCCCGTGTCTTTGCCGCGGCAATCGCCTTGTCGAACAAGGGCTGCATGCCATCCTCGGCCATGAGCACGGAGAGTGCGGCTGCCGTCGTGCCGCCGGGAGACGTCACATTCTGGCGCAGTTTCGACGCGTCGTCGGGGGACTGATAAAGAAGTTCACCAGCCCCCGCGACGGTTTCTCGCGCGAGACGCATGGCGAGGTCCGCCTGCAGGCCAGCTTTGCGACCTGCCTCTGCCATGCATTCCACGAGATAGAAAACATAAGCGGGGCCACTGCCGGACACGGCAGTGACGGCATCGATATCACCTTCGGTCGCAACCCATTCTACCGGGCCGCTGACTTTCAGAAGCTCTTCCACCAGCTGACGCTGGTCGGCCGAAACGCGCTCATTGGCATAAGCACCGGTCACGCCGCGCCCCACCATGGCGGGTGTGTTGGGCATGGCACGCACGGTCGCCGCCTCACCGAGATGGCTCTCGATAGACGACAGCGTCTTGCCCGCAGCAATCGAAACGATGACTGTCTCTTCCCCGACAAGACCTTTCAGACCTGGCAGCACAGCATCCATCAATTGCGGTTTGACCGCCAAAAACAGAATGCTGGCCGTCACGCCTTCGGGTGCGCTCTCGCAGTGGCGTGCACCCGCCTCGCCCAATGTCGACATCATGGCATCGGAAGGACGTGGATCGATGACGATCACCGACGAACCGGAAACGTCCTTCTTCAGCCAGCCGGAAAGCATGGCGCCGCCCATATTGCCGGCGCCAACGAGTACGATAGGGTTAGAACCAAGCGAAAGCATGCGTATCAGGCCTCGCCCACGGTTTCGAAGAGAGCCGCTTCCATCGCGGCCTTGGCTTCCATCCCGGACCAGACGACGAACTGGAAGGCCTGGAAATATTGCTCGCAGGCTTCCAAAGCGCTGGAAAGTAGAACTTCGACCTGCTGGTTCGTCGGCTCGGCACCGCCAGCCAGAAGCAGTGACTGACGGAAGATGATGACATCCTCCTGACGCCAAAGGTCGAAATGCCCCATCAGTGTCTGGCCGTTGACATGCGAGAGAAGCCGGATCACTTCATTGACGCGATGATCGGGCACGCGGATATCGAAGGCGCAGGCCAGATGCAGCGCTTCGAACTGCTCCATCCAGGAAAACGAGACGTGATAATCGGCCCACCGGCCTCCCACCGTCATGGCAATTTCGTCCTCACCCGAGCGCTCGAAAGACCAATCGTTGGCAGCCGCTACGAACTCGATCATATCGACCGGGTTGGAGAGACGTTCAACTTCGAATTCTATTAGGCTCATACGGCACCTTTTCAGCCGGAGATGAATGTTTTGTTTCGCACGCGAAAGCACAAAAACGCACACACAAATGCCGGTACATCAGTTTAGGACGATTGCCCGACGCTGCCAGATTAACGCAGTGAACCTGTCTGGAGCTTACCGAGTTCGTTTCGAATCATCATTTAAAATCAGTCTATAACGAGCGAGTCCCATCGCCACCCCCTGTCATTCCATTTTCCGGGGAGAACCGTGGATATCTCTTGGCGCGTCAGATCAGTTGAGAGTCATAACCGACTCTGCCGATTGCGTTTTTTGGATGTGTCCACAGAGGGGAAAAAAATGCTGATGAAATTGCTTGCTCTTTGGAGACGAATCCGCACTCGCGCAGGTTGGAGGCTCGCGGCGGGTAAAATGAAAAGGCCGCGCCCTTTTTGAGAGCGCGGCCTGTCTGACAGAAGTCCAAAATCGAAGATCGGATTTGGCTCAGGAAGCGTTTCCGGAAAGCTTTGCCTCCAGCGCTTCGATCCTGGCGCGCAGCGCGTCATTCTCGTCTCGCGCCTTGATGGCCATCTCGCGCACGGCGTCGAACTCCTCTCGCTTCACCACATCGAGGCTGTTCAGCCAGCGATCGGCCTGCGCGTGGAACGCCTGCTCTACCTCCTTGCGTACACCCTGCGCCGCACCTGCGGCATCGGTCATCAGCTTCGCGAATTCATCGAAAATGCGGTTGGTTCCGGTTGTGCTCATGGTGCGGTGTCCTCGTCTTCATCCGGAGAGACATGCTGCTCTATCCGGTTCTGACATTTCAGGTAGGCACTCCCTTGCCGCGTTGCAAGCGAAAACGGGATGATGACGGGCAGTAACCTTACTTGTGACAGCCGTGAAAGCGCCAAAGAATCGCCTTGACCGCTCCCTTTTCACCCGCCATTTTCGCCCGGCGGGAAAGATCATGCTAATACTGCCTGCCGTGCGAAAACCGGCGTTTTCGACAACAACAGAGAATGGAATACGCGACTTGTTTTCACCGCTTGCCCCGCTTTCGATCATGCCGTTTCCCAACATCGATCCGATCGCCTTTTCCATCGGCCCGATCTCGATCCATTGGTATGGTATCGCCTATGTCGTCGGTATTCTTCTTGGCTGGTACTACGCGCGCAAGCTCAGCATGACGGATCGCCTGTGGCCGGGTGACAAATCGCCCGTGACGCCGATCCATCTCGATGATTTCATCATCTGGGCAGCCGCGGGCATCGTGCTGGGTGGCCGCATCGGTTACGTACTCTTTTACGATCTTCCTGCCGTCATGGCGAACCCGGTGCGCGCCTTCGAGATATGGAATGGCGGCATGTCCTTCCATGGCGGCCTCCTGGGTACGACGATCGCAATGATCCTCTTTGCCCGCCGCAACGCCATTCCCGTCTGGAGCATGTTCGACATTATCGCGGCCGTCGCACCCGTCGGCCTGTTCTTCGGCCGCATCGCCAACTTCATCAATGGCGAATTGTGGGGCCGGCTGACGGACGTTCCATGGGCGGTCGTCTTCCCGACCGGCGGACCTTTCGCCCGCCATCCAAGCCAGCTTTACGAAGCCGGGCTGGAAGGCATCGTGCTGCTGATTGTTCTCGCCGTATTGGTATGGGTCTTCAAAGCGCTGAAAACGCCCGGCACGGTGACGGGCACCTTCGTTGCCGGATATGCCCTGTCGCGCATCTTCGTCGAATTCTTCCGCGAACCTGACGCACAGATCGGCTATCTGGCGGGGAACTGGTTGACCATGGGAATGGTTCTCTCAGCGCCCATGTTCGCGCTCGGCGTCTGGGCAATCCTGCGGGCACGCTTTGCCGCCCGCGCCCGCCAGAACGGATAAGTAACATGCCAACGCCCCTTGCACGTCGCATCAAGTCTCTTATTCGCCTCAACGGCCCGTTAAGCGTCACCGATTACTTCTCGCTCTGCCTCGCAGATCCCGAGCATGGATACTATAAGACACGCCAGCCCTTCGGTCGCACCGGCGATTTCGTCACGGCACCGGAAGTCAGCCAGCTCTTCGGTGAGATGCTAGGCGTCTTCATGGTCCATGCCTGGCAGCGCCACGGCCTGCCCGCCAATGTCAGGCTGGTGGAAATCGGACCCGGTCGCGGCACGATGATGACGGATATGTTGAGGGTGATTCAGCGCATTGCCGCCCCCCTTTACGACGCAATGAGTGTGCATCTCGTCGAAACGAGCCCGCTTCTGACCGAGACGCAGCAGAAGACGCTTGTCGCGCACGAGGGCAAGATCAGCTGGCACGAGAGCTTCAACGACGTGCCGCCAGGCTTCCTGCTGATTGCCGCCAACGAACTCTTCGATGCCATCCCTATCCGCCAGTTCGTCAAGACACACCAAGGCTTCAGAGAAAGGGTCGTCAGCCTCGATGAGGATGACGAACTGATTTTCACCGCAGGCGTCGCTGGTCTTGATCCGGACCTCCTGCCCCCGCAGTCTGAGCGACAGGCGCTTGGCACGATCTTCGAATACTCTCCGGCCCGTGAAGCGGTCATGGCCGCACTTTGCGAGAGGCTTAAAGTCAACAGTGGCACCGCGCTCGTCATCGACTACGGCCACATGGTCTCTGGCTATGGCGATACCATGCAGGCGCTCAGAATGCATGAATATGATCCCGTCCTCGCCCATCCCGGCGAGGCCGATCTGACCAGCCATGTGGATTTCGAAAGCCTCGTGAAGACCGCGACTGCAAACGGCATCCATGTGAACGGCCTTCTGCACCAGGGCGATTTCCTCTACGGCCTTGGCCTCAAGGAACGCGGACAGGCTTTGGCAGCAACGGCGACGCCCGATCAGATGCTGACGATTGCCGAAGCCATTAACCGTCTCGCTGGCGAAGGTGCTGGTAAGATGGGTGAGCTTTTCAAGGTGCTTGCGATCTCTAGCCCTGCCCTTCATTTGCTGCCGTTTCGCGCGCTGGATTGAGCCCGCTGACGAGTGTACACCTGACGGACGCCTGAGAGGAGATTGACACGGGCAGTCTGCTTGGGCCAACATCGGGCCAATTCGAAGCAGAACAAATCTGCCGCACGGCATCTTTTTTGAGATGCGCCCATCGGAAACACTCGCTCAGAATCATCACTGAAAAAATCGGCGACACCGCAAAGGATTGAACACCCCATGCAGGACGACACGCTGCCGCTTCCCGTTCAGAGCACATTGCTTGAGGCGGCGTCCGAAAACGGCATACGCCATGGCTTCTTCACTCGCGAAGGCGGCGTTTCGAAAGGCATCTATCGCGGCTTGAATGTCGGCCTCGGCTCGCAAGACGAACGCCAATCGGTCGTGGAAAATCGCCGCCGCGTGGCGCAGTGGTTCGGTCTTTCGGCCGAAAAGCTCGCAACCGTCCACCAGATCCACTCCCCCAATGTCGTCGTGATCGACGAGACCTATGATGGGGGCAGACCGCAAGCGGACGCGATGGTGACGGCAACGCCCGGCATCGTCATAGGCGTGTTGAGTGCCGACTGCGGACCGATCCTTTTTGCCGACCGCAAAGCTGGCATCGTTGGCGCGGCCCATGCGGGCTGGAAGGGTGCGGTTCATGGCGTTCTGGAGAACACCATCGAAACCATGATCGCGCTTGGCGCACGCCGAGAGAACATCGTCGCAGCACTCGGCCCCTCCATCGGGCAGGAGAATTACGAGGTGGGACCGGAGCGCGTCGAAGATCTGAAAAATCTGGATCCCACCTACGATCAATACTTCGCACCTTCGGAGAACGAAGGCCACGCCTATTTCGACCTGAAGCAACTGACGATGGACCGTCTGACCAAAGCGGGCATTCAGGCCGAAAATCTCAACCTCTGCACCTATCCGGATGACAAAAGATTCTTTTCCTTCCGCAGGACCACGCATCTGTCCGAACCGGATTATGGTCGACAGATCTCAGCAATAGCAATTTTGGAGACGTAAGATGGCTCTTCACTTCGAACCCGCCGAATTTGAGGCCCGTCGTGCCCGCCTGATCGAGAAGATGGCAGAGGAAAGGCTGGATGCCGTGCTGCTTTTCGCCCAGGAAAGCATGTACTGGCTGACCGGCTACGACACCTTCGGCTATTGCTTCTTCCAGACGCTGATCGTTAAGGCCGATGGCTCGGTTGCGCTGTTGACGCGTTCCGCCGACCTGCGCCAGGCCCGCCACACCTCCAATATCGAAAACATCGTCATCTGGGTGGATCGCCTCAATGCCGATCCGACGCTCGATCTCAAGAACCTGATGAGCGAAATGGATCTGCTCGGTTGCCGCGTCGGCATCGAGTTCGACACCCACGGCATGACTGGACGAGTAGCGCGCCTGCTGGATAATCAACTGGCAAGCTTCTGCCAGATCGTCGACGCGTCCTATCTCGTGAGCACACTTCGACTGGTGAAAAGCCCAGCCGAGATTGCCTACGCCAAGCGTGCCGGTGAGCTTGCCGATGACGCGCTCGATGCAGCCATCGCGCTCATCAAGCCGGGTGCCGATGAGGCCGACATTCTGGCAGCCATGCAGGGCGCGGTCTTTTCCGGAGGCGGCGACTACCCTGCCAACGAATTCATCATCGGCTCCGGCCCCGATGCGCTTCTGTGCCGCTACAAGGCCGGCCGCCGCAAGCTGGATGCCAAGGACCAGATCACGCTCGAATGGGCTGGCGCCAGCGCCCATTATCACGCGGCGATGATGCGCACCGTCGTCATCGGCGAACCGGAGTTCCGCCATAAGGAACTCTACAATGCCTGCGCCGAAAACATCCGCGCCATCGAAGAGGTTCTTCGCCCCGGCAACACCTTCGGCGACGTCTTCGATGTGCATGCCAAGATCATGGATGAGCGCGGCCTGACCCGCCACCGCCTCAACGCCTGCGGTTACTCGCTTGGCGCACGCTTCTCGCCGTCCTGGATGGAGCACCAGATGTTCTACGCCGGAAACACACAGGAAATCCTGCCCAACATGACCCTCTTCGTTCACATGATCATCATGGACAGCGATGCCGGCATCGCCATGACGCTGGGTCAGACCTATGTGACGACAGAAGGCGCGCCGCAATCGCTCTCACGCCACAGCCTCGACATGCTGACCGCCTGAAGACGGTTTGACTCGAAACCCAAACGGCACTTTAATCGCGCCCATTCTGGGGAGACGGAGCCGATGATGATGAGATACAGGGCATGAGCAGGCTGGGTGGGATCCTTGCAGTTCCCGGGCTCTTGATGGCTCTTTCTGCATGCAACACCAGTGATGCGCTCACACCGCAAGTCAATGTCGGGCACAACCAGACGGCATCGACCCCCGTCAATCAGGGCGATCTCGACCAGATGGCGGCAGCCGCTGATCGTTCCGGTTCCGGCGTTGCACCGCAAGTACCCGCCTACGCGCCGCAGAACACGCTGCAGGCGCAAGCCCAGGCGATGACCAGCGGCGTTCAATACGGTCAGCCGGTCAGCCGCCAGCCGCAGCAGCAGACTGCAGCACTTGCTCCGTCGGGTGCCGCCAGTATCCGCTTCCTGCCGATTATCGGCGCGCCGGTCCAGGCCGTCACGCCGCTCTCCAGACAACTTGGAGCGGAGGCCCGCGCCAAGGGGCTGACGATCCTGCCTTCCGCCGATACCTCCGCCACGAACATCCTCAAGGGCTATCTTTCGGCTTTCGAAGATGGCGGCAAGGTCACGGTCGTCTATGTCTGGGATATTCTCGATGCCAATGGCGCTCGGCTTCATCGCCTCCAGGGGCAGGAAGCCGTGGCGTCACGCGGGGGCGACCCGTGGTCGGCCGTCACCGATGGCGTGATGCAGAAGATCGCAGCCAAGACGCTGGACGATTACCAAGCATGGCGGCAGAACGGGCGTGGATAAGTCAGTCGGTCGAAAGCACTTGCGCCGATCCAATCGATTGAAGAGACAGTTGAAAACAGTCGAGTCACAAAGTTTTCACGAAAATCATGGGTAACGGGGTTCCGGCTATTGCATTCACAGGCAACAGCGCTATTAAGGCGCCCATGGCAAAACGGCATGTCCGGCGCCCTTCTGGGCCGGGTATTCCTTCCCGTTGAACGACGCACTGGCCGCGGAACAGACTTAAAAATCCCGGGCTCAAGCGATGGCATGGAAAACAGGCGGCACCCATGAAGGTTTTCGCAGGCAATTCGAACCGGCATCTGGCCGAAGCGATCTGCAAGTATCTCAATGTTCCCCTGGGAAATGCCACAGTAAAACGGTTTGCGGACCAGGAAATCTTCGTAGAAATCGGTGAAAATGTACGCGGCGAGGATGTTTTCGTCGTCCAGTCCACATCTTTCCCGGCCAATGACCACCTGATGGAACTGCTGATCATGATCGACGCCATGCGTCGTTCCTCGGCAAAGCGCATCACTGCCGTTCTCCCCTATTTCGGCTACGCCCGCCAGGACCGTAAAGCCGGTCCAAGAACGCCGATCTCTGCCAAGCTCGTTGCCAATCTCATTACCGAGGCCGGTGCCGATCGCGTCCTGACGCTCGATCTTCACGCCGGTCAGATCCAGGGTTTCTTCGATATCCCGACGGACAACCTCTTCGCCGCACCGATCCTCGCCCGCGACGTGAAGGAACACTACGACACCAAGAACGTCATGGTTGTTTCCCCAGACGTGGGTGGCGTGGTGCGCGCCCGCTCGCTTGCCAAGCGTCTCGACTGTCTTCTCGCCATCGTCGACAAGCGCCGCGATCGTCCCGGCGAATCCGAGGTCATGAACGTCATCGGTGACGTGTCCGGTAAAGACTGTATCCTGATCGATGACATTGTCGATTCCGGCGGCACGCTCTGCAACGCCGCAGAAGCCCTGCTCAAGAACGGCGCGACCAGCGTCACCGCCTACATCACCCATGGCGTTCTCTCCGGCGGCGCCGTTGCTCGCGTGTCATCCTCCAAGCTGCGCGAACTCGTCATCACCGACAGCATCCAGCCGACCACCGGCGTCCAGTCCGCGCACAACATCCGCGTGATCACCACCGCCACCCTGCTCGGCGAAGCGATCAACCGCACGGCGATGGAACAGTCGGTCTCGGGCCTCTTCGACTAACTTGAGAGCGGATACGCTCGGCCATCCGCGATGGCCGAAGCTCCATTTTTATCCGTGAGTGAGAATATCTGCACCCGCGGCTGGGTAGAACATCAGCGATAGCTCTTACTGGGATGGTCGCCAACCTATCTCAACTAAAACGCCGCCGGGTGCCACGAAGTAGAATAGCCAACCTCCACGTATAGCTTGTGGCTTCCCCCACAACTCGGCGTTAGACTCTAGAAGCCTCTCGTACAGCTCATCGACCTCCTCACGCGAGGATTGAATAAACCCGATGTGGTAGGTCTTAATGTCCGACGTTATCGGATCGCCAGCACCGAATTTTTCTATCGGTTTACTGATCACGAGTTCCAATCCCGCTGCGTCCTGCAGGATCGACAGTCCATTTGCGCCGCGTGTTTCCATCAATGTAAACCCGAGGTAGTCGCAAAAGAAGTCGCGTGTAACAGCGACATCCAAAACATGTAGGTCAAGGTGATTAAGGCGCATCTATCTCTCCATCATCAGAACGCGACAGAGCTTGGGCATTTGCCGGGCACACTGACGCGATAATTTAGCCTTTCGGCGTTTCGCGTCGTGGGTTCTCACCATTGGATGGAACAGATCCTTCCGTGAGGAAGGGGGCGGGCTTACCTTATCCGACCCTATGCCTTTTTCGACAGAAAAAGCCTACATCGCGGGTGTTTGGACGTCAAATATCGAACTGGGGAGGGAATCTGCCCGGCCTCGAAGGCATGAAACATCGTTTACGGCGGTTCACGACGGGCATTGATGCGAGGCACTTTAGAGGTCTCACTCTTTACTCCACAGCCATGCCTGAACGACGCTGCGAGAGCCGCCTTCTTTCTCTCGCCACATATGCTCGCAAATGACGCATTGCCTTGACACTCTTCCACGCCATTATCTGCAACAGCCTAAGCCCCTGCGAACTCGACTGGCGCAGAAGAACCGATACGTCGGAAGCGACGGGACCAACTCCAAGAACATGCCGATGCTGTCCAATTGCGAGAAGACGATAAAGAACAAGCGTCGTCAGGGCGGCAAAGAGGATCGACATCGTCGTATCGCTGAGGAAATGCCGACCCGCGGCCATGCGCATGGCAGCCGTTGCGATAATCAGGAAGGCAGCGACCACGGCGCAGACTACCCTACCCCTACGCGTGAGTTGCGGCCAGAGCAAAACGCAGACCGGTAATACGACGCTGGCAATCAGGGCTGCCTCGCCGGATGAAAAGGAACAGTTCTTGAAGCACTGATTGCTGAGCTGAAACGCCGGCGTAAATGTCTGGGTGCCACCGAATTCGAGAACGCCATCCGGCCGCGCGCGACCGAGCCAGGTTTTCAGAATGCCATTGACCAGCAGCCCGGCGCAGGCCAGCGTGTTGCCCCAGATAAAGGCCCAAACGCGCCAGCCGGTCTGTTGTGTGGTTCCGATCAGGACGTTGCCCAGGAAGATGAGGAAAGTCACGACGGCGAAGGCCTCACCGCCGTGGCGCAGAACATCTCTCCAGAACATGAAGTCCGGGCTGCGGCCCACCCAGTCTCCTGCCTGCCCGCTGAAGAACAGGGTGGAAATTCTCAGGTCCAGGAAGGGGAAAGCCGCAAAAACGATGACGGCGCACAGCGTTGCGATCGTCAGCCAGATGGTGAGCCGCATATGGACGATATCATGGTCCATGGTTCGCACCCTCAAGACAGGAGGCCGGAATTTTCCAGAGGCCGACGGTGGCGCGTTCCATGAAGCCGGCGGCCGCCACCCATTGGGCTTCCGCCGGCTCATCCTTGATGCAGGCAGGGAGCGAGTCGGCACGCGATAGAAGAAGCGCGTTGGTCGCCTCCCCCGGCAGCAGCGGATAGAGCAGCGCATAGTGACTGGATGGAGGCTCGGCGCCCTCGTTCCACGCGCGCGGCGCAATATGATGATCGTCTCTCAACTGATAGAACATTTCCGCCAGGAAGGACCGGTCGGAGGCGACCAGGACGTGAGCGTCCAGCCTTCTCGCATCCGCAATTGCTGTCGATACCAGAGCGGATCGGCCAAGATAGCGCTTCAACGCCAGCTCGCCATTGGGAAGACGCAACTCCGTACCGAAAATGGTGAGCAGCGGCAGGATAATGGCGACAACGGTATTGAGAATAAGCGACGCCCGCAGCCAGTGCGGCCGTTCCGCAAGCCATGGCGTCGCAAGCAGGAGGCCTGCTGCATAGGCGCCGACCGCCCAATTGGCGAAGGCACGCGAGACCAACGCCTGCACCGTCATCAACAGGAGAAGCGGAATGCTGAGCGCGCAGAGCGCGCGAACCATCGGCGTTCTCATGTCCCGCAAGGCCATCAGCATGGCGATGAAGACGAAGGGCCCCACGACCCCGGCCTGCGCACCGAAAAAGCCAAGAGCCGAGCCGAAGTTCAGCCCCGCCGTATTCCAATGCGCAATGGATACCGTGTGACGGGCGGTGGCGAAATCATGCGTATAGTTCCACCACAGATTGGGCGTAACCACAGCCGTGGCAACGAGACCCGCCAGGAACGCATGCGACCAGTGGACCCGCCAGTTCCTATCCAGCAATGCCGCCAGCGGCACGAAGGGAAATAGAAAGGCCATGGCGTATTTCGACAGAAAGCCGAGCCCGACCGCAAAGCCAAGCCCTGCCGCCAGCATCAATCCGAGTGGTCCGCCGTCATCGCGCAGCGCCGCAAGCTTGCGCCACAGGATCAGCGACACGACGATGAAAAACAGCATCGGCGTATCGGTGGAAATCAACAGGCTGGAAAGCGAGACGCCGGGCAGCGTGATGTAGATGATCGCCGCCAGCGCTCCGATCCGCTCATCATAGATCATCCGCCCCAGATAGAACATCGCAGCCGCCGTCATCGCATGCATGATGGGCGCCGCCAAACGGATGTCGAAAGTCCCCTCACCGCCCGTCATCCACGTGGTCAGGCGAATGACCCAGCCGATCAGCGGCGGCTTGGAATAGGCGCCAAACGCCATCTCCCGGCTCCAGAGCCAATATTGCGCTTCATCGACAAAGAGATCGGTATGGTTGAACGCAAGACAGACGATGCGGAACAAGGTTACGCCGAGGATAGAGAAGAGCGCAATCGACCGCCATCGGGCGCTATCCGTCTCCAATGGGTGGGTGTCTGCGGAACCTTGAAACTGTCCGGCGATCCCGCTCATGCCTGACACCGACTGGACGTGAAAATCACTTGTGAGAAATGGAAAAAGAAAAGGCGCATATCGATCCGCTCAAAAAGAACGACGACGATATGCGCCTGATTAATGACACCATTACGTCAATTCGGAAGGCTTCTACACAAACAATTCAGCGCGCATCCCGAATTGCGACACCAGCGAAAAGACGGTGGTGTCGCTTTCAACCGGCATCAGAAGAAGCCGAGTTTGTTCGGGCTGTAGGAGACCAGCAGGTTCTTGGTCTGCTGGTAATGATCGAGCATCATCTTGTGCGTCTCGCGACCGATGCCCGACTGCTTGTAACCACCGAAAGCGGCGCCTGCCGGATAGGCGTGGTAGCAATTGGTCCACACGCGACCGGCTTCGATACCGCGACCTGCGCGGTAAGCGAGGTTCGTATCGCGGCTCCAGACACCCGCACCCAGACCATAAACTGTGTCATTGGCGATTTCGATCGCTTCTTCCACCGTCTTGAAGGTTGTGACGGAAACCACAGGGCCGAAGATTTCCTCCTGGAAAACCCGCATCTTGTTGTTGCCTTCAAAGACTGTCGGCTGGATGTAGAAGCCGTCCTTCAGATTGCCGGAGAGAGATTTCTTGTCGCCGCCGGTCAGCACCTTGGCGCCTTCCTTCTTGCCGATCTCGAGGTAGCTCATGATCTTGTCGAACTGTTCCTGCGACGCCTGCGCACCGATCATGGTGGAAGCATTCAGCGGATCGTCCTGGCTGATCGCCTGCACCCGCTTCAGCGCCTTTTCCATGAAGCGGTCATAGATCGATTCATGCACCAGCGCGCGGGACGGGCACGTGCAGACCTCGCCTTGGTTCAGCGCGAACATGGCAAAGCCTTCGAGCGCCTTGTCGAGGAAGGCATCATCCTCATTCATCACATCGGCAAAGAAGACGTTTGGCGACTTGCCGCCGAGCTCCAGCGTGATGTTGGTGATGTTGTCCGCCGCATAGCGCATGATTTCCTTGCCGACCGAGGTCGAGCCGGTGAAGGCGATCTTGGCGATACGGTTGCTCTGCGCCAGTGGCTTACCGGCCTCGGTGCCGAGACCGTTGACGATATTAATGACGCCCGGCGGCAGAAGATCTTCGATCAGTTCCATGACGAGCAGGATCGAAGCGGGCGTCTGTTCGGCCGGCTTCAGAACCACGCAGTTGCCGGCGGCAAGTGCCGGCGCAAGCTTCCACGCTGCCATCAGAATCGGGAAGTTCCAGGGAATGATCTGGCCGACCACGCCGAGCGGCTCATGGAAATGATAGGCGACGGTGTCGTTGTCGATTTGCCCGATGGAGCCTTCCTGCGCGCGAATGCAGCCTGCGAAATAACGGAAGTGATCGATGGTCAGCGGAATATCGGCATTGGTGGTTTCGCGAAGCGGCTTGCCGTTATCCCAGGTTTCCGCCCGAGCGATGAGATCGAGATTATCCTCGATCCGCTGAGCGATCTTCAAAAGAATATTGGAGCGCTCGGTGACGCTGGTTCGGCCCCAGGCTGCGCGCGCCTTATGCGCCGCATCCAGTGCAGCCTCGATATCGTTGGCATCGGATCGCGGCACTTCGCAAATCTTCTGCCCGGTAACGGGGGAGATATTGTCCATGTAGCGGCCGGACTTCGGCTCCACCCACTTGCCGCCGACATAGTTGCCGTATTTCAGTTTGAACGGAGTTTCACCCGCTTTATGCTGAACCTGGATGTTCATGTCTTTCATCCTCCCTGATGAACAACGATCCATGTTTGATCGCGTGGAGAGAGGTTGTGCCGATACTCGGGTAAATCAAAGAGGCATCGGGCCGTTCCGCACTGCACAGTGTTTCACATCTGCGACAACGGCCACGCCAATCGGAACGACCACCTCACGCTCAGTGGACGGACAGCTTCTTCATCTTGCGGTGAAGCGTTGCGCGGCTGATCCCCAGCAATTCGGACGCCTGTGTCACATTGCCATTGGTTCGCGCCAGAACCCGTCTCAGAGCCGCGCGCTCAGCCTCCATCAGGTCACTCCCCTTGTCATGGCGCTCTTCCTTGAGCGCATCCGATGCGGGGATGCCTTGCGCAATGCGCGCATCGTCAAGACGCAGTGCAAGTCTAGCCGCGCGGGTCGCACCAAGAATAATATCGTCCTGATCGACAGCCAGCAGCGACAGCATCGTGGATTGCGCAGACGGCACGATCAGGATGCGCGCGCCTGGAAAGGCACGGCGGAACAGGTTGCCCTCGATACGCTGTGCGGCATCGCGAACGGTCTGCGTCACCATGGAGAAGGTCAGCTCGTTGATGTCCTCCCGGCAGGTTGAAATGTCGAGCGCCCCCGTCACCTGGCCCCTGTGATCGCGGATCGGCGCCGTCGTGCAGGAGAGATTGATGTTGGAGCTGAAGAAATGCTGGTCGCGGTAGACCACCGCTGGGCGCTCATCGGCAAGTGCCGTGCCGATACCATTGGTGCCGACACTCGCCTCGCTCCACAGCGCGCCGGACCACAGCCCGGCCTTGCGAAAATCTTCATCGTCACCCGCAGCACCGCGCCGTTCCAAAGCCACGCCTTTGGCATCGGTCAACAGCAGGCAGCAACCGGCCCTGCCAACGGTTGAAAAGATGCGGTCGATTTCATCCGCGCTTTCCGCCAGAAGATCGGATGCCGCGTCGCGTGCCCTTCGGAATTCCGCCTCCGACAGAAAAATCGGCTTGCGGTTTTCCTCCGGCGCCAGATGATGCATCATCATGCAGCGGCGCCAGGAGGCGACGATCGGGGAACTTGCGGCAGCCGAGGAATGATTGGCGCTTTCATAGACATGATTGGCGTGTGCGGCGTCGTTCGACATAGGCTCCTCCCAAAGCTTCTGATATGGTGCGCCGGTTGCGCGATGCTTTCAACCATAAAATAGTCGTATGCAACGCCGCAGGCTCATTACGATTAGGCGGATTGCCCGTGATCGAACGGAAAGCCCGTACGGCCTTGCGTTTGCGGACGCTTTATACTATAGCGCGCGCATCCGTGTAGACACCCTTGGAGGCAACACGGTCGGGTTGGCGCTTGCGCCGCCCCAGTTCTCGTCCGGCATAGCCGGTTTGAACTCTCCATATAACCTCGAAAAGGAAATGCCATGAGCAAAGAAACTTATGAGCTCAAGGCCGAGGCGCGCGAACGAGTTGGTAAGGGGTCCTCTCGTGAACTTCGCCGCAACGGTTTGATTCCCGCTGTCATCTATGGTGACAAGCAGGCCCCGATTTCTATCGCGATTTCGACCAACGAAATCACCAAGCGCATCCACGGCGGCGGCTTCATGACGACGATCGCAACGATCGACGTTAACGGCCAGAAGTACAAGGTTCTGCCGAAGGACTACCAGCTGGACCCGGTTCGTGACTTCACGATGCACGTGGACTTCCTGCGCGTTTCGGCCAACTCGAGCGTCACTGTCGAAATTCCGGTTCACTTCGTCAATGAAGAGAAGTCCGAGATCAAGACCGGCGGCGTTCTGAACATCGTTCGCCACACGATCGAAGCCACCGTTCCTGCGGACCAGATTCCGGACGCGATCACGGTTGACCTCGAAGGTCTGAAGATCGGCGACAGCGTTCACATCTCGCAGATCAAGCTGCCGAAGAACGTTACCCCGACGATCACCGATCGCGACTTCACCGTTGCAACGATCGTTCCGCCGGTTGTGGACGTTGTTGAAGACGAAGCATCCGCTGCTGAAGAAGCAGACGACGCAAACAAGTCCGAATAAGACCTGTTCGTTTTTCTTGAAGAAGCCCCGTATCGAGAGATGCGGGGCTTTTTATTTGGCACGAACTCTCTCGAGAACGAGCCGTGCAGCGCAGCGGCTTTTGCGGCGCGCGACGAGAGCGCCGTGCATCCTTTTCAGACGCGTCAAGCACGCTCTGCCCCTTGGAAGCGACCCATAGCGCTTTCCGAAAGTCGGTTCCGATCTTCGGAAAGCACGATGCTGTAGTCAAGAAATGATTAAGCATTCTCCGAAACGATAACTCAAAGCTTTGACTCTACAACCGCAACTGGAAAAGGTTGCCGCGGCGCTCAGGCCTTTACCGGATGAACAGGAGTTTGTGAGGATCAAGAGAGGGCAGATGACCCATTCGGTAGAGAGGCGATTTCTGGCGATCATATCCGGCGCATTGCTGGTCATCGTCGCACCGCTTTTTACGATTCTGCTGATCCTTGCCTATAATGCCGCGAGTTCCAGCCAGGCAGACCGGCTCGAAATTCTCATTGTCGCCAATGCCCAGGCTCTTGGTCGTCCCCTCTGGGATCTCGATGACGAGAGCATAAATCAGATTACCGGCACGCTCATCACCGACCCGGCGATCTACATGGTCCGGGTCACGGACAGCTTCGGACAGCTTGACGTTACCCAGACATCGAATGGCACCCGCGGCGACGAGATGTCTTCTCTCAGCCGGGACATCTTCTACAAGAATCTCGACGGCGAGACCAAAGTCGGAACGATCAAGATCTTCTTCCATAATGTCGGCTTGTTCTCGTCACTGGACGGGATAGAGCTCTCCTTTCTATCGATCTTCATTCTGGCGATCTTGACGGTGTTCGGCGCGGCCATCGTCGGCAACCGGATGATGATCATGCGCCCGCTTCTGCGGCTGACGGCGGCCATCGAGGCGACCCGCAGACTGGGTTCTCGCCACCATGTCGACTGGCGCTCCCGCGACGAGATGGGAAGGCTGGCAGAGAGCTTCAACGAGATGCAGACGCAGCTCGAACGGGAGGAATACGAGATCAAGCGCGCGCATCGGCGCACGACCGAGATCTATAACCGCACGCCCGCCATGCTGTTTTCGCTCGACCCGGAAAATCGGGTCGCAGCGGTCAGTGATTACTGGGTCAAGGCGACAGGCTATAGCCGCGAGAATGCCCTTGGCTGCTTTTTTGAAGCGTTTCTCCATCCGGACGATCGGGAGAGTTTCCGGAAGCGGCATCAGAGCCGTCCGTCTGACCATCTTGATGAATCCTACGCGGCGGAATGCACCGTCCGCTTCATCTGCGCCTGTGGGCGTTCGATGGATGTGCTGATTGCCGAAAAGACGCTGCAAACCGGCATCGAGGATACCAGCGCAGATGTGCTGAGCGTGATGACGGATGTGACCGAACTTCGCCAATCCGAACAGCGCAACGGCCTTCAGGCCATTTCCGACCATCTCACCGGGCTTTTGAACCGGCAGGGCTTCGAAGCCATGCTGGACCAGAAGATTCTCGATGCCGATGCGGCGCAGTCGAAGCTCGCCTGCCTGTTCATCGATCTCGACCGCTTCAAGGGCATCAACGACAATTTCGGCCACGCGGCGGGCGATGCGGTTCTCAAACAATTCGTTGCCCGGCTGAGAGGCGTTCTCAATCCGCAGGACGCGGCCTCGCGGCTTGGCGGGGACGAGTTTGCGCTGCTGCTTGCGGGATCGGACGCTGAAGAGCGCTCCCTGAACCTCTGCGACAAGATCAGCGCGATGTTCAACGACCCTTTCATGGTTGATCGCCAAAGCATTCGTCTCAGCGCCAGCATCGGTCTTGCCATCTATCCGGAACATGCCGGTAGCGCATCTGAATTGCTGCAGCATTCCGATCTTGCCATGTACACCAAGAAGCGCGCCGGAAAGAATGGCGCGCAGATTTTCGACGCCACGATCATGAACGAGGCGCGTCAGCGGGCCGAGATCGAGCAGGACATCGAGCAGGCGATTGACGAAAACTGGTTGGAGGCGCACTTCCAGCCTATCCTTAACATGCGGACGGGCACCACCTGCGGCTTCGAAGCCCTGATGCGGCTGAACCATCCGCGCAAGGGATTACTCCCGCCCGGCCCGATCATCCGCGTTGCCGAAGAGAATGGCACCATAAAGCGTCTCGGCAATCGCGTTCTTGAGCATTCCATCCAAAATCTTGCGGAAATCTCGAACGTTCCCGGTCTCGAAGACGCCTATGTTGCCGTCAACTTCTCTGCCCAGCAATTTGAGGCGGGGCTTCCTACCCGGATTGCCGGCCTGCTGCACCGCTACCGTATCGTTCCGCAGCGCCTCGTCGTGGAAATCACCGAAGCAGTGATGATGCATGACGATCCGCAGGTGCGTGCCGTGTTGAATGCAATCAGCCTGCTTGGATGCCGGATTGCGCTTGATGATTTCGGCACAGGCTATTCTTCGCTGAGCTACCTCAATCGCTTCCCCGTCGATATCGTCAAGATCGACCAGTCTTTCACGCGCTCCATCAGCAATGATGCACCCGATATCAGCAAGAGAAGCCGCATGTTGGTCGAGGGTATCAGCGCGATCTCCCACAAGATGAACTGCCTCGTCATTGCCGAAGGCATAGAGACCGAAGAGCAGAAGAAAATGCTACAAGAAATGGGAGTTGATTGCGGCCAGGGCTATTTGTTTTCCAGACCACGCGCGATCCAGTCGCTGATTGAGGTCTATACGGCACCGTCTGAGAACGGAGAGAGACCACAAGCTGTGCAGTAATAGGCTGCGGGAGGGGAAGCAGTGTTACGAGCAATTCTTGTATGGATCGGCCTGTCGGTTTGCTTGCTGAGCGCAACCTCAGCCAGCGCCGAGAAGCTTTTTTTATCGAGCGAATATTATCCACCCTACAATCTTCGCGATGCCGATGGGCATCCAAGCGGCGTCTATTGGGATCAGTTGAAGATCATACTGGAGCGCACCGATACGCAGTATGAAGCAGCAGTGATGCCTTGGGCGCGCGCCATCACATTGGCAGAAACGGCACCCATGCATTGCGTCTTCGCGGCCGCCCGCACCCCCGAGCGCGAGCCGCGCTTCAAGTGGGTTTCTCCCATCCACACGGATCGCAATGTTCTGGTCGCGCGTCAGGGCCATGTCATGAACATCAAGACTCTGGAGGACGCCAAACAATACACGGTCGGAACGCAGCGTAACGACTATACCGAAGCCTTGCTCCGCTCGATGAACTTTCCGCGCATCGACATCAGCGCCGACTTTAACAACACGCTGTCAAAGCTTGCCGCAGGCCGCATCGACCTGATGCCCATGTCGGAAAGCGCGCTGAAAAACCTTGCCCAGAAAGACTTCGAAGAGGTTATCACCTTCAGTCGGCAGAGGCTTGGTCTTGCCTGCAACAAAAGCGTGCCGGACAGTTTGATCGAGAAAATGCAGAAGGTGCTGGACGATCTGATTGCCGATGGCACCCAGAGGCGCATCTACGAGAAATACGGTCTGGTCATCAGCGACTAAACGATTTGGTCTTCACAAAGAAGTTGACACCCGCCCTGTTTCGCGTTGGTGAAGTGTATCGATTTGAGTGAAACGGAATTTCGTCCATGATCATCATTGCTGGCCTCGGCAACCCAGGCAATCAATATGCCGGCAACCGCCACAATATCGGCTTCATGGCCGTCGATGCCCTGCAACGCCTGCCCTCCTTCACGCCGTGGTCGAGAAAATTCAAGGCGGAAATCTCCGAAGGGGAGATCGCTGGCGAGAAAATCCTGCTGATGAAACCGCTCACCTTCATGAACCTGTCGGGTGAATCTGTCGGTGAAGCGATGCGCTTCTACAAGCTGACGCCCGGCGATATCATCGCCATTCACGATGAACTGGATCTGCCCGCCGGCCGCGCCCGCATCAAGACCGGTGGCGGACATGGCGGCCATAATGGCCTGAAATCCATCGACGCCCATTGTGGCAAGGAATATCGCCGCCTGCGCCTCGGCATCGGCCACCCGGGAGATAAGGACCGCGTGCATGGTCATGTGCTTGGCGATTTTGCCAAGGCCGACAAGACATGGCTTGATCCGCTGCTCGACGCGATCGCGGACAATGCCGCCATGCTGGTGAAGGGCGAAGACTCCCAGCTTATGAACAAGCTGGCACTTGCCACCGGCACAAAGACCGACGTTGAAAAGCCCGCCAAGGCAGCAAAGCCAGCAGCACAATCACACATCCATCAGGCGCGAAACCACGCCCAGCCCAAGAAGCTGCCGGAGACCGGCCCTATGGCCGAGATGCTGAAGAAGATGTTCGGCAAGAAGGACTAATCGCCGAGGCGGATGTCAGACTCAGGGAGTTGGAGATGGTCCAGACGGAAGCGCCGTCAACAGAGGGGAACACAGTCCGTTATCTTTTGAGCCCGGACGAGTTTGCCACCGGCTACGAACATTTCCAGCGCAAGAACAGGACGTTGTATATTATCCTTGCCGCTGGCCTCGCCTTGTTTCTGGCGGCCATCAACTATCGGATCGCCAGTTCGGACACAGCAAGCCTCTCTGATTATCTGCAGGCGAATCTGCTCGCTTTCCCGTTCGTGCTCTTCCTTCTATATTTCTTCAGGGTATACAGCCTCAATCGAGTGCGAAAGAGCGTTATGCGCTCACCCTTCTTGAAGTCGGAACTCACGACCGCCTGGGATGAAAATGCGCTGATTATTCGCACTGAAGACGCCTTTCAGCGCTATGATTGGACGAAGTTCGAGTGCTGGACGGAAGATTTGCACATCTTCACCCTCTTCATCCAGCCGAACTGGTACATCCCTTTGCCCAAGCGGGCTTTTACGCCAGCATTGCAAGATAGTCTCAGGGCGCAACTGACGAGAACAAACATCCCCTTCATCAAGCTCATGCCGTTCTGAAACAACCAAGTCCATTCCAGCGGACACATGCGAGCGGCAACTTGAAACGGCCCCAAGCAACACCATCTCTGTTCCATGACCAATATCGTCGGTTTCATTATCACCTTCTCGAACAAGGCGCTCCATGGATAAGGAAGCGCCGCATCAAAGCATGGCGGCGGCACTCCAGCATCTGCCGCATGACCTTCCCGACCGCGTAACGCTCGATTGTCTACTGGACCGGCTTGGCGACAAGGCGATTGCCTTCGTCCTGTTGGTCTTCGCCATTCCCGCGATCATTCCGACGCCTGGCATTCCGGCTGGCATGATCTTCGGAACGGCACTCGCGATCCTCTCGCTGCAGATGATGTTCCGGGCGCGGAGGTTGGTCCTGCCAGCTATCCTCGGCCGGCTTTCCGTCTCTCGATCGATCATACAATTGACCGCAGACAAGGCCGCACCGCGACTGGAGAAACTGGAAGCGCTGCTGAAACCGCGGGGGCACATGCTGGCGCGCTTTGCCGGACCGGCCTTCATCGGGATCGTGATTTTCCTGATGGCTGTGATCATCGCGTTGCCTATCCCGTTCGGCAATACGCTCCCGGGCATTACGGTGCTGATCATCGCCTTGGCGCTGGCGCAACGCGATGATCTGGCACTTCTCGGCGGACTGGTTCTGGCCGTCGTCTCGGTGCTCTTCTCCGTCGGCATCGTCTATGGTGGCTGGGCACTGATATCCGCTTAATTTGGGCTCAGTCCGCCTGCAGTCTAACCGCGAAAGGGCGGATTTCTCGCCCTTTGCTGCAACAAGGCTTGACCTTGCTCCGGCGTTTCCGCAAAAGGCTGGCAATCAGAAATTCAAAAATTAAAGACAGGTTTAAGCCATGGGCTTCAAATGCGGTATCGTCGGCCTGCCGAATGTCGGCAAGTCTACCCTCTTCAACGCGCTGACGAAAACGGCAGCGGCACAGGCGGCAAACTATCCTTTCTGCACCATCGAGCCGAACACCGGTGAAGTCGCCGTGCCGGATGCCCGCATGCGCGTTCTGGCCGACATTGCCGGCTCGAAGGAAATCATCCCGACGCGTATCTCATTCGTCGATATCGCCGGTCTTGTCCGCGGCGCCTCGAAGGGTGAAGGCCTCGGCAACAAATTTCTGGCCAACATCCGCGAAGTGGACGCTGTCGTTCACGTGCTGCGCTGCTTTGAAGATGACGACATCACCCACGTCGAAGGCCGCATCAATCCGGTCGGCGATGCCGAGACCATCGAAACCGAGCTGATGCTCGCCGATCTGGAAAGCCTGGAGCGCCGCGTTGAGCAGACGCGCAAGCGCGCCACCTCGAAAGACAAGGATTCGCTCGCACAGCTTCCGGTCATGGAAGCGGTGATCAAGCTTCTCAACGAAGGCAAGCCCGCCCGCCTTCTGTTGAAGACGCTCGCAGCCGATGAGATCGAAGTCCTCAAGGGCCTCAACCTTCTAACCTCGCACCCGGTCCTTTACGTCTGCAACGTGGCGGAAGCCGATGCTGTCGGTGGCAACGAACACACCAAGGCCGTTGCCGAAATGGCAAAGGCGCAAGGTGCCGAATGCGTCATCATTTCCGCCGCGATCGAATCCGAAGTCGCACAGTTGCCGGAAGAGGAATCCAAGGAGTTTCTCTCGGCGCTTGGTCTCGAAGAGGCCGGCCTCGACCGTCTGATCCGCGCCGGTTACCACCTCCTCGACCTCATCACCTACTTCACCGTGGGCCCGAAGGAATGCCGCGCCTGGACCATCGTCCGCGGCACCAAGGCCCCGCAGGCAGCCGGCGTCATCCATACCGATTTCGAACGCGGCTTCATCCGCGCCTTCACCATCGGCTATGACGATTACGTCGCCTACAAGGGCGAAGTCGGCGCCAAGGAAGCTGGCAAGGGCCGCGATGAAGGCAAGGAATATGTCGTCCAGGACGGCGACGTCATCCACTTCCGCTTCAATACCTGATCGAAGACAAGGCTGCAGATGGCTAACGCCTGCGGCACGCGGACGGCGACGAAGCTGCGTTGCCGTCCCTAATCCCAGGATAGCCTTGGACTTTTGACGACAGGGAGCGTTCAAACGTCTAGTCGCATCCTAGTCTTAAAGGAATTGCTGTTGCCCGTTGCTGAGGGCAACTCATCCCCCATTTTCATCAACCCGTGACCGTTCTGACCTTTACGTAAAGGGAATATTTGCGTTAGCTTACGTCAGAGTCCATTTGGAGGCTCGGCGCAGAGGACGCGAAAAGTATCGGCCGATCAACCCGTCCGATTGTCCAAACAGGCTCAGAGCATCACGGGACGGAGGAGTAAGCTCGTGAAATATAGTTTCGAAGATTTTGCGCCCGGGCGCAGCTTTCCGCTTGGACCCAAGACGGTGACGGCGGAAGAAATCATCGAATTCGCCCTGGAATTCGATCCACAGCCCATGCATCTTTCAGAAGAAGCCGGCAAGGCCAGCATCCTGGGTGGTCTTGCCGCATCCGGCTGGCACACCTGCGGCATGCTGATGCGCATGACGGTGGATAGCTATATCAGCAAGTCTGATCCACAAGCGGGACTGGGCGTCAACTTCGTCGAATGGAAGAAGCCCGTTTTAGCAGGCGACACGCTGAACGGTACATCCAAGGTCATGGATCGTCGCGTGTCGAAATCCCGACCGGACCGAGGCGTCGTCAAGCTGCGTCATGAATTGCAAAATCAGCACGGCGAGACGGTCTGCATCGTTGAATTGAACGCCATGGTGGCAACATCGGCGGAGGCGACGCCATGACGTTCATCGAGCTCTACCCTGCTGGCCAAAGACTTGAACTTGGGACCATCCACTTCTCGGCCGAATCGATCATCCGCTATGCGGAGAAATTCGATCCGCAGCCATTCCACCTGAGTGAAGAAGGGGCCAGGAACTCCGTCTTCGAAGGTCTCTGCGCATCCGGCTGGCAGACAAGCGCATCGTGGATGAAGTGCTTCCTGAATTACTGGACGAAGGAAGTGAAACGATTGACAAGTGAAGGTATCGAGCCACCAAAGCTCGGTCCCTCCCCCGGGCTTTCTGAACTCAGGTGGCTGCATCCGGTCTATGCCGGAGACGACGTCACCTATTTCACCACGCTCCTCAACGCTCGCCCGCTGGCCTCGCGCCCCGGCCTGCTGATGAACACGACACTGAACGAAGGTGTCAACCAGCGTGGTGAACTCGTGGTGACGTTTGAAAGCAAGGTCTTGGAGTTTGAGTAGACGTCAGACCGCGTCGCGCAAAGCGGCAGCTCTTGCGCGACAGACTTTTCGACAATGACGGTAATCACCCGCCCAATCCCCAAAGATCAGTGCCCGGAGAACTCCACAAGCGTCCGCACCTCGACGCCAAGGTCTTCCAGCTTCTTGCGACCGCCAAGATCAGGCAGATCGATGACGAAGCAGGCCGAGACGATTTCGGCGCCCATTTGCCGCAAGAGCTTCACGGCCCCTTCAGCCGTTCCGCCTGTCGCAATCAAGTCATCCACCAGAATGACTTTCTCGCCCGGCTGTACGGCATCGACATGCATCTCCATCTCGTCGACGCCATATTCGAGGCTATAAGCCACGCGTACAGTGGTGTGCGGCAGCTTGCCCTTCTTGCGGATCGGCACGAAGCCGGTGGAAAGCTGATGCGCCATGGCGCCGCCGAGAATGAAGCCGCGCGCCTCGATGCCAGCGATCTTGTCGACCTTGGTGCCTACATAGGGATTGACGAGTTCATCCACCGCGCGGCGGAAGGCGCGTGGATTGCCAAGCAGCGTGGTGATGTCGCGAAAGATGATGCCGGGCTTCGGATAATCGTTGATGGAGCGAATGGCGGCAGCAAGTTCCGAGGCAATAGCAGTCATGATTTGTCCAGTTGATGTGGCAGATTGGAAGGTTGCCGCACCTTATCAAGTTGATATCGGCGAACCAACGAAAAAGGCACGGGCCCTTATTCGCCGGTCGTCATGCTCGGCATTTTGGCCCATACCGGACAGACGTCTTCGAAGGAATGGGCGTGAGGCCGCAACGCCTCATCCTCACGACCGTCAAAACTTGCCCAGACAAGCGCAACGACAGGCTCATCGTCGATTGCGCCAAGCGTGCTGCCGCAAGCGGCGCAGAAGGCGCGGCTGGAATAATCGGAGGAACGATAGGTCGATGGTGCACCGCCGCGGCCTGTCCAGAGAACATCATCCGCGTTGAACTCCACGAAGGTGAGGCTGGTCGCACCTGAGTGCCGCTGGCAGATCTCGCAGGAGCACGTGTGAGCATTTCGCGGCACGGCCTTGGTTTCAAAGCGGACAGAGCCACACAAACAGCCTCCGGTTCGGATTTTCGTCATCGAGCCGCTCCTACAGGTCACGAAAAAGCCCCGCGGGTGACCGCGGGGCTCTTACGCAGATTATGCGAAAGCTATCAGTGCTCTTTCCGCGAATAAACCGACTTCTTCGTGAGGTAGATCAGTGCCGTGAAGATGAACAGGAATATCATCACCATGAAGCCGGTGCGCTTGCGCGCTTCTAGATGCGGCTCTGCGGCCCACATCAGAAATGCCGAGATATCTCTGGAATATTGCTCCAGCGTCTGCGGCGTACCATCATCGTAAGTCACCTGATCGTTGCTGATGGGCGGAGCCATCTTCAACGATGTAGCGCTGCCGAAATAGGGGTTGAAGTGCGTGCCTTCCGGGACCTTGTAATCCGAACCATCCGGGTTCTTGATACCGGCTGGCGGCTCCTGATACCCCGTCAACAGCGCGTGGATGTAATCCGGACCACCTTCCTGATAACCGCCGATGATCGGGATCATGTCGATGATGAACTGCGGGAAACCGCGTTCCACACCGCGCGCCTTGGCGAGCAGTGACATGTCCGGAGGGGCAGCGCCGCCGTTGGAGGCAGCTGCTGCTTCCTTGTTCGGGTACGGCGACGGGAAGTGGTCGGATGGCACAGCCTTGCGGGTGAACATCTCACCATCGGCATTCGGACCGTCCTGCACTTCGTATTCCGCAGCGAAAGCTTTCACCTGATCTTCCGAGTAGCCCAGGCCTTCCAGCGTGCGGAATGCAACCAGGTTCATCGAATGACAGGCGGAACAGACTTCCTTGTAGATCTTCAGGCCGCGTTGCAGCTGACCCTTGTCATATTTGCCAAAGGGACCGGCGAAGGACCACTTTTCCTCATGCGGCTTCAGGATGGGGAAGTGTCCGCCTGCAATCGCATGGGTGGTCTTGGACGCCAGATCATCGTGGCCTTCTTCTGCCGAGGCGGTGGTAAACCCGCCGAGGACGGCCACGAGCGCGATGCCGGTTACAAGCTTCTTCATTGTCATCACTCTCTCCCGCACTCAGATCTTCACGCCGGCAGGCGCGTCTGTTGTCGCCTTGGCTTTCTTTTCGAGAACGGCCTCGGTGATCGAATTCGGGATCCGCCGTGGCGTTTCGAACAGGCCAAGAAGAGGCATGATGGCGAGGAAGAAGCCGAAGTAGTAGAGCGTGCCCAACTGCGACATCGTCACGTAAAGGCCTTCCGCCGGACGAGAGCCGAGCCAGCCGAGCATGATGGCATTGGCAACGAAAATCCAGAAGAACAGCTTGTACCAGGGACGATAGACCGCGGAGCGAACTTTGGACGTATCGAGCCAAGGCAGGAAGAACAGCACGACGATCGCACCGAACATCACCAGAACGCCGCCGAGCTTGGAATCGATCGGGCCGACATTGAAGGTGATGGCACGCAGCATGGCGTAGAACGGCAGGAAGTACCATTCCGGCACGATGTGAGCCGGGGTCTTCAGCGAGTCCGCCATGATATAGTTGTCGGGATGGCCGAGGAAGTTCGGCATGTAGAAGACGAACCAGGCATAGGCGATCAGGAACACCGAAACACCAAGCGCATCCTTCAACGTCGCATAAGGGGTGAACGGAACCGTGTCCGTCTTGCTCTTGACCTCGACGCCTGTCGGGTTGGTTTGGCCCGTCACATGCAGCGCCCAGATATGCAGGATCACGACACCGGCAATCATGAAGGGCAGCAGGTAGTGCAGCGCAAAGAAGCGGTTCAGCGTCGGCTGATCAACGGCGAAGCCGCCGAGCAGGAACTGCTGGATCCACTCACCCACCAGCGGGAAAGCGGTGAAGAAGCCGGTGATAACGGTCGCACCCCAGAAGGACATCTGGCCCCAGGGCAGAACATACCCCATGAAGCCGGTCGCCATCATCAGAAGGAAGATGACACAGCCGAGAATCCAGAGGATTTCACGAGGAGCCTTGTAAGAACCATAATAGAGACCGCGGGCGATATGCAGATAGACCGCGATGAAGAAGAAAGACGCGCCATTGGCATGCATATAGCGCAGCAGCCAGCCATGGTTGACGTCGCGCATGATCTTCTCGACGGAGGTGAAGGCAACCGTCGTTTCAGCGGCATAATGCATGGCAAGCACCACGCCCGTCAGGATCTGCACGATCAGCATGACGGAGAGCATGGCGCCAAAGGTGTAAGCGTAGTTCAGATTGCGCGGAACCGGATAGGCCACGAAGCTGTCATAGATCATACGCGGCAGCGGAAGGCGGGAATCGACCCATCTCTCGATACCGGTCGATGGCTGGTAACTGGAATGACCACTCATTTCATCTGTCCCCTTATCCGATTCTGATCACGCTATCGGATGTGAATGCGAAGGTCGGAATATGCAGGTTCTCCGGCGCCGGACCTTTGCGAATGCGGCCCGCCGTATCGTAGTGCGAGCCATGGCAGGGACAGAACCATCCGCCGAAATCGCCCGCCTGACCGAGCGGAACGCAGCCGAGATGGGTACAGGAGCCGATCATGACGATCCAGTTTTCCTTGCCCTGACCGGCGGAGCGATCGATGTCGGTGGCTTGTGCGTCGGGCGCAAGGTTGGCGTTGCGGGCAACCGGGTCCTTCAGCTGAGCCAGTTCGACGGCATTGGCTTCCTGAATTTCCTTCTCGGTGCGGTTGCGAATGAAGATCGGCTTTCCGCGCCATTTGACGGTCAGCGACATGCCGGGCTCGACACTGGCAACGTTAACTTCGATGGAAGCAAGTGCGAGCGTGGATGCATCGGGGCGCATCTGATCGATGAAAGGCCATGCAACAGCAGCAGCACCAACAGCACCCGCCATCCCCGTCACAAGGTAAAGAAAATCGCGACGCGTGGGTTCACCCGACGTGTCATGGTCATTTACGTGCTCGCTCACCGCTACACCATCCTCTGCGCTAATTTCGTTGAAAATCGCATGAGTCCTCCCGCTCCGATTTGATCCAAGACAAACTCCATCCCCAGTGTCTTGGTCATGCTTGCGCGAAGACAAAATCGCGCTTGATATCTGTGATCGCAAAATATGCCCGACTTTGGCAAGAGGAAAGCACACAAAGCTGCCGTAATTTCGCCTCGAGAGGTATCTTTTTCATCCGTTTCCCCCTCCCGGCTGGCCATCGTGCAACATTGTGTGAAAGCATGGCCCGTGGTAAGCGACATCCGGGAGCGCGAGAAGACGGGAATTTACGCGTGAAAGCACGGCTCAGCTGCATCGCCTCGATGGCGATCATCGCAGCTCTTTTTTCGATAAGCTTCAGATATATAAAAGATTTTTGGCTTCTGGCCTTTGTCAACAGCTTCCAGCTTCACATTGCGGTAGTGGCGGCCATCGCCTGCATCATTTGTTTCTGTCTCCTCCGCTCGCGCCTCTTCATCGCGCTTCTTGCATGGTCGCTCGTACTCTGTGCGCATGCCGTCTCCATGCAATATGATTTCGCAACCGACGGGCAGTATCCGGCCGTGGCCAAACCCTTCCGCCTGATGTCCTTCAATGTGCTGCGAGAGAATCGGAAGAGCGCCGAATCAATCGCCGATGCCGTCCTGGCGTCTGAGGCAGACGCCGTTTACATCATGGAGGCTGGCGCTGTTCGCAGCGTGCTTGCGCGTCTACAACAGACCTATCCCTACCGCCTCGGCTGCGGTGTCGGCACACCGTCCTGCGATCTCTTGATGCTGTCCAAGCGACCCTTGCGCGACGCCAGGATCGGCACGCTGAGTTTTGTCAGTCAAGAGCGCGCAGGTTTCGCGCAGATAGACCTGGATGGCGTCACGCTCAATCTCGCGCAGGTTCATCTGACAAAGCCCTATTTCGACGAGTACCACGCTGAGGAACTGTCAGGCCTATCGCGTGAACTGATAAACCTGAAGGGTCCTGTCATTCTGGCGGGAGATTTTAACTCTGCTAGCGTGGTCCCCGATATGCGCCGCTTCATGGAGAACGCGCAGTTGAAAAAAGTCAGCTGGGAACCCGCAACATGGCCGATCAAAGCCGGGCGGTTCGGCATCGCCATCGACCATGTGTTCGCCCGCAAGCCCGCGACCCTTATCAGCGTCCAGCGCCTGCCCAACAATTTGGGCTCGAACCATTATGGCCTGATTGCGGATTTCATGATCGCTGCGGAATAAGTCCTGCAACAACGAAAACAGTGGCTTGCCACGCCTTTTCGCTCAGTCGAGTGGAAGCGCCTCAACGTCTTCCGCATCCAGGAAGCCGCCGGACTGACGCGCCCAGAGCTCGGCATAAAGCCCGCCGCTCGCCACCAGTTCACTATGCGTCCCCTGCTCGACGATCCGCCCGGCATCCATGACCACCAGCCTGTCGAGCGCGGCGATCGTAGACAGTCGGTGCGCGATCGCCAGCACCGTCTTGCCCTTCATCAGTTCGTCAAGATTGCTTTGGATTGCTGCTTCCACTTCGGAGTCGAGCGCGGACGTCGCCTCGTCGAGAATGAGGATAGGCGCGTCCTTGAGCATCACGCGGGCAATCGCGATGCGCTGGCGCTGGCCACCGGAAAGCTTCACGCCACGCTCGCCGACATGGGCATCGAAGCCCTTTCGACCGCGCTGATCTTCCAGGCGGGCAATGAACTCATCTGCCTGCGCCCGCCGCGCGGCTTCAAGCAACTCCTGTTCACTCGCCTCCGTCCGGCCGAACATGATGTTGTCGCGAATGGAGCGGTGCAGAAGCGAGGTATCCTGCGTGACCATGCCGATATGGGCGCGCAACGACTCCTGCGTCACGTGCGCAATATCCTGTCCGTCGATCAGGATGCGCCCCTGCTCAACGTCATAGAAACGCAAAAGCAGATTGACGAGTGTCGACTTGCCGGCACCGGAACGGCCGACGATCCCGACCTTTTCGCCAGGCGCGATGGTGAGGTTGAGGTGATCGATCACACCTTTGCCGCGCCCGTAGTGGAAGCTGACATCATCGAACTGAATGCTCGGCGTCGTCACCTTGAGCGGCTTCGCGTCCGCCGCATCGACCAGGCCAATCGGCTGCGAGATCAGTTCGGCAGCATTCTGCACCGTGCCGAAATTGCGCATGATGCCGTTGAACTGCGTCATCAGCCGCCCGAGCAGGAAGTTGAGCCGCAGCACCAGCGCAAGTGTGAAGGCAACGGCACCTGAACTGATCCTGCCCGAAAGCCAGAGATCGATGCAAAGTGCGGCCATCGACGTGATCATAATACCGGATAGCAGCGCCATCGACGCCCTGACCCCGGTGATGAAGCGCGTGAAGGTCATGGTGGTGCGCTGGAAGGTGTCGAAGCCCTGCCGCATATAGCGGTCATTGGCATCATCACGGCCAAAGAGGCGCAGTGTCTGGATATTGCTGTAGGCATCCACCATGCGCCCGTTCAGCATGGAGGCGGCTTCGGCGGTCTCTCTCGAATGGAAACGAATGCGCGGCACGAAGTAGCGCGCCAGCATGGAGAAGATGCCGACCCAGAGCACGACCACCAGCCCAAGCCGCCAGTCCAGCCCGCCGATCAGGAAAAGCATCGATACGGAATAGATACCGACGAACCAGACGCTTTCCATCAGCGAGGTGACGAGATCGCCCGCCGCCTGCCCGCCCGACCAGACTTTGGTCACGATACGGCCGGAAAAATCGTTCTGGAAAAAGCTCAGCGATTGCCGCGCCACATGCATGTAGGACTGCCAGCGTACAAGATTGTAAAAGCCAGGCGTTATGATCTGCTGATCGACCAGTGCCGTCAGCATGGTGACGACGAAGCGCACCACAGCGATCAGGAACAGCATGCCAATCAGTTCATAGCCGTGGCTCGCCAGGAGCCCCGACCAGCCATCGCCCGGCTTCACGGTTGAGAGGATATCGACCAGCCGCCCGACGAACCAGAAGAGCGCCGCTTCGATCGCCGCGGTCAATCCACCGAGCACCAGCATGGCGAAGAACGGCGCTTTGGCCTGCCGGAGATAGTACCAGATGAAACGAAATGTGCTTTCCGGCGGCCTCAGATCGTCCTTGCGGGCGAAGGGCTCGATCCAGTTTTCGAAATAGTGGAAAACACGAGTGATGATCATATTGATTGTATAGGCGGATTCTTGGAACGGGCAAAGAAGAGGGCAGATTATATTTCGGTAATGAGGCCCGAAAACATCAATGCGTTACGGAGCCAAACGACGGACGACTCTCTAATGAAAAAACGCGGGAGATGTTCCCGCCTTCACGATCGATCGTCGCGCAATGGCGTTACAACTCGGTCCAATTGTCCTGTGCAAGCGCCACTGCCGTCGAGCCCTTCTCGAGAAGGCAATGGCAAGCCGCCGACCGAGCGCGCGGGCGGTCAATTGCTGCACCGGCTGGTAAGCGGTGACTGGAAATGCAGTTTCATTCTCATGCTGAACAAGCGCATGATGCATGAAAATTGGACGAAAAAATCAGGCCCGCGCATAATCATGCGCGGACCTTACATTCAGATATGCTGACGACACGAGCCTCGATTTATATAGGCTCCCTATTCGCCTGCTTCTTGCATCTCCGGCTCCTCGTCGGCGATGAAGCCGCCGGACTGGCGCTGCCATAGATCGGCATAGATGCCACCATGGGCCACGAGTTCGGAATGCGTTCCAGCCTCGACGATCTTGCCCTTGTCGAGAATGATCAGACGATCCATCTCGGTCAGAGTCGAGAGCCGGTGCGCAATCGCAATCACCGTCTTGCCTTCCATCAGCGCGAACAGGTTCTCCTGGATGGCCTGTTCGACTTCTGAGTCCAGCGCCGAGGTTGCCTCATCGAGAATGAGGATCGGCGCATTCTTGAGGAACACACGCGCAATCGCGATACGTTGACGCTGACCACCGGAGAGCTTGACGCCGCGCTCGCCAACCTGCGCATCGAGTCCCTGGCGGCCATGCATGTCCACCAGCGTTTCGATGAAGTCCCAGGCATTGGCGCGTTTGGCCGCAGCGATGATCTCCTCATCGCTTGCACCCGGATGACCATAGGCGATGTTGTCGCGAATGGAGCGGTGCAGAAGCGAGGTGTCCTGCGTCACCACGCCGATCAGGCTGCGAAGACTATCCTGCGACACCTTCGATATGTCCTGCCCATCGATGGTGATCCTGCCGCCTTCCAGATCGTAGAAGCGCAACAGAAGGTTCATCAGCGTCGTCTTGCCGGCACCGGAGCGCCCGACGAGACCGACCTTTTCACCCGCCTTGATATCCAGCGTCAGCCCGTCGATGACACCCTTGTTCTTTCCATAATGGAAACGAATGTCATCGAACCGGATTGCACCCTTATGCGCGGTCAGCGTCGGTGCGTTTGCAGCATCGACGATATCGTGCGGCTTGGTCATCATCGACATGCCGTCATAGACGGTACCGATGTTCTCAAACAGCGCGGTGACTTCCCACATGATCCATTGCGACATGCCATTGACGCGCATGGCAAGGCTGATGGCAATCGCAACCGAACCGGCCGTGACCGAGCCCTGCATCCAGAAATACAGACCAAGACCGGCAGTCGAGAACATGACGACCGCATTGTTGATATCGATCAGTATGTTGAAGCCGGAAATCTTGCGCATCTGGCGGTGAACGGTTCCGAGAAACACATTCATACCTTCGCGTGCATAGATCTCCTCGCGTCCCGCATGCGAGAACAGCTTGATCGTCGAGATATTGGTATAGCTGTCGACGATACGGCCCGTCATCATCGAGCGCGCATCCGCCTGCTCCTGCGCCAACCGGCCGAGTTTCGGCACGAAATAGGTCAGGATGCACAGGTAGATACCGAGCCATACGAGCAACGGGATCACCAGCCGCCAGTCGGCAGCCGCCACCATGAACAGCATCGAAATGACGAAGCTGATCGCGTAGACGAAAACGTCAATGATCTTCAACGCCACTTCGCGGATCGCGAGCGCCGTCTGCATCACCTTGGTCGAAACGCGGCCCGCGAACTCGTTGGCGAAGAAGGTCATGGAGTGGCGCAGCAGATAGCGATGCATCCGCCAGCGCGCGATCATGCCGAAATTGCCAGCCAGCGTCTGGTGCATGGTCATCGTGTGGATCGCGCCCATCAATGGCAACGCGATCAGAACGAGCGCACCCATGCCGACGAGATGCCATCCCTCATCCGCAAAAAAGGTCTCGCGGTTTGCGGTGGAGAGCCAATCGACAATGCTTCCGAGAAATTTGTAGAGCATCGCTTCGGCGATCGCGATGCCCATGGACATCAGGCCAAGCAGAAGAAGCCACGGCCATGCCGGCTTCACGTAATGCCAAATGAAGGCGATCAGCGTCTTTGGCGGTGTCGACGGCGTAGACGAAGGAAATGGATCGAGTCGTTTTTCAAACCAGCCAAACATGAGGCTAAGCTCCGAATAGAATACCCCGAGAGAGCACGCGCAATGGACGTAAAGCGCCACCGCCACAACGGGAAAACACATGGAACGTGGCCGTAACAGCCACATGACGAAATTTTAAATCGGAAAAATGCGGGAGACCCGCAGGGACACACCTAGGCCTGAAGCGGCACCACAAAGGCCGGGAGGTGATATCGATTGTACTGATGCATCTGAACCTCCTATGGCTGGTGTTAAAGATGACGCCTTGTAGCTCAAAATATAAGCATTGACCAGAGGTAAACGACCGCAAATCCAAGATTGTGTCGCGCAAGCATCAAGGTTGTGGCGTTGAAGTGACAGGAGAATACCCCGCGACTGTTCACCAAAGGTTGGTCGTGCTAACCGCCTGAACCTCATCGAGAAGAGGAAAGCCATCATGTCGAACATCAGGATCGCCCTTTATCAGCCGGATATTCCAGGCAATACCGGCACGATCCTGCGGCTTGCGGCCTGTCTCGGCGTCAGCGTCGACATCATCGAACCGGCGGGCTTCGATATTTCCGATCGCAACCTGAAGCGCGCCGGCATGGACTACATTGCCGCGGCCGCGCTCACCCGCCATGTCAACTGGGACCGGTTCGAAGCGTGGCGCGCCACCACCGGACGGCGCCTGGTGCTGGCCTCGACCAAGGCCGCCCTGCCCTACACGAAGGTCGCGTATCGCCCTGACGATATCCTGCTCTTCGGTCGCGAAAGCGCAGGCGTGCCGGATCACGTGCATGACAAGGCGGATGAGCGCGTTCTCATTCCCATGGTGGAAGGCCAGCGCTCGATCAATGTAGCCATGTCCGCCGCGATGATCACCGGAGAAGTTCTTCGTCAAACATTTTGGCCATAAAATTTGCGGCAATCTGAAAAGATTGTTTCAGAAAGTTCTGTACCGCAGAACTTTTCGCCCCTATATTTGTTAGCCAACGAAAGATTTCCCGCCCGATGTCTTCTTGCTCCGCATGAACGCATGCAGAGGAGAACCTCGCGCAAGGCTATTCTTTGATAATGACCGAAAGACGTAAAGGAGTGGCCGCTCATGGAATCCACCATCGTTATCGTCAATCTGCTTGGAGCGGTTGCGCTGCTTCTGTTCGGTCTGACGCAGGTCAAGGATGGCGTCACGCGTGCCTTTGGCGTCAAGCTCAGAACCATCCTCGCCACCAGCACCCGCAACGGCCCCCGCTCCTTCGTCTCCGGCTTTTTCGCAACCATTGCGCTGCAGAGTTCCACCGCCACGGCGTTGACTGTCGCCTCCTTTGCCGAGCGTGATCTGATCCGCCCGCGCATGGCGCAGATCGTTCTCCTCGGCGCCAATGTCGGCACTGCCGTCACCGCCTGGATTTTCGCAACCGGTGTCGCATGGCTGTCGCCGCTTCTCATCCTGTCCGGCATCGTGCTGCGCAAGGGCAACTCCAACGCCCGCCAGGGTGGCGGCACCGCTCTGGTCGGCGTCGGGCTGATGCTGCTCTCGCTGCATCTCTTGAGCAACGCGACCGAGCCCATGCGCGCCTCCCCTGCACTCGGAGCCTTCATCGGCCTGCTGGATGACGCCTGGCCTGTCGCGCTGCTTCTATCGGCTGGTATGGCCTTCTTCTCCTCTTCCAGCCTTGCCATGGTCGTGCTGATCCTGTCGCTCGCGTCCGCTGGCATTCTGTCCACGGGGCTCATCATCGTTCTCGTTCTCGGGGCCAATCTTGGTGGCGCAATCCCGCCGGTCATCGCGACGATGAGCGGCCCAGCCGCCGCACGGCGCATCACGCTCGGCAATCTGGTCATCCGCGCCATCGGCTGCGCCATCGCCATGCCGCTCGCCTCCTATGGCGCGCTGGCGCTGCAACAGTTGCCGCTGTCGGAAAGCATGCTGCCGGTGGATGCGCATCTGATCTTCAACATTCTGCTGACGATCGTTGCATGGCCGCTCTCGGGTTTCGTCTCCGATCTGATGGCAAAGGTTGTGCCGAGCGATGTGCAAAGCGATGACGGCCCGCGCTTTCTCGACAAGGATGCGCTCGATACGCCGGTTGTCGCCTTGGCCAATGCCACACGTGAGGTTCTGGTGATCGGCGACACGATCGAGCGCATGCTGATCCGCGCCGAAAACGCTTTCAAGCACAATGATCTGGCACCCCTTGCCGAAATCGCCACGTTGGAAAAAAAGGTGGACCAGCTACAGCAGGAGGTGAAGATCTACCTCTCGCAGCTTGGCCGCAAGGGATTGGACGAAAACGATGCGCGCCGTTCGATCACGGTCATCGACTACGCCATCAATCTCGAACATATGGGCGACATCATCGAGAAGGGCCTGTGCGAACAGATCCGCAAGAAGATCCTGAACGGCTTCAAATTCTCCGATGAAGGCTATGACGAGTTGAAGACCCTCTTCGACATGACCATCGAGAACCTGCGCGCGGCCCAAAGCATCTTCGTCACCGGCGACCTGTCGCTTGCCCGGCGACTGATGGAAATCAAGATCGATATCCGCCGCCTCGAAAAGCGCTCCTCAGGCCGCCACCTCGAACGTCTGCGCGACGGCTTGATGGAGAGCCTGCAGACCAGCTCGCTGCATCTTGACATGCTGCGAGACCTGAAGCGCATCAATGCCCATATCGTCTCGGTAGCGCATCCCATTCTGGATGAAAGCGGCATTCTGGGTGAGAGCCGCCTGCGTACAGCCGAGACGCGGGCGTAAGGGTTTAGCGGCGAGGTCCTTGGCGGGCCCTGCCATCCGCGCCACCCATCTCCGTCATCCTCGGGCTCGCTCCAAGGATCCATCTTTATCTAAAGATTTCAGGAGGTTGTGGATCCTCGGGTCGAGCCCGAGGATGGCGGCAGTGAGTGTGGAGCGTCCCAACGCCCGCCGCTCAGTCCGCCGAGGGCAAACGCCGCATGGTGAACTCAATCTGGTCGCCTTCAAGCTGCCGCCAGCTTTCCACTTCGGTCCAGTAAGCGGCCTTCGGATACTCGTCGAACCATTCCTTTGCCTTGGCGCGTGCTTCGGCCCGCGTCATGCAAAAGGTCTGGCGCACGAACATGCCGCTTTTCTGGTTTTTGGAGACACCTCCATCGCGGTCGCGGCGATGTGCGGCGATCCTGCGTTTCAAGCCTTCGAGCGGTGGCGGTCCGGTAAATTTCGTCATGCCAATACCTCTTGTCTTCAAAAGATAGTGCGCCACCGTCCGCTTGGCGAGTCGAAATTGTAACCGGGCCGTACCGCTGATACATCGTGAGGCAATAGTCGAATCGCATGAAGGAGACCGGATATGGAACGCCCCGTTTTGCCAAAGGGCCTGCCGGACGACATCGAGGACAAGAAGGCGATCGCCAAGGCTTGGTTCGAGAGCCTGCGCGATACCATCGTTGCCTCCTTCGAGACGATCGAGGATGAGCTTCAGGGACCGCTCTCCGATCAGCCACCGGGACGCTTCGTGCAGAAGAAGTGGCTGCGCGATGATGGCGAAGGCGGCGGCGGCATCATGTCGATGATGGAAGGCCGGGTGTTCGAAAAAGTCGGCGTCCATACCTCCACCGTCCATGGCGAATTCTCCGAGGAGTTCCGCAAGCAGATACCGGGCGCCGACGAGGATCCACGCTTCTGGGCCTCCGGCATTTCGCTGATTGCCCATCCGGTCAATCCCAATGTGCCCGCCGTGCACATGAACACGCGTATGGTTGTGACGACGAGCCACTGGTTCGGCGGCGGTGCCGACCTCACACCCGTCTTGAACCGTCGCCGCACGCAGGACGATCAGGATACGCAACTCTTTCACCGCGTCTTCGAGATCACCTGCAACCGGCACGCGGTCGCGGATTATCCGCGCTACAAGCAATGGTGCGACGAATATTTCTTCCTCAAGCATCGCAACGAGCCGCGTGGCATTGGCGGCATATTCTTCGACTGGCTGTATCCGGATGAAGAGAAGGGCGGCTGGAACGCCAACTTCGCCTTCGTTCAGGATGTCGGGCGCGCCTTCAACCTCGCCTACCCGAAGATCGTGCGCGGCAATTTCAATCAGCCATGGACGGAAGAAGATCGCGACGAGCAGCTGATTCGCCGTGGCCGCTATGTGGAATTCAATCTGCTGCACGATCGCGGCACGATTTTCGGCCTCAAGACGGGTGGCAATGTGGAGTCGATCCTGTCGTCTCTTCCGCCTGTGGTGCGCTGGCCTTAAAAAGATTCGAACGATCACGAAGATTTTGATGTTCTTTCGCGTAAAGGGCCGATTTTTGAAAAATTGGCCCTACCGCAAATTCAGGGCAGTGATATTCTTTGAGTCCTAGATGGACTGGAGGAGCTATCGTCATGATTACTTCGAACAGCATGCCCATTTCTACGGTTAACGGCAAACAGCCACGCATCATCCCCACCTCAGAACTGATCGACCGGCTGGCAGCCGAGATGCGCGAGACGGGAGATCGCGAACTGCCGCTGTCGTTCTATGTCGAGCAGGTGAAGCGCAAGCTAGCCAATGAAAATGCCGCCAATGATGACAAGGCGGAGGAACAGACTGGCCCGGCGGCGGCCTCTTCATCCGTCTTCGCCTGCTGGGCGCTGCCCGAACAGGGTTGAAGCCGCCACATCGGTCGTGACGCGCCTCGCCGAATGCGAGGCGCGATTTAATACGGAACATAACCCTCCCGCGCCCGTTCGAACGGAATGGCTGGCTGCGAACGCAGCCTGAGCCAGCAATCCATATAGGGAGGCTGTTATGAGACTTTTCGAATGTGGAACATTGGTGCCCGGTTGCGCGTGGCACACACGCGCCGATGAAGACGCCGAGGTCGTGCGCCGCAGCGTGGAGCATATGCGCCAGGCCCATGGCGAAACCGTCATTCGCGAAAACATGGTCGAGAACATCAAGGCCCGTATTCGCGACGAAAACAACGTCGAAGCCTGAGCTTTAACATGAAGCATGTCGCGCAAACTGCGCAGCGGTTTTGCGATAACGACATACGGCCAAATAAAAGCTTAAGCGTAGGAGCGCATCTGAAAGATCGCGAAACGCTTTGGCTCATCACCCCGGACGTGATCCGGGGTGATATATATTATGAGCTCTGCTGCAGTTTGCTCGCGAGACGCGAAAGCAGTGCCTCGCGATCAAGTGCGAAGTTTCCCTCTACCCAGGCCGCTTCCAACTCACCCAAAACCTCGCCCACCTGCGGACCGGCGGGAAGACCGGCTGCCAGTACATCCGCCCCGCTCAAGGGAAAAGCAGGCTTATTGAACTTCTCGGCCCGCGCCAGAAGCGTGGAGAACCGTGCGATCTTCTGCATCGACGCGTCTCCGGCCGACACATCCGCCCGCGCCGAGGCAAGGGAGAGTCTCAGCCGCATCTTTATCCCCTCGACGCCCTGCCGATAGAGAAGACGATCAAGCGCGGTCTCGGCGAGAGACGGATCGATTGCCGGTGCCTTTGCCCACTGATCGAGACGCGCCGCCTCGTTCTTGGACATGCGCAACCGGCTCGCAAGGGCGGCAACCCGCTCTGCATCCGGTGGAATGATGGACGCAAGCCGCAGCATCGGGTCTGGCTTCCAGCCCAGCGCCTGCTCGGCCGCGACGAGGCCGTGGATCGCGTCGATACCCCATTTTTCCGTTTCCGGCAGGATTTGCGCCAAGACACCCGCCTGTCGCATCCAGAGCAGCGCCCGCGACGGGTCGTCTGCGGAAAGCAGCTTTTTCATTTCGCTCCAGACCCGTTCGGCAGACAGCGTCGAGAGCTTATCCTTGGCGCGCGCACTTGCGCGCAGGCCATCCGCATCCGGGCGACCGGAACCGTAATAAGCAAAAAAGCGGAAGAAGCGCAGGATGCGCAGATGATCTTCGGCAATTCGCGTTGCCGCATCGCCGATGAAGCGAACGGTCTTCGTTTCAATATCGGCAAGTCCACCGATCAGGTCGATGACCTCGCCGGAGGCATCGGCATAAAGCGCATTGATCGTCAGGTCACGGCGTTCGGCGTCTTCTTTCCAGTCCGTACCGAAAGCGACCTCGGCGTGGCGTCCATCGGTCGTGACATCGCGACGAAGCGTCGTCACTTCATAACCCTCGCCATCGACGACCAGCGTTACCGTACCATGGTCGATGCCTGTCGGCACCGCCTTGATACCGGCATCCTTCGCCCTCTCCACCACATCCTGCGGCGGCAAAGTGGTCGCCATGTCGATATCGCCGACCGGCATTCCCATCAGCGCGTTGCGCACAGCGCCACCCACCACGCGCGCCTCGCCGCCATCGGCGTTCAAAAGCGAAAAAATCCGCTGAAGGCCGGGTTTGGAAAACCAGCTCTGCCCGGCAATGCCGCTCATGAATAAAACCTCTCGTAAATGCTGCGCACAATGCCCGCCGTAATGCCCCAAATGTAGCGCTCGCCATAGGGCATTTCGTAGAAAAACCGCTCTCTCCCCTGAAACATCCGGCTGCCACGGCTGTGGTTGGCAGGGTTCATCAGGAACGACAATGGTACCTCGAACACCTCATCCACCTCCGCCGGGTTTGGCGTCAGTGTAAATCCAGGCCTGACCACAGCCAGAACCGGCTTGATGCGAAACCCCGTGCCGGAAATATAATCGGGCATGCGCCCGACCGTCTCGATGAACCGGCGCGACATGCCGATTTCTTCTTCCGTCTCGCGCAATGCCGCCTCTTCCGGCGAGCGATCCTGCGCATCGATCCCGCCACCGGGAAAGGAAATCTGGCCGGAATGATTGCGCAACGTCTTGGTCCGCTGGGTAAAGATCACCCGCGCTTCGTCGCCATCATCGATGACCGGAACCAGCACCGCTGCATCCTTCAGCCGAATACCATCGCCGGAAAGTCGTACACTCGGATTGAGGATATGATCGCCAATGTCTTGCGACGCGCGATCCTCGCGCTCGGCAACGCCCGCGCCATCTTCCAGAACCCGCCGCCGGAAGTCGGCAGCGGAAAATGCCAGCATGTCAGTTCTCATTGGGCCAGCGCTTCCAGCTGGTCGGCAGGCATGATCGGAAACACCGCGCCGCCGGAGCGCACGGAGAACATGTCCCTGCCATCAATCTCGATAACCTCGCCGAGCTCAACCAGATCATACATCACAGCGCGCGACACCAGCGCTTCCAACCTGCCGCGGACAAGGAGATAAGGTTTTAGCTCATCATTGTCGCCGCCAGTGGTGAAGCGAAGGGGGTGCTCGAGCCCGGCTTCCACCACATCACCAACATTTGTTCGGAAGGTCAAAAGCGGCGACCCGTCCTTTTCGCTGACACTCATTTCGACGGCGATGAAAGGTGCGTCGGCGACTCGGATGCCGACCCTTTCCACAGGGGTCACAAGATAAGTCTTGCCGTCCTCGTCCCTGCGCAAAACCGTTGAAAACAAACGCACAAGCGGGGCTCTGCCGATCGGTGTGCCCATATAGAACCATGTGCCGTCGGCGCGGATTTCCATGTCGAGATCGCCACAGAAAGGCGGGTTCCATTTCTCGACGGGAGCGGGTCCTCGGGGCTTGTCACCCGTCTGCTCGCTGGCACGGGAAATCAATGCCGCAAGCCCTGCCGCATCCGTTGCCGCATTAATCCTGTCATCTGCCATATTCGAGCCCTGCTTTGCCAATTATGCAATAAAGGAACATGGGTAACGAGATAGTCATTTAAAGGATGCTTGTCAGCGGTTAGCGTGGCAATAAGCTATAGGCAGCGCCAAATCCCTCCTGTATTCCAATAGGAAGGTTGAAGGTCAGAGTTTGTCAGGGATAAGTGGAAACCGGTTATCCCGAAGAGACAAACGGCAACAAAAAATCGAGAATCTGTCTGGTTTAAAATGAACCAGACAGATTCTAGGCACCGCTGCGGCGGGGTTTTGAGGAGAGCCATATGGGCGTGATGAACACCACCGAACCCCTCGACGAAAAGGCGATCGTCGCTGCTGCCGAAAAGGCGCTGGCCGATATTGCCGCCATTCGCGGCGAAGTCTCCAAGGTCATCTTCGGTCAGGAAAAAGTGGTGCAGAACACGCTTCTCGCCATTCTCTCGGGCGGCCACGCGCTTCTGGTCGGCGTGCCGGGTCTGGCGAAAACCAAACTGGTCACCACGCTTGGCACGGTGCTGGGGCTCGATGCCAACCGCATCCAGTTCACCCCGGACCTGATGCCCTCGGATATTCTCGGCTCTGAGGTCATGGACCAGGATGAAAGCGGCCGGCGCTCCTTCCGCTTCATCAAGGGCCCGATCTTCGGCCAGTTGCTGATGGCGGATGAAATCAACCGCGCCAGCCCGCGCACCCAGTCCGCCCTTCTGCAGTCCATGCAGGAATATCACATCACAGTGGCAGGTCAGCGCTACGATCTGCCCAAACCCTTCCACGTTCTGGCAACCCAGAACCCGCTGGAGCAGGAAGGCACCTATCCCCTGCCGGAAGCCCAGCTTGACCGCTTCCTGTTGCAGGTGGATGTGGATTATCCGGAACTTGCCGCCGAACGCCAGATTCTGCTCGACACTACGGGGACGGCATCGGCAGAAGCACGCCGCATGATCGAGGCCGAGCGGCTGATCGAAATCCAGGGTTTGATCCGCCAGATGCCGGTCAGCGACAAGGTGGTGGATGCGATCCTTTCGCTCGTCCGTTCCGCTCGCCCAGGCCACGGCAACAAGCTGACAGACAAGAACGTCGCATGGGGTCCAGGCCCGCGTGCCGGACAATCCCTGATGCTGACGGCGCGTGCGCGTGCGCTTTACGAAGGCCGTCTCGCGCCCTCGCTCGATGACATCTATGCGCTGGCGGAACCCGTGCTGGAACACCGCATGGCGCTGACCTTTGCAGCCCGCGCCGAGGGCATGTCGGTGCGCGATGTGATTGCCGGGCTCGTAGAACAGGCCAAGAGCTAAGCCGTTGCCCAAGCAAAAACGGTCTTAAAAAAACACAGGAGCGCATGTGGCATCCATCGGCCAGATCGTAGAGCAGACATCGGGCAGCGACGTGCTGGCCCGCGCGCGCCAGCGCGCCGCTCTGGTGCCGGATTGCATGGTGGAAGCCAGGCGCATCGCCAACACCGTGACAGCCGGCTGGCACGGCCGCCGCAAGCGCGGCATCGGCGAGAACTTCTGGCAGTTCCGCCCCTATGCCGATGGCGAAAGCCTGTCGCGCATCGACTGGCGGCGCTCCGCCCGCGACGATCATACCTATGTGCGCGATCGCGAATGGGAAGCCGCCCACACCATCTGGCTTTGGGCCGATCTCTCGCCCTCCATGATGTATAAGTCGACGCTCGGAACCGTCTCCAAGGAAAGCCGCGCGCTGGTCCTGATGCTGGCGCTGGCGGAGATTCTCGCCCGCTCCGGTGAGCGCATCGGCTGCCCCGGCATCATGGAGCCGGTCTCTGCCCGCAACGCCGCCGAGCGGCTGGCAAATGCCATCATGCATGCGCCCGCCACGACCGGCCTGCCCGATACCAGCATGATCCGCGGTGCCAGCGACATCGTGCTGATCGGCGACTTCCTCGATGATGCGACAACCATCATGGAGCGGCTCTCGCCGCTGGCGCGCCGTGGTCTTGGCGGTCACGTGGTGGAAATTGCCGATCCGGCGGAAGAGGTCTTCCCCTATAGCGGGCGCACGGAATTTTCCGATCCCGAGACCGGCGAAAAGCTGACGTCCGGACGAGCCGAAACCATCCGCGAGGATTACACCCGCGCCTATTTCGCCCGCCGCGAAGCGCTCTCCTCCTCGCTGCGCAGGCTCGGCTGGAACTTCATCTTCCACCGCACCGATCATCTGGCCTCCGAAGCGCTAGTTGCCATGCACATGTATCTCTCCGGCTCTCCCGCCGGCGGGCGGAACGGAGATCGCCCATGAGCGCGCTCCCTTTCGTCTTCACCAGCCCCTACATTCTCTTTGGCCTTCTGGCGCTTCCCGCCATCTGGTGGCTCTTGCGCCTCACACCACCGCGCCCGAAGGCGGAAGTCTTTCCGCCGCTGCGCATTCTCGCAACGGTTCTGAAGCGCGAGGAAACACCATCGAAAAGCCCCTGGTGGCTGACGCTGCTCCGCATGCTGCTTGCTGCCGCCGTCATTCTGGCGCTGGCCGATCCGGTCATCAATCCGCGCAACAATACGCTGGCCGGAAGCGGCCCGCTGGTGCTGATCGTCGACAATGGTTGGGCCTCCGCGCCGGATTGGGAGCGCCGGGTCAGAACAGCGGAAGCCTTGATCGGAGATGCGGAGCGCGCCGAGCGCCCTGTGTCTCTGACCTTTACCGCAGATCGCGAGCATGATGCCGAACCTGGCACGACGGCAGCCGCACTGGAAAAACTTGCCGCCGCCAAGCCACAGCCGCTGGTGCCGGACCGCGTGCGCGCCGCCGAATCCGTCATCGAGGCGATGAACGGCACCGCGCCCGGCACCCTCGCCTACATCACCGATGGCGTCGCTACGCCGGAAGACCGCGCGGCCCTGAGCAGCCTTGCCAGCCTTCAGGCCTCCGAGTTCCGCGTCATTGAAGGCGATGGCCACCAGGTTGCCGCCATTACCGGCGCGGAAAACGGTGCCGACACCATGAATGTTTCGCTGTCGCGCTTGAATACCAACGGACCGGCCAACTACACCATCAATGCGCAGGATGCCCAGGGCCGCATTCTCGCAAGCGACAGCGCAAGCTTCGCCCCGGGTGCTGCCGAAACCACCGCCAAGCTCAATGCGCCGTTCGAACTGCGCAACGATTTCGCCCGTCTCTCCATAGACCGGCTGTCCACGGCAGGTGCGGTTCACCTGCTGGATGACGGCTTCCGCCGCCGCCGCGTGGCGCTTCTCGCCGGCGAAACCGGCAATGATTTCCAGCCGCTGCTCCAGCCGCTCTATTACATCAGCCGCGCCCTTCAGCCCTATGTCGATCTGGTGCCACAGCAGCAGCCCGATTTGGCTCTCGCCATTCCGGAACTGCTGCAGACCAACCCGTCGGTCATCGTCATGGCCGATATCGGCCGCTTGCCGCAGGAAACCTACGCGCCGCTGGAACGCTGGCTCTCGCGGGGTGGCACATTGATCCGATTTGCCGGTCCGCGCCTTGCCGCCGCACCCGCTGAAGATCCTCTGGTGCCGGTGACATTGCGTCAGGGTGAACGTGCGCTCGGCGGAGCCTTGTCCTGGGCCGAGCCGCAGCCGCTCGCCGACTTCCCCAATTTCGGCCCCTTTGCCGGCATGCCGCGTGCAGAGGGCGTCCACATCAAGCGTCAGGTTTTGGCCGAACCGACGCCCGATCTTGCCGAACGCACCTGGGCAAGCCTTGCCGATGGCACCCCGCTGGTAACGACACGCACGGTGGATGCCGGTCGCATCGTGCTCTTCCATGTCAGTGCCGAAGCAAGCTGGTCGGATCTGCCGATCTCCGGCCACTTCGTCGAGATGCTGCGCCGGATCGTTCAGCAGTCGCAGGTCGGCGGCTCGTCGGCATCTGCGAACGCGCCCGCTGCAGCCCTGCCGCCCTATCGCGTTTTGACCGCCACCGGCTCGCTATCGCCGGATGTTGGCTCCGCCCGCCCGCTGGAGGCGCGTCCCGGCCAGGCACCGCGCGCCAGCTTCGACAACCCGCCCGGCCTCTACGGCACGGAAACCGGCTTCGTCGCCTTGAACCTGCTGCCACCTGGAGCGACGCTTCGCCCTCTCGATACCTCGCTTGCCGGGACCGCCATAGCAACTGAAGGTCTCGTCGGGGAAGCGGCGACGTCGCTGCGCCCTTCCCTCTTCATCGCGGCCCTCCTTATGCTCTTTGCCGATAGCCTGATCATCCTCTTCATGAACGGCGCATTTTCCAGGATGCCGCGCGCCCACTCCTCCGCAGCGGCAATCCTCATTGCAGCATTCGCCGCCTTCACCCTGTTGGCACCAAATCCGGTGCAGGCCAATGACGCCAAGCCGGGCGATGAGGAAATCCTCAACCGCCTCGACACCACCCATCTTGCCTATGTGAAAACCGGCGAGGACGATGTGGACCGGGTTTCGCAGCAGGGTTTGCAGGGATTGACCGAATTCATGACCTGGCGCACGACGCTCGAGCCGGGTGCGCCGGTCGGGCTCGATATCTCCAAGGATGAACTGTCCTTCTACCCGATCATATATTGGCCGATCTCCGCCACAGCACCCATGCCGTCGACGGCGGCCATTTCCCGCATCGATGCCTATATGCGCGCCGGAGGCACGGTGCTCTTCGATACGCGTGACCAGTTCTCGTCGCTGAACAGCGGCACCAGCGCCAACGGCCAGCGGCTTCAGGAAATCCTTGCCAATGTCGATATTCCACCGCTGGAGCCCGTGCCGCAGGATCACGTGCTCACGCGCTCCTTCTATCTGCTGAAGAATTTCCCCGGTCGCTACACCGGCAGTCCGCTTTGGGTCGAATCGCGCCAGGATGCGGCAAAAACCACCTCCGGCATTTCGTCCTCGGGCGATGGGGTTTCGCCGATCATCATCACCGGCAACGACTTTGCCGGTGCCTGGGCAGTGGATGACAATGGCGCGCCTGTCCTGCCGACCGTGCCAGCCGACGAGATGCAGCGCGAATATGCCTACCGCGCTGGCGTCAACATCATGATGTATATGCTGACCGGAAACTATAAGGCCGATCAGGTGCATGTCCCCGATATTCTCCAGAGATTGGGGCAGTAACGCATGACGCTCTCCTTCACCCCCTTCCTTCCCTGGACCGTCATTGCCATTCTGGCCGCAGCCGCGCTCGTTCTGGCAATCGCAGGTCTGCTGCGCGGCGTGCGCGGCGCGTGGCTGCGTGGGCTGGCGCTTGCAGCACTTCTCCTTGCCATTGCCAATCCGCTGCTGACCAATGAGGAGCGCGAGCCGCTCTCCACCATCGTGCCGGTCATCGTCGATCGTTCGCAGAGCCAGGACGTGCAGCAGCGCACCGCGCAGACCGATCAGGCCTTGGCCAGTCTCAAAGAGCGCCTTGCCCGCTTCCCCCGCATCGAGCCGCGGATTGTGGAAGTTCGCAATGACGAGAACAGCGACTCGCCCGCGACGAACCTCTTCGCTGCGCTTTCGGCCTCCGTCTCGGATGTCTCGCCTTCGCGCGTCGGTGGTGCGATCTTCCTCAGCGACGGCCAGATCCACGACATCCCCAACGCGACGCCAGATGTCGAACAGACGCTCGGCTTCAAGGCGCCGATCCATGGCCTGATCACCGGCCGCGCCGACGAGTTCGACCGCCGCATCGAAGTCGTGCGCGCCCCTCGTTTCGGCATCGTTAATGAGGAGCAGCAGCTCACATTACGGGTCTTCGACGAAGGCCGCACTCAGAGCGGCACGGCAAATGTTACTATCAAGATGAATGGCGAGGAGATCGGCAATCTCCAGGCCGTTCCGGGGCGTCCCATTCCCTTTAACTTCAAGGTTCCCCGCGGCGGCAACAATGTGATGGAGTTCTCCGTCGCGGAGCTTCCGGGCGAAGTCACCACCGCCAACAATCGCGCCGTCCATGTCATCGAAGGCATCCGCCAGAACCTGCGCGTGCTTCTTGTTTCCGGCGAGCCGCATGCGGGCGAGCGCGCATGGCGCAACCTGTTGAAGTCCGACACCTCGGTCGATCTCGTCCATTTCACCATTCTGCGTCCGCCGGAAAAACAGGACGGCACGCCGATCAACGAATTGTCGCTGATCGCTTTCCCGACACGCGAACTCTTCGTCGAGAAGATCAACGATTTCGACCTGATCATCTTCGACCGCTACCAGCATCGCGGCGTGCTGCCGATCCTCTATTACGATTACATCGCTCAATATGTCCAAAAGGGTGGCGCGCTACTGATTGCCGCAGGCCCTGAACATGCCGGGCAGGATTCGATTGCAATGACACCGCTGGAATCGGTTCTGCCTGCGCAGCCGACCGGTCAGGTCAATCAGGGCGCTTTCTTCCCGCGCCTTTCCGAAGCCGGGAAGAAACACCCGGTCACACGCGGCCTGGAAGGCTCCGGCGACGAACCGCCGCATTGGGGCCGCTGGTTCCGCACCGTCGGCGTGGAACAGCCCCAGGGCCAGACTGTCATGCTCGGCGCCGGTCAGGATCCGCTTTTGGTGCTGAACCGCCAGGGCGAAGGCCGCGTTGCCATGCTGCTTTCCGACCAGGGCTGGCTCTGGGCACGCGGCTTTGAAGGCGGCGGCCCGCATGTGGCGCTCTATCGCCGCATCGCCCACTGGCTGATGAAGGAGCCGGAGCTTGAGGAAGAGGCACTGACGGCGCGCGCCAATGGCCGCATGCTCGAGATCACCCGCCAGACCATCGGCGATAATCCCGGCGAGGCGACCGTCAAATTCCCCTCGGGCAAAACCGAGACGATGAGCTTCACCCAAACGGAGCCCGGTCTCTACAAGATCGAACGCCGCATGAACGAGACGGGTCTCTACGAAGTCTCCAATGGCGACTTTACCACTCTGGTCCATGTGGGCGCAGTCGATGCTCCAGAATTCAAGGCAATGATCTCCACCACCGATACGCTGAAACCTCTGGCCGATGCGACACGTGGCAGCGTTCACCGCGTGGTCGATGACGCCAATCGTGTGGTCCTGCCGGATATTCTCCCCGTTCGTGGCGAAGTCCGCGTTGCAGATAACGACCGTATGCTGATCCGCATGACGGATGAAACCGTGTTGAAGGGCGTCAACACCCTGCCGCTCTTCGCAGGCTTCGCCGGTCTCGCCGCGCTGCTGCTGGCCTTCTCTGCTCTGTGGTGGCGCGAAGGCAGATAACATGCAGTATCAGATCGAACTCAGCGACGGCGCAGACGACAGCGCCAAAGCCGCCATTCTCGCAGACTTGAAAGACTATAATCTCCATCGCTTCGGCCCCGCCGATTGGAAAGACCTTGTCATCGCTTTGAAGGATGAAAACGGCCAAGTGATCGGCGGCCTTGCCGGTCACACCGCCCGCGGTTGGCTCTACACCGCCCTCCTCTTCATTCCCGAAGCTTTACGCGGACAAGGTCTCGGCCCGAAGCTTCTTCAAATGGCAGAAGACGAAGGCCGCAAGCGCGGCTGCTTTGGCGCGCATATCGATACGATGAGCGCTGACGCGCTCACACTCTACCAAAGGTGCGGCTACGAAATATTCGGACAGATCGCAGAGTTCGGCCCGGATTATTCCATGACCTATTTAAAGAAATCGCTGGTCTGAAGCCTGAGCAGGTCAATCCACCCAGGCTTGTCGATGAGATCGGACGATTCAAGACAGGCTGACCTGCCGTGTTTCCGCATTGATCATGGTCGCGGCAATTGCCGCCAGCACCAGCAAGCCTGCGAAGATACCGACGGCAAATCCGAACCCCTGTGCAATGGCATAGCCAAGCACGGATGGCGCCAGCAATCCGCCGAGCCGTGCCATGGCACCGGCTGCGCCCATGCCGGTGGCGCGCGATTCCGTCGGGTAAAGCTCCGGCGTATAAGCATAAAGTGCGCCCCAGGTGCCGAGCAGCGCAAAGCTCATCAGCAGCAGGGAGGCGGCGATGATCGTACCGGTCGTCGCGAGCGTGAAGAGCAGGCATCCAAGTGCCGAGAGCAGGCAGAAGCCGATCAGAGTCGGCTTGCGACCCCATTTTTCCACGCCATAGGCTGCCAGCGCATAGCCGGGGATCTGGGCGAGTGCGACCAGAACCAGGAAGCCATAGCCACGCACGAAACCGAAGCCTTCGCCCGCAAGCCGCGCCGGCATCCAGGTGAACACGCCGTAATAGGAAACGGAGACCAGAAACCAGATGGCAAGGATCATGATGCTGCGTTGGCGCAGTGCCGGCGAAAACAGACCTTGGCCTTTCGACGCTTCAGACTGCGCAATACCGGTTCGCTCATCCAGCGTCGCCCGACCATTGGTCTTCAGCATGGAATTGACAACGACCTTTGCCTCTTCCGAACGGCCCGTCTTCAACAGATAAAGCGGTGATTCCGGCACGAGGAAACGCAGGCCGATGCCGATCAGAGCCGGGAACGCGGTGACGGCAAAGATATAGCGCCATGCATCTTCGACACCCGACAGGCTGGCAATCCAGGCGGCAATCGCCACGACCAGCGTTCCGACGGCCCAGAAGCCTTCCAGCAGAACAAGCCAGCGTCCACGGTTCTTTGCGGGCAGGAATTCCGCCATCATCGCATAATCGACCGGCAGCGTGCCGCCGACGGCAGCACCCGTCAGGAAACGAAGAACCAGAAGAATGGCGAAATCCGGTGCGAAGATCGACAGGATACCGAAGACGGCATCGCAGGCGACCGTGACGATCAAGACCCGGCGGCGACCATAACGGTCCGCCATGCGCCCGAAGCCGATGGCACCGAGCAACATGCCAAGGAAGAAGGCAGTCCCGGTCTGCAAGGCTTGCGGCACCGTCAAGCCGAACGTCGCAGCAATCGAAGCAGCGGTGAAGCCCACCGCCAGAACCTGCATCGCATCCGCCGCCCAGACCAGACCGAAAACACCCATGAGCCGACGCTGATAAGCACCGGCGCCTGCGCGATCCAGCGCATCATTCATCGTGATTGACGTCATCATCGCCCCCTTTGCGACCAGAGTCGTTCCTTGGGGTAAAGTGCTAAGTTCCCGAGACTGCGACTGTCAAGGCACCCGAGCGGGCATTCTATCAACCCACGGCACGAAGAGGCAGATTAAACACAACCTCCTCTTGCTCCTCCTCCGCTCTCGCTTGGTCCTCGCGCCAGCAAATCGTGCCTTTCAACCGAGCATGAACATCATCCACCAAGGGCACGACGAGCACCCGGTTCATGTCGACAGGACCTGGAAAATCGAGCGCGCCATAGGCGACCTTCTCGAAACCGAGCGGCATGTAATAGGGCGGATCGCCAATCAGGATGACCGCCTCGGAGCCCTTGCGCTTGGCAGCCGCAATGGCGATCCGCACCAGTTCACGCCCGATGCCCCTGTTCTTATGCGATGGCCGGACTGCGAGAGGCCCGAGCATATGGCCGTTCACCCCGCCCGCCCGAACCGGCGTCATCCGTACCGATGCGATCGTCTCGCCATCATCGGCGCAGATGAAGGAGAGCGAGCGGTCATGCGGCCCCTGCTCGCGAATACGCGCGGCAGCGCGCGTATGCCGGCCTGGGCCGAAAGCTTCTGCATTGATGAGTTCGATAACGGCGTCGTGGGACGCGTCCTCGGTGAGATAGACCAGTTCGTGCTTGGACATGGAAAGACCGGAACGTTGAATACGGACATGACGATATGTGACGGTGCGCCTGACATTGCCTGACAGGGCAAGAAGAGCGTCAGCGTCGTCGGAGCGTCCGTGGTTCGGTCATAGGGGAGAATTTCCTCAAGAATATGAAAATCGCAGATATCAGGAAATTCTTTAGGGGTCCAGAACAAAAGTCCGCGCCGCGGCATTCACGAAGGAAGAACGCATTGTTCATCGATGCGAGGGTTCGCTTTACCGTTCCCCCACCATAGGATGGGCGATGTAAAATTAAGGAGATGAAGATGGGCAGGCTGGTCGACGGCGTTTGGCAGGATGTGTGGTACGATACCAAGGAAACCAAGGGTCACTTCAAACGCAGCGCTTCGCAGTTCCGTAACTGGATCACCGCCGACGGCGAGCCCGGCCCGTCCGGTAAGGGCGGCTTCAAGGCTGAAAAGGATCGCTATCACCTCTACGTCTCGCTCGCTTGCCCCTGGGCGCACCGCACCTTGATCTTCCGCAAGCTGAAGAAGCTTGATGACTACATTTCGGTCTCCGTCGTCGACCCGCTAATGCTGGAAAACGGATGGGAGTTCAAGCCTGAGGACGAACGCACACCAGGCGCGACGGAGGATCATCTCTTCGGATCGTCTGCCCTCTGGCAGGTCTACACCAAGGCCGATCCGCATTATTCCGGCCGCGTCACGGTACCTGTCCTGTGGGACAAGCAGCAGAACACCATCGTCTCCAATGAGTCGGCGGAAATCATCCGCATGTTCAACAGCGCCTTCGATGCGCTCACCGGATCGGAACGCGATTTCTATCCAGAGCCATTGCGCGGCGAAATCGACACGCTCAACGATCTGATCTACGACACCGTCAACAATGGCGTCTACAAGGCAGGCTTTGCCACCACGCAGGAAGCCTATCAGGACAGTGCCATCAAGGTGTTCGAGACGCTCGACATTCTCGAAGAGAGGCTTTCGAACCAGCGCTTTCTGCTAGGGCCTGAGCAGACCGAGGCCGACTGGCGGCTCTTCACCACACTCGTGCGGTTCGATCCGGTCTATGTTGGCCACTTCAAATGCAACATCCGCCGTATTCACGATTATCCGAACCTTACCGGCTATCTACGCGATCTGTACCAGACGCCCGGTGTGCCGGAAACGGTCGATATGCGCCACATCAAGGAGCATTATTACCGCAGCCACAAGACGATCAATCCCACCGGCATCGTTCCGGTCGGACCGGAATTGGAACTGGAAAAGGCCCATGATCGCGCTCGCCTGGCGGGAGGCTACCAGTAATCGTCAGGCAGAGCGTTTCCAGTGAGGTCCGCAAGACGACGGCGCGTGGCAGGTGTCGTCCCCTCGGGCAGCGCATCGAGAGGGAAAAACCCGCTCTCGGCAATCTCGCGATCCGGCACCTTCAATGCCACCTGTCTGACGTCAAGGCGATAGAACAGCACATGGTCGCGATCGCTGGTGCGGTTGTTGAAATAGATATGGATGAGCTGCGGCACAGAGGTAGCGACGAGATTGCCCTCTTCGCGGATTTCCTTGTGCAGCGCCTGCAACCCGGTTTCCTGCCGCTCCACACCGCCGCCCGGCATATGCCAGCCGGGGACATAGGTATGGCGCACGAGGAAGATGCGCCCCTGATCGTCGAAACAGGCCGCCCTCACACCAAGCGTCATGCCGCGCCGCAGGAAAAAGAACCTGTGAACAACCCTTTTGGCGATATTCCGAAAGAGCTGCCGGAACCCTTCACTCAGCTTGCGGTTCTCACCCAAAGTTCAACTCTCCGTCAATTGATCGGCTTTTGCCCGATTGAGGCGCTTATCCCTTTGAAATGCCGAGGTTTCGCATTGGACGCCTTCATACGGATACGATATGTCTGACCCCATGTTCAAGCTCGCCCATATTTCCGACGTTCACCTCGGCCCATTGCCCAAGCTCACCTTTCGCGAATTGGCGTCCAAGCGCATCACCGGCTTTGTGAACTGGCGGCTTAATCGCCGCAAGCATCTTTTCACCGATACGCTGGAGCGGTTGGTGGACGATATGGAAACCAAGGCGCCGGATCACATTGCAATCACCGGCGACCTCGTCAATCTGGCAACCGGCATCGAAATCCGCGCCGCCGCCGATTGGCTGGAAGAAGTAGGCGATCCGCTGAAAGTCTCCGTCGTTCCCGGCAACCACGACGCCTATGTGCCGGGCGCGCATGACAAGGCCATGGCGGCCTGGTACCCTTATGTTAGAGGCGATGGCGATGCGGAAGACTGGAACGAAGACCGCAAGATCTTTCCCTATATGCGCGTGCGCGGCCCCGTGGCGCTGATCGGTTGCTCAACTTCGATCGCCACCCCGCCCTTTTCCGCCACCGGCTACTTCGGTCGCCGCCAGGCGCGTGCGACTGCGGATCTCTTAAAGAAGGCCGGAGAGCAAGGCCTGTTCCGCGTGGTGATGATCCATCACCCGCCTGTGCGCGGTGCTGCCGCCACCCATAAACGCATGATCGGTATCCGCCGCTTTGCCGCAGCCCTTGGTACGGGTGGCGCCGAACTCGTGCTCCACGGCCACACCCACCTCAACACCGTCTACTGGCTGAACACCCATCGCGGCCAGGATCACATCCCTGTCGTCGGTATCGCCTCGGCAAGCCAGGGACCGGGCGGCGAAAAACCCCGCGCCGGCTACAATCTCTTTAACATTTCAGGCGGACCCGGAACCTGGGACGTGACTTGCGAGCGCTTCAGCCTCAACGAAAAGGCAACCGGGATAGAGCTCGAGGACATCCGCGTCTTCTACCACAACGGCCGCCCCCTCGGCTTCAGCAATCCGGTGGAACAGGCACCGGAGGAGTAAACTCCTCTGGTTGGAGGAAGAGTCTTCAGTGATCAAAGACTTGATCACACTGGATCCCTGTGACGAGCACAGGGATGAGGGAAGTCATGGAAACCGTCCTGCCAATCAAAGACGTCCGCGACCTGGGCTAAGTGGCCCCAGACGTGAGCATCTTGCATCGTCATATTTCTCCCGGCAGAATGAGGCTATGAAAGGTTATGTCTACATTCTTGCCTCGAAGCGAAACGGCACCCTCTACACCGGTGTGACGAAGGACTTACCCAATAGGCTTTTTGAGCATCAAAACGAACTGACTCCAGGCTTTACATCCAGATATAATGTCAAGACCCTGGTCTGGTTTGAAGAATACGATCTGCTGACAACGGCAATTACGCGTGAAAAGACGATCAAGAAATGGCCGCGTCAATGGAAGCTGAACCTCATAGAGGCGGAGAATCCCGATTGGCAGGACATCTCCCACTACCTGCACGGTGTATGATCTCTCTAAGCGCTCCCGTTCTCCCCTCATCCCTGTGCTCGTCACAGGGATCCAGCCGTTGCGCGTCTGCGCGACGAAGAGATCGTCAGCCCGAAACTCGGGCTGACCAGTTCCACCGGGTTTTACTTCGCCCGCTCTTCCAGCACGCGGTTGGCCGCAGACACGATCGCCTCCAGCGAAGCCGCAACGATGTTGGTGTTGATGCCCGCACCGAAGAGCTTGCCGCCCGGGTGCTCCATCTCGACATAGGCGATGGCAGATGCGTTGGAGCCGTGCTGCAGCGAGTGCTCGGAATAGTCGTTCACCGAGAGCTCAATGCCGAGATAGGTCGACAGCGCATTGATGAAGCCGTCGATCGGACCGGTACCCTTACCCTCAATCCGCTTTACCTCGCCCTTGTCCATGATCTCGGCCGCAACGACGCGCACGCCCTTGAAGTCGCCCGCCGGATAGGTGTGGTGATCGACGAACTTCAAACGGGCATTGGACTGCGTCACGTAGCGTTCCATGAAGCGCTCATAGATTCGCTTGGCAGGCAGTTCCACGCCTTCCTCATCGGTGATGCGCTGAATGTCCTCGCGGAACTCCACCTGCAGATTGCGCGGCAAGTTGAGGCCGTAATCTTCCTGCAGAATGTAGGCGATGCCCCCCTTGCCGGACTGCGAATTGATGCGAATGATCGCTTCGTAAGAACGGCCGACATCCTTCGGGTCGATCGGCAGATAGGGCACTTCCCAGACCGGGTGATTGGCAACCTTGATGGCCTTCATGCCCTTGTTGATCGCATCCTGATGCGAGCCGGAGAAGGCAGTGTAAACCAGTTCACCGACGTAAGGATGACGCTCGGGGATCGCCATTTCGTTGGAATATTCATAGACGGCCTTGATGCGCTCGATATCGGTGCAATCCAGTTCAGGGTCCACGCCCTGGGTATACATGTTCAGCGCCAGCGTCACCACATCCACATTGCCGGTGCGCTCGCCATTGCCGAACAGCGTGCCTTCAACACGGTCGGCACCCGCCATCAGGCCGAGTTCGGTCGCAGCAATGCCCGTGCCACGGTCATTATGCGGATGCAGCGAGATGATGACGTTTTCGCGATTGTCGATATTGCGGCACATCCATTCGATCTGGTCGGCATAGATGTTGGGCGTCGCCATCTCGACGGTGGATGGCAGGTTGAGGATCAGCTTGTTGTCTGCGGTTGGCTTCACAACATCGATGACGGCGTTGCAGATGTCCAGCGCCACTTCCAGCTCCGTGCCGGTAAAGCTTTCTGGCGAATATTCGAAGCGATAACCGCCGCCGGCCTTTGCCGCCATGTCAGTGATCATCTTCGCCGCATCAACGGCAATCTCCTTGATGCCGTGCACATCCTTGCCGAAGACGACGCGGCGCTGCAATTCGCTGGTGGAGTTGTAGAAATGGATGATTGGGTTCCTGGCCCCCTCCAACGCCTCGAAGGTGCGGGTGATCAGTTCCGGGCGGCATTGCACCAGCACCTGCAGCGATACGTCGTCCGGCACACTCCCCTCTTCCACGCACCAGCGGGCAAAGTCGAAATCCGTTTGCGAGGCGGAAGGAAAACCGATTTCGATTTCCTTGAAGCCCATATCCAACAGCAGCTTGAACATGCGCGCCTTGCGATCGTGACCCATCGGGTTGATCAGCGACTGGTTGCCGTCACGCAGATCCACCGAACACCAGATCGGCGCCTTGTCGATCGTCTTGCCCGGCCATGTGCGGTCTGGAATGTTGATGGTGGGATAGGGGCGATATTTCACGCCTGCTTCCGGCATGCCCTTGGAAATGTTGTTTGTCTTCGCGTCCATCGTCTTGCTCCTTGAGCATCCAAGCGCTTCATAAGCCGCTATCAGATGCTGCGCCCTTGGTCGGGCCTAAATCCAGAATGAAATGAGATTTCGAGTTGAGGAGCATTGGCACCAGCGGGCTTTCGGCCGCCGGGCGCTCCTCACTGGACCCGGCAACCGCGTGTAAGGTCGAGGCTAAGAAGCGAGAGTGCACCGCACGGCGAAGACTTCGCAGAAATCTGCGCGCTCATGCCGGAGAAGGTCTTGGTGCAACTGGTCATGGTTTTTCTATAAACAGCGGTTTTTGATCTGACAAGTAATCTTCGACACGACAATCGATCTATTTTGCCGCCTGATCGTCTTCAAGTTTCTCAGAAATCCACTGCGCCAACAGGGACTGGCGTGTAGTGCCAAGCCTCTCTGCCTCCGCATCGATCCTCTTTAGCAACCATTTTGGTAGATCGACCTCGACATGTTCGATTTCCACACCGGGACGCTTCGCTTGCGACCAGTCAACATAGTCGCTCACATCCTCCCCGTCATCAAACCGTCGGTCCAGGTCTTCAGCACTCATCGTTTTCATAATGCTGTCTTTCCTCATCTCGAGCCCGTCTCACGGAGATAATGCGAATGCGGTCATCTCGGTAGGTAAAGATCGTGCTCCAAATTTTGCTGTCGAGCTACGCAATCATAATATACCGCGCCTCGTCCCCCATTGCGAGAGGCGCAACCAGCCTCCTTTGATCGAGCCATAAGGACTGCGCCTCGATGAAATCGATGCCGTGCTTATCCTTGTTGCTTGCACTCTTGGCGGGGTCGAATTCGAATTCCATCGGCTTGGTTCACTAAGCCTTCCGCACAGCAATGACCGCTCGCTGAAGCGCTAACATCAGTCCTCCGCCGAGCAGTCCCCAGAATGCGCCGGAAATTCCCCCGAAGGAAAGCCCGGATGCCGTAACGAGGAATGTGATCGCCGCCGCCTCCCGGGTTTCCGGCTCCTTGAAGGCCGCAACCGCTGAGCCCGAAAAGGCACCGACGAGTGCCAGACCCGCCACCGCTTGAATGAGAATGGGCGGCGCCAATGCGACGAAGGCCGTCACGACACCGGCAAGCAGGCCAAAGATGATGTAACCCACGCCACCGATGATCGCTGCCCAGTAGCGGCGCTTTGGATCGGGATGGGCATCCTCACCCGCGCACATGGCGGCGGTGATGGCGGCGAGATTGACCGCATGGCCGCCAAAGGGCGCGGAGAGAAGCGAGAAGAAGCCGGTCGTTGCAAAAAGCGGCCCAGGCTGCGGATCGTAATGATTGACCTTGAGCACCGCGATGCCGGGAATATTCTGCGAGGCCATGGTGACGATGAAGAGCGGCAGCGCGATGGAAACCACCGCATGCAGGCTGAAACTCGGTGTCACCCATTCCATCGGCGGCGTTAAAGATTGCGCCAGCGCATCGAAGGCGCCGACCGGGATGTCAACACCGAAGATCATCACGAGCACGAAAGCTGCGAGTGCGGCAGGCACGGCAAACAGCCGCTTGAAGGCCCCAACGACGATCCAGGCCAGAATAATCGGCAAGCCGAGCGCCGGATTGAACCCGATGGCTTTGATCGGCGCAAAGCAGAGCCCGATGATGACGCCGGAGAGCATGGCATTGGCAAGCGGCGCTGGAATGGACGCCACTGCACGGCCGAGCGGGCGGAACAGCCCGGCGATGATGATGAAGGAGGCACAGATGATGAAGGCACCCACAGCAGCCGGAAACCCGCCCTCGATCACGCCCGTCGTCGCCAGCAGTGCTGCTCCGGGCGTGGACCACGCGATGCTGACCGGCAGTCTCGTCGTCACCGACAGCACGATGGCGCAAAGCCCCATCGAAACCGACAGCGCCATCAAGCCGGACGCCGCCTCGAAATCCGTCGCGCCGACCGCCTTCAACCCTTGCAGCACCACGGCAAAGGAACTGGCAAAGCCGACGAAAGCCGTGAGGCAGCCCATGAAAAGGGCTTGAAGGGAGAAATATTTGAACATGGTCTACTCTGATAATGGATCGAGTAGAGGCTGACCAAAAAACACAGAGTCGTGCAAGGCCATTACAGCCATTCCGGGTGCCGACCTGCTCTTTCGCTTGCCTTGCAGGCCTCGCGTCGCGCGAGTTTGCGGTGGGAGATGGCCGTGCTTCAGACCCAAAGCAAAAAGCCCGTGCCAGCTTTCACCGGCACGGGCTTTGAATTGAGGTCGAAACGTCTCGCAGACTGTCAGACTTCCGACTGGTGCTCGACGATCTTGCCGACGAGACCGTAGGCTACGGCATCGTCTGCGCCGAGCCAGTAATCGCGATCGATGTCCTTGGCGATCTTTTCTTCCGTCTGGCCGGTGGCCTTGGAGAAGATCTTGATCAGGCGCTGGTTCATCTTGATGATTTCACGCGCCTGGATTTCGATATCGGACGCCATGCCGCGCGTGCCACCGGAGGGTTGGTGCAGCAGGAAGCGGGTGTTGGGCAGGCAAAGACGACGTTCCTTTGGCACCGAGACGTAGATCAGTGCGCCAGCAGATGCGACCCAGCCCGTGCCGATGATATAGACCTTCGGCTTGATGAACTTGATCATGTCGTGGATGCTGTCGCCGGACTCGACGTGGCCGCCTGGCGAATTGACATAGACGCGGATGTCGTCGTCACTGGCAGCAGCAAGGGCGACAAGCTGCGTGCAGACTTTCTGCGCCAGTTCCTGGGTAATACCGCCATAAATGAAGATCGAACGCGACTTGAAAAGATTCGCTTCCGTTTCCTTACCGATCGGCAGTTCCTTGCTCTTGTCGTCTTCTTCTTCGTTCATACGGACGGTCTCCAACATAATTCATTGCCTATCGGACATAGTGTGATTTGTGTCGTAAAACAATGAGCGAAAAAGACAAGGCGCGGAACTGCTTAATAAAAGCGGTCGATCTATCGGCCACCGGCAAATGCCGCATGGACAGGCTCTTCCGAATTGACATATCGTTATGGTCGAACGGTGCGCCGTCATCCCACGGACGGCAGGCACCGGACCAGACATTCGAAGAGGGAACGATGTTCAAAAGACTTATTCTTGCCGGTGCCAGCCTTGGCGCCACCGCCCTGCCCGCTTTCGCCCATCTCAACCCGGAAGAGCACGGCTCCTTCATGGCAGGCGTCTCGCACCCGCTCTTTGGTGCCGACCATATCCTTGCCATGGTGGCAGTTGGTCTTTGGGCATCGCAGATCGCCACCGCCGAAGGTCGTAGAAACGCATTGTGGGCCGTCCCGGCGGCCTTTGTCGGCACCATGGCAGTCGGCTTCTTCATGGCCGTCTATGGTGTTCACCTGCCCTTCGTCGAACCTGCGATCCTCGCTTCCGTCATCGGCCTTGGCCTTCTGGTCGCGGTCGCTGCCAGGCTGCCGACTGTTGCGGCAGCCGCCATTGTCGGCGTCTTTGCCCTCTTCCACGGTCACGCCCATGGTGGCGAGCTTGGAGCCGCGGGAGCGCTACAGTTCGGTATAGGCTTCATGATCGCCACAGCCCTTCTGCATCTCGCCGGTGTGGCGCTCGGCCTTGGCGTCTCGCGCTTCGGCTCTATTGCCGCGCGGATTGCTGGCGCCCTGACGGCGCTTGCCGGTCTCTCCCTCGCCTTCGGCGGATGAGGTATCGGATTACAGAAATGTAAGAAATCGGGGCTTTGAAAAACCCGATTTGAACTCTACCTCCTTGGTATGCGTTTCTCGACGTGCCAAGGAGGCAAGAGATGTCACCAGAAGAAACCCAACTGCTCAAGGGCCTGTTCGACAGGATCAGGACCGCATCGTCCACCCCGCGTGATCCAGAAGCTGAAGCGCTGATCGATCAGTCGGTTCGCGACCAGCCGCACGCACCCTATTACCTTGCACAGGCTGTCATCGTGCAGGAGAAGGGCTTGGAGGCAGCCGCCGCCCACATCAAGCAGCTCGAAGAGCGGATTCACCAGCTTGAAACCGGCGCTGGCGACCAGCAGCGCGGAACCCAGGGCGGCTTTCTCAGCTCCATTTTCGGCACCAACCAGCCGCAGGCGCCCGCTCCTGCCCCCACACCCCAGCCACCACAGCCGCAGTCGGTCTACCGCAACGACATGTCCGGCCAGACGGCTGGACCGTGGGGCAGAAGTCCAGATGTACCGCAGCCGAGCGGTCCATGGAGCCAGCAGGCTTCCGGCTTCGGACGCTCCGGCGGTGGCGGCGGCTTCCTTCAGGGGGCGCTCGGAACCGCAGCCGGCGTTGCCGGCGGCATGCTGCTTGCCAATTCGCTGAGCGGCATCTTCTCCAACCACATGGCGTCATCCGGTTGGGGTTCGCCCTTCTCCGGCGGCAACGCGCTTGGCAATGCGCCGGTGGAGGAAACCGTCATCAACAACTATTACGGCGACGACCCGCAGCAGGCCAACGCAGACAATGGCAACGACGTGCAGCAGGCCGATTATACGCCCGATGACAACGATACGGACTATGACGATAGCAGCAACGACATGGACTTCGACTCAGGCGACGATAGCTCCTTCGTCTGAGCCTTCGCGAGACCTCACGGTCCGTTCAAGAGTTTTCGTGGGTCTGCTGAAAATGGTGATTTCGAGAGCCGGTGCTCACGCACTTAAGGACGTGCGCACCGGAAGCGCAGAAATTGTCATTTGCAGACAACCAACGGAGATTCTGGGATAGGCTGTCAGCCGCGACCCCGATAGGTCGCCACGCCTTGATCCGGCAGCCAGACGCCTTCGGGCGCTGGCCCGGTCTGCCAGAAGACATCGATCGGGATACCACCGCGCGGATACCAATAGGCACCGATGCGCAGCCACTTGGGTGCCAGCAGATCGACAAGGCGCTTGGCGATATAGATCGAGCAATCCTCGTGGAAAGCGCCGTGGTTGCGGAAGGAATGCAGGAAAAGCTTCAGCGACTTCGATTCCACCAGAAAATCACCGGGAATGTAATCGATGACGATATGGGCGAAATCCGGCTGTCCGGTCATCGGGCAGAGCGAGGTGAATTCCGGCGCGGTGAAACGCACCACATAATCGGTTCCGGCATTGCCATTCGGCACGCGCTCCAGAACGGCACTTTCTGGATTTTCAGGGGCTGCGACCTGCGCGCCCAACTGAGACAGGCCGGATACATCCGTGACTGACATGGCTTAAACTCCTGGTTCTCAAACATTGACCCTGACGCCATGCGCCTGTTCGCTTTCAGGCTCCACATGGATGGCAAGTGTGGCGCCGGGTATCACGCCCCTTATGGCATCTTCAAGGCGGTCGCAAATCTCATGCGCCGCACCCACCGACATGCTGGCCGGAACGACCACGTGGAAATCGATGAAGGCAGCAGCCCCTGCCCGGCGCGTCTTCAAGTCATGCACGTTGAGAACGCCTGCCGAATTCTCGGCAATCGCCTTCTTGATCGCCTCATCCTCCTCCGGCTCCACCGCCTTGTCCATCAACCCGCCGAGAGAATGGAGAATGACCTTGGAGCCCTGGATGAGAATATTGATAGCAACCAGAATGGCGAGCAGCGGATCGAGGATCGCGTAACCCGAGACGATTGCCAAAACGAGGCCGATCAGAACGCCGATCGAGGTGACGACATCCGACATGATGTGATGACCATCGGCCGTGAGCGCGGGTGACGCGTGCTTGCGCCCCACCCGGATAAGAAGGGTTGCCCAGACGGCATTCAGCCCGCCGGCGAAGGCATTGATGGCCAGACCCAGCACCGGTGCTTCCGGCAGGCGGGGCTCGAACAAGCCGCCCCAGGCTTCCTTGACGATCAACAGAGCGGCGACGACGATCAGGACGCCCTCGACCACTGCAGATATATATTCCGCCTTGTGGTGTCCGAACTGGTGGTCGTCGTCGGCGGGCTTCTGCGCATAGCGGATGACGAAATAAGCAATGAAGGCCGCCACAACATTGACGGTCGATTCCAACCCATCGGAAAGCAGCGCAACCGAGCCGGTCACCCACCATGCCGACAGTTTCAGTCCGAGGACGAGAAACGAAAACGGGATGCCCCAGAAAGCCAGCTTTCGGACGAGAGCGTTACCTTCAGCATTCATGACGAAACCCCGTGCAGATGCAAACGAATTGCAGAAATGGACCTTAAAACGCACGAACCGCCCGCACGAGGGTTCGTGCGGGCGGTTCGCTGTTGACCCGTTCTATGATTTAATCTTGCCGGAGGGTCAAGCGCTTTTCGCCTCTTGCCGCTCGCAGAAGCGAATGCGGTTGCCAAATGGATCGGTCACCTCCATCTGCTTGCCCCAAGGCAGCGTCTCGACGCCCGGCTTCATATAGGTGTAGTCCTTCGCTGCCAGTTCCCGCTGATAGGCCTGCACGCCGACGGTTTCGACAAAGACAGTCGAGCCAGGCGTCGCATCGCCATGATGTCCGCTCAGATGAAGGACGAGGCCTGCACGCGAGATTTGCATGTAGAGCGGAAAGTTCTCACCGAAGCGATGCTCCCAATCCACTGAGAAGCCGAGGAAGTCGACATAGAACTCGCGGGCCTTGGCTTCATCGAATATACGAAGGATCGGGCAGGCTCGGCCGAAGGATGGTGTATTGATATTGTTCGGCATCTAGAAGTCACTTTCTGAGAAACTGAAGAGTGCATCAGGCTCTCTGCCGACACCGCGTCACTTGGACAGGATCATTTCGGCGAGACCCCGTAGGTCTGATAGGCGCTTGCCATCCGATCTTGCTCCGTTCCGTCAGGAAACAGCCGATAACTGGGAGCCAGGATGCGAGACACTTTTTCGACCTGAATAGAGATCAGGTTGCGGATGGGAAAATCCTCACCCGCCATTTTCAGGACCTCGGCGCCGACGACAGGATAATCGGGATGATCGGAGGCGATGATGAAGGCCTGTCCCTTCACCTTGAAGCCGCGCTGGCGAAAGACATCAATGAAACTAACGCATACCGCGGGATGGGAGCGGATATTTCGAACCGTGTTGCTGGACGCAATATCCGCGACGATAATCCGATCATCCCCGTAAGAGGAGAAGATTTCCTTGGGCGTAACATTGGGCGTACCCTCTGCATCGACGGTTGCCAGCCAGCACAAGACCGAATTTGCGATATCGGTCCTCATGGCATCGTTGATCTTCAAATGTTGCCGCGTTCCATCCATGACAGGACGCCCTCTTCAGACAAGGTGGAAATGCTTTCCAAATACGATTTCGTTCAATCGATTTCGCTAAACCTTGCTCAACAGCAGTTTGATACCCGCAAAGCCGAAAAAGAGCGCGAGCGCCGTCTCGATGGAACGCTTGGCCTTCTGATAAATCCGGATGGCAGGAGCAGTGGAGAACAGCAAGGCATAGCCGCAGAAGACCACCAGACCGAGCAATGCACAGCCTCCGACGATTGCGGCGAGCGTAGCCGGGCCGGCACCGGGTTTCAGGCCAAGAGACATGACGGCCAGCCATCCGAGAACCGCCTTCGGGTTGGTGAGATGCAACAAAAGGCCACGGCGGTAGAGCTTTCCATAATCCGCTTTGCCGCCCGCATCGGCGTTAATCCCCGCTTGCGGCGCGTTGATGAAAGCGGAGCGTGCGGACTTGTACGCCAAATACAGCAAATAGATCCCACCCGCGATCTTGATGACGAACAGTGCATTGGCAAAGGAAGCCAGCACGGCAGAAAGGCCGGTGGCCGCAATGGCAGCCCAGGTGAGAGAGCCGCTCATGACTCCGAGGGCCAGGACGACAGCCGGTGCCCGGCCTTGGCTCATGGCGACGCCCATGATCGTCATGTTGCTCGGCCCGGGGCTTGCCGTCGCGATGATATAGGCAGCGTAGACGATCAGAAGTTGGTGGAGGTCGAGCATGGACTTGGCTTTCTGCGCGCGAAGATTTGAGAGCGTATGTCACCCCAGTGGTGGGGTTGTGTCAATTCGGGGTGGGGCGAAGCGTTGGACGTTATGGATGCGGCTGCCCCCCCCCCTCTGCCCTGCCGGGCATCTCCCCCTCAAGGGGGGAGATCGGCCGGAGGCGGGCTCCCAACTTAATGCTCTAGCGCTGAGACGGGCAAAAATCTCGCCGCGATTCGATCTCCCCCCTTGAGGGGAGATGTCCGGCAGGACAGAGGGGGGTGTAGCAACAGTACTAACCGGCTCGACCGTCGCTCACCACAACCCGTCGACCCGACGCGTCCCACCTGAGAGCACAGCCGCATCATTATGCAAGCGCAAAGACTTCGTTAAAAGCCAAGGCAAAGGCGTCCACCACCCTGTGCCGATCCCCGCCTGCCGAAGTACCGCAGCCGTCCAGATGTTACAGCCCACCAGCACGTTAAAAGCGCCTTCCGCCTCGAAAAACGCATCGTCCCTGCCATAAGACTGGCCGATGAGCGGAACCTCCCTACCCTTCGGACGCGAAAAGCTCGCAACAATAAAATCGAGCATTCTCGCATATCCAGCAGCGGACAGCTCGACCGCCATGACGCTCGGATCGGACAGCGGAATATCGCCAGCAAGCGCCACATGCATCACCGACTGATCGACGGTGAAACTCTTCAACACAGGCATGGGCTTAAGATCGGCCCATGTCGGTGTCTGCGTGTAGAACGCCCGGCCGCCCCAACCGAAGACGATATAGCGAAGACCGGGGTGATTGAGCTCCAGGCTGCCGTCGCGCAGAAAGGCAAATCGTGTCAGTAAGTCCGCATCAACCGGCACGGCGATATCGGTGTGGATCGGATTGCTGAGCACCAGGATGCGACGGGATGCGTCCGCAGGTGAAGCGGTGTCAGAGTGGGCTGGGTGCCTTGGCACGGCAACCCCAAGCGCGAGGCCCGTAACGGCGAGAGCAAATACAATAAATATATATTTGAGGATGTTCACCAACGCTCACGCGATCAGGAGAAATGGCGGCGCCCAAAGTCCCCGCCAGGAACCAAGGCGCCGCCATGGATGAGTGTCAGGCCGCCTTGGTTCTCGCCTTGCGCACCAGATGCGTCACCACATTCTCGATCATCCGCATGCCGGCATCGCCACCGAGCGTCATGATCGATTCCGGGTGGAACTGCACCGCGGCCACCGGCTCCTTCATGTGCTCGATGCCCATGATCGTGCCGTCTTCGCTTTCGGCCGTGATCATGAAATCGCGGTGAAGCGTGGCAGGATCGGCAAAGATCGAGTGGTAGCGACCGACGGTCACTTCCTTGCCGAGACCGGAGAACACCAGGCCTGGCTCCAGAACACGGATGCGCGAAGGCTTGCCGTGCATTGGGATCGCCAGTTGGCGAAGCTCGCCGCCATAGGCTTCGGCGAGCGCCTGAAGCCCGAGGCAGACGCCGAAGATCGGCAACTCACGCGAACGGGCAGCCTTGATCGTCGCCTTGCAATCGAAATCACTCGGGTTGCCTGGTCCGGGAGAAAGGACCACGAGATCCGGCTGGAAGCGGTCGAAGATTTCTGCCGGAACGGGGGTGCGCACGGTCGAAACCGTCGCACCCGTCTGGCGGAAGTAATTCGCCAGCGTGTGAACGAAGCTGTCTTCGTGATCCACCAGCAGGATCTTCACGCCGGTTCCAACCTTGGCCGCATCGCGCTTGCCGACGGTGGAGTTTTGCGCTTTCGCATCGCGAATGGCTGCAATCATGGCCGATGCCTTCAGTTCGGTTTCCGCTTCTTCTTCCTGTGGAATGGAATCGTTCAACAGCGTCGCCCCTGCCCGCACTTCCGCAATGCCATCCTTGATGCGGATGGTGCGCAGCGTCAGCCCGGTATTCATGTCGCCATTAAAGCCGACCATGCCGATAGCCCCACCATACCATGCGCGCGGGCTCTTTTCATGGTTTTCGATGAAACGCATAGCCCAGAGTTTCGGCGCACCGGTCACTGTCACAGCCCATGCGTGGGACAGGAAGCCGTCGAAGGCGTCCATATCGTCGCGCAGGCGCCCTTCAATGTGGTCCACCGTGTGGATCAGACGCGAATACATCTCGATCTGGCGGCGGCCGATGACCTTGACGGAGCCCGGCTCGCAGACACGGCTCTTGTCGTTGCGGTCGACGTCCGAGCACATGGTCAGTTCGGACTCGTCTTTCTTTGAATTCAACAGCTTGAGGATCTGCTCGCTATCGGCGATCGGATCGTCACCGCGCTTGATCGTCCCCGAAATCGGGCAGGTCTCGATGCGGCGACCGGAGACGCGCACGAACATTTCCGGCGACGCACCGACCAGATATTCCTGATGGCCAAGATTGATGAAGAAGGAATAGGGCGACGGGTTGATCGCCTTCAGACGACGGGAAATCGCCGATGGATTGCTGTCGCAGCGCTCCATGAACTTTTGGCCCGGCACCACTTCGAAGAGATCACCACGGCGGAAGCTTTCCTTCGCCTTGATCACCAGTTCGGAATACTCGCCTGGGTGATGATCGCCGCGCGGCGGGATCGTATCGGTGGTCTTGAACGGCTCGGGCGTGGTCTCCTCAGACTTGCCCTCGGTCGTCAGCCCAGCCTTCTCGAAGTCGTAGCGGTCGATCCAGGCCTTGGCGGAATAGTGATCCACCACCAGAATTTCATCCGGCAGGAAGAGCACCATGTCACGCTGGTCTTCCGGGCGTTGCAGCGACAGCTTGATCGCGTCGAACTGAAAAGCCAGATCGTAGCCGAAGGCACCGAAAAGGCCGATGGCCGAATCCGCATTGGAGTAGAACAGATCGACGATGGCACGAAGCGGGGTGAAGACGGTCGGAATTTTGGAACGCTCTTCTTCGGTGAAGACGCGGTCCGGTTCGTTGACCGTCAGATCGAGACGGCGGGCGGTCAATGCGCCGAGCGTCAGATCCGGGGTTGCTTTCAGCTTGTCGGCAATGAAGGACAGCAGCACTTCGCCGCGGCCATTATAGGCTTCGATCCACATCTTGCGACCGAAGGAGGAAATGCCAAGTGGTGGATCGATAATGGCCGTGTCCCAACGGGTATAGCGACCGGGATACTCATAATTGGACGAGAAGACCGCGCCGCGACGGGAGTCGAGACCATCGACATAGCTGTCGATTGCGCTGGCGTAATCGGCTGCGCGACGCTTGCGCGAGACCTTGATGCCGCCCTTCGTCTCGTAGATTTCCGAACCGTCATCCTGAGTGATTGTAACCATTTTACCTGCAATTCCCGTGTTTTAGACCCGATGATGACCGGCGGCAGAATAACAAAAAAGCCGCCTGAAATTTCGGGCGGCTTGGACGTGTCGTGTGAACATGACTGGTCAAGGCCGCCTTAGCTGCCCCACCACCAGATCGCAATGTTCTTCGACGTTGTGTTCATGGGCGAAATTGTTAGCGGCAATAGGCCCGCTTGGCAAGCGGATTTGCGGGCGGCTTCTGAACCGGAACGCCCATTGGCGCGTTGTCGCTTTCGCGCAACCATCTGCGCAACAGGGGGCGACAGATCGACATGCTTCATCGTTTCTTCATTCTGGCTGCGGCATCGCTGCTGATTGCGGCAGCGGAACCGCCAAAACAGGTTCCCGTTCCGGAAGCAAAGCCGCAACATGAAACGCCTGAACAGCCGACTTCACCGGAGAAAACCGAGAAAGCGCCCGATCAGGTCTCTCCGCCAGCAGAAAGCACAGTCCCAAAGCCGCAGGACAAACCGGAGACGCCAAGCCCTCAAGACCCGGCGCCGGGGGATGGCAACAAGCCGGGCGAGAAGACACCGCCGGAGACAAAGCCAGATGCCGATGGAAAAGCAGTCAAGGAAAAGCCTGCTGAAGAGAAAAAGGCCGAAGAGCCTACCCCCGAACCGGTGAAGGAAGAAGACCCGGAAGAACTGAAAGCCTGCCTGTCGCAACTGAAGGAGCTTGGCGCCGAGTTTCAAGAGATCGAGCCGATCAAGGGCGAGGAAGAGGGCTGCGGCATTGCTTCACCCCTGGAGGTCTCCGCAGTTCTGCCCGGCATCAAGCTGGAGCCGAAGGGAACGATGCGCTGCGAGGCAGCGCTTGCTCTTTCACGCTGGACAAAGGACGTGGTCATCCCGACCGCGAAGATCGCCATGCCAGACCGGCAGGTCACGGCCTTAGGCAACGCGTCCACCTATATTTGCCGCAACCGCAACAGTGCGACGACCGGCAAGATGTCCGAGCACGCCAAGGGCAATGCGGTGGACATCGCCACCATGACCTTCGACAAGGGCGAGCCCCTGGTGATGAAACCGCGCACCGAGGACGGCACCATGGAGGGCGCCTTCCAGCGCTCCATCACCACCGCCGCCTGCCTCTTTTTCCGCACCGTGCTTTCACCCGGAAGCGATGCCACCCATCAGGACCACCTGCATCTGGATGTGCTGGAGCGGAAGGGTGGATACTTGTATTGTCGGTGAAGTGCGAAAGGCGAGGAACTACCCCGCCTTTCGTAGATAAATCAGACCAATCAGAATTTCTGTGTCAGAGAAATTTTGAAGCTGCGGCCCGGCTCGGAATAAAAATCGACGGGTTGGTTGCTACTTGAGACGGAGGTCGGATTGACGTCGCGAACACCGACCGCGTTCCAGTACTTCCGGTCAAATATATTATAGACACCTGCCTGAATGCGGAGACCTTTGGTCTGCGTCGGCTCCCACCATGCCGTAAGGTTAGCTATGCCATAGCCGGGCGCGTCGAAGGTTGCTGGTTTATGGTCATCGCGCATTCCGGAAGCGAATATTCCGGTCAGTTCAGTTCCCCAGAAATCGTTGGCGTAACCGATGCCGACGATCGACTTGAATGGTGCAACCGTGCGGATCAACTCGTTATTATCGGTATCTTTTCCATAAGCGTAAGCAAGAGAGGCATGAGCGAAGAAGCCGCTGGAAAATTCCTGTCGAACCTTCGCCTCCACACCGGATATCTCCACATGCGCCCGGTTACGATAGGTGAATAACGTTCCATTCGGGCTGCCACCGGCACCAGGGAAAAGCGCCGTGGTTGTTTGATACTGCTCAATGAAGTTCCGATATTGGTTATGGAATGCAGTCACGCTGCCGGTGGTATCGCCACTCTGATATTTCGCGCCGATTTCGAAACCATTGCTGGTTTCCGGCTCAAGATAGGGATTACCCACAACGGCATAGCCGCGGGCTATATTGGGGAAGCTGAGATAGAGTTCGTTCACCGTGGGAGCGCGGTAGGCGGTAGACCACTGCGCGAAGACCTGAACCTCCGGCGTAAGATCATAACTCGCCATCAGTTTCGGTGAAAACCGCGAGCCATTGCGGTCCTGGGGTAGTCCGAGAGTGGCGTAGGAGGAGTGCGTCGCGATGTCGCCCGACGGATCGTAATCGAAGTAATCGAAACGGATTCCGGGTGTCAGGCGAAAGCCGCTCGCACCGAAAGATATTTCGTCTTCGGCGTAAAGACCCAGGCGATGTCCATCGACATGCGGAATATCGGCAGAGGATGCAGCGGCGGAAGAGCCCGTGACAGAGGTGAACCACTCCTTAAAATCGAAGGTAGAGGCATCCCCCCCGATACGAACGGTGTGGTCGAGATTACCCGTATCGAAGGTCGATGTCAGTCCACCGACGAGCCCGAAACTACTGTCGCGCATGAAGTCTTCGCGTGCGATGGGCTGAGCGTTTAGCTGTAAGCCACCGGAACCGGACTCTTTCGACAGAGCCTGCCAATATGCCGTCAGCCGCGCAGTATCGATCATTGCATCTACTGATGGCGCCTCATACTCGTAATCGAGAGAAAGCCGTTCACGAAGCGTGTCGTCATAACCGGAATAAGCGCCAGGCAGATAGGTTCCGTACAACGTTTTCAGTTCGGTGTCGCTGTTTAACTGGTAGCGTTCCGCCGTCACTCCGATCCGGTGTCCGCCCTCGAGGTCCTGACGAAGCTTAAACATCAGATTATTCTGGTCGTAATCGCCGGGATTCGGTTTGGTCCGGCTCGTACCGAATATGTCAGCACTACCCTTGTTGTCTGTCTCATGCCCACGCTTGTAGGAGCCCTGGAACAAAACGGATGTATTCTCGACTTTTCGCGCGGCCGCCAGTGCGCCGCCAATACTCCTGTCCTCGCTGTCATACGTGGTTTTAGCGACCCCACCCCAATCGCGCCCTTCACCGATCAAGTCTTCAGGCTCCAGCGTTCGTAGCACGAGTGCACCTGCCAAAGCGCCGGAGCCTACGCGGCTGGAGTCGGAGCCACGCAGAACATCGACTGCGGACAGCGCAGAGAAATCGAAACTGGAGGCTCCGCTGCTCATGGTCGATGTTGCCTGACCTGCACGGGCAAAGTTCTCAAAGAACGGGATGGGTATGTTGTCAACCATGGTCACGACGCGCGCGCCACCCAGGCCGCGAATGAACAATCCGCCGATTTTGCCCGGCTTGGGATCGACGTAATCGACGCCCGGTTCAGTCGTGTTGCCGAGATCACTGAGGTTACCAATATCCTTTTTGCGAATGGCTTCTGCAGTCGTCTCGCTCGCGAGAGGCGTATCCGACGAGGCGGTGTTACCGGGCTTCGCCCGCGCGCCCTTGATGGTAATTCGTTTCAGCACCGTGGGCTGTTGTCCGTCCTGCGGGGAAGCGGTCTGCGCGCCTGCGCTGACGCTATTGAGCACGAGCGCGAGCGCCGTGCAGACGAACAAGGCGGATTGAGAACCGCGGATAAGCATGATGACCCCCTGATGCCGAGCAGCAAGAGGCGCGCGCGATGGTACGCGCTACAGCCTCAAGGCCAGCTCGACGGATATGTGCTGAAATGTGACGGCTGAGCCGCAGGGGAGAATTAGAAAACATGATTATGTGAGTCAACATAATAAACATGATTACAATAGTCATCATTTTGTGATCTGCGATTTGTTGCAAAATTGTTACGCCAAGCGCCCTGTGACATCAGGTTCATGCCGCGGGGAAGCAGCCCGTGATAAACAGAATGTGTAGCGTGCGAGGGACTTGAAGATCAGTTTCTTCCGCTTAAATCACCGATTTACCAACACGCATTTTACCCCAACGCGAGCCAAGGGCGCCCCGCCAACATGAAATCACTTGAACTCATTATCGAACGAATCATTCTTTCGAGCCGCTGGCTTCTGGTTGTCTTTTATTTCGGCCTGGTGGCGGCGCTTGGCGTCTATGCCTTTTCCTTCATCCTGAAGTTTCTCAAGATCGCGCAAAACGTTTTCGTCTACACCGACGCAGAAATGATCCTTGCCATGCTGGCCTTGATCGACGCCGCACTCGTCGCAAGCCTGATCGTCATGGTGATGATCTCCGGCTATGAAAACTTCGTCAGCCGCTTCGATGAAGCTGACGATCAGGTCTCCTTCCTTGGAAAGCTGGATGCCGGCAGTCTCAAGATCAAGGTCGCCTCCTCAATCGTCGCGATTTCCTCGATCCATTTGTTGCAAATATTCCTGAACGCCAACCAATATGCCGACAGCAAGCTGATGTGGTTCACCATCATCCATCTCGCCTTCGTTGTTTCCGCCGTCATGCTGGGCTTTCTGGAAAAGCTGATGAACAAGCCGAAGGCCGTCAAAACCGATCTCGACATCTGATCGTCCGTCTGAAGGCACTGACCAATGGGGACGCGGGAAATAAGCGAGCGAAAATATGGAACTCGCTCCTGTCAGCAGGTTGCGAATACGCTCAGCCTACGGAAGAATTGAAACTATTAAAAAACGCCACGCTAACCAAAGTCGGGACTATTGGAAATTATGGGTGGAAATTCGTTGCCTTTCGTCTATTTCTTGATGTTAACATATAAACCTTATCGAATGTAATCAATATGACGACACTGGAACGGCAGTCGGTATTTAGCCAGGAGATAGCGGCTTCGCAGAACCGTCCTGAGTGGCTGCAGACCGTGTCCCGCCTCGCGAAGACATTCGGCTTCATCCACACCACTTTGATGAAGGTGCCGACGCAAGGCGACGATACGCTGCAGCCGGTGCTTTTAGAGACGACAATACCTGTCGGCTTCATTCGTAGCGTCGATCAACATCACAAGCTGAATGATTGTCCTATCCTGGCGAAAATCGCCAACTCTTCATTGCCGCAATATTGGTGCTTCGAAGACGATATCCCCGTGCCGCCCTACAGCGCGGCAATCAAGAAGTTGATGGAGAAGTACGGCATCGTCAGCGGTGTCATCGCCCCCATCAATGGCCTGAATGGCCGGCGCTACGTTCTGCGCTTCGAAGGAGATTGCTCAAAGCCCAATCAGACCGTGCTGAATGAAATCGGCATCGTCGCCATTCATGCCTTCGACGTTTATGATCGTATCCGCAAGGCGGAACTGGTGGCGCCCAAAACGCTGACGAAGCGCGAGATCGAAGTCATTCGCTGGACGTCCCACGGAAAGACGTCTTCCGAGATCGGGCAAATCCTTTCGCTGTCCGACCACACGATCAATGCTTACCTCAACAATGCGATCAAGAAGCTGGATTGCGTCAACCGAACCCAGCTCGTTGCCAAGGCCATCCGCCTGAAGGTGATTAACTAATCATCGCCGCAAGCGTCGGCGATCTCGCGGTTCGCTTATGACGCTACACGTCTTTGCGCGATGGCGTTCCGCAACCGCAAAACCGCCGAATAGAGCTACGAGACGTCTCAAGCGCTCCGCGATCACCCGCGAAGCGCCCCACGATAGCGTGTTTAAAGCGCGTCACAATTCTTCAGATTCGCTGCCTAAGCTTTAAGCTTGTCGCATGTCGGCATCGCAAAACCGCTGCGTAGTTTTGCTTGGACCATGCTCAGCGATCCAGCACCGAGCGCAGCTCGACGAGATTGGAGCGAACTCTCAGCACATAGAAGCCCATGGTCGCCAGATGCGATGGCATGATCCAGCCGCTTTCATCGCCATTGGAGATGATAAAGGGCTGGATGCGAAGTGCAGCCCGCGTCTGGGCCAACGTGTCGTTCCACAGGCTGGTCACGTTGCGTTCGCGGATAACCTGCTGGAAATCTGCGCCAGCGGCGGAAAGAATGCCGTAATAGCCGTAGAGCTGGCCATAAGCGAACCAGAAGCGGTCGTCGGCGCGCGTGTCGAACCAGCCGCCATTGTAATTCTCGGAACGCTCGCGAAGGATTGCGGACGTGCCGCCGATATCGTTGGCGATGCGGTCTATGAACTGGATGAGGTTGTCAGCCCGCGTATCGAAAACAGAGGTGCATTGAGCAAGGCTGACATTGAACTTGCGCAAACTTTCCGCTGCGGAGCGGTAATAGCTCGGTGTCGGCGTTTTAGGGCCGAAGGGGCTGAGACCGAAATACCAGGAATACTCGTCATATTGCAGATTGCCGCGGGCGTTTTGCAGGTCGTTATTAATGCCGGACGTTCCGCGCACGCGACCAAGCGTATCGACAAGTTCGACCGCGGTACGGCGAACAGCCTGGTTCACGCCGCGCTGGAACGAGGCCTTGTTGTCCAGAAAAGGCGTGCTGTCCCAGTCGATGCCGAAGAGGCCGAGCTTGTAGAGCAGCATCGAGGAGATCCAGGCATTCTGATCGACGTTGAAATCGATCAGCCCTGCCGCGACGTCTACGGTCGCGGACGGCTGGCAACTGCGGGCAACCGGGGCTGCGGCAACGGGGGCCGGCGCGGTTGCAGTTCCCTCGGTGGTGGACTGCCCCTGCGCTTGCGCGTCCGTTTGCGCCTGCGGCAAGGTTGCTGGCGTGGCAGGCAGCTCCTGGCCGGCACCGACGGTGCGGGTCGACAGCTTGTAATCTTCAACGTAATCCGGATTGAAATTCGTCCAGACCTGCGTTTGCCAGATAAAGTAGCCGTAGAGACCGAAGATAAGCACGAGACCGACAGCAAGCGGCGCCTGTATCATCCATGTCCGCGCGCCGGCAGATCCTTGCCTGGCGCGGAACGGCCAGATCAGCGCCGCGCCAAGAACCGACAGACCTCTTCCAAGCGCGCTGAAAACACGTCTGAAGAACGCCGAAACGGAATCAAGCATCTCTACCTCTCTCGATTGTCACCAAACGGCCAACTCCAATTGTGAGTAAAGCTCCGTTCTCAAATAGGTGCGCGCGGCATGGATACAACGCAGCACAGGTATCTTTTTACCGTCCACGTCCTTCAATCGCCACAACGCGAGACCGTTCTATCCTGTAGCGACGAGCGAAGGCTTCGGTGACAGGTTTCTTCCGCTTGTCGATATCATCGAGGGTGACGGCATTATGCGCGTGGATCTTGATGAGATCGAGAAGATGGGGACGTGGCGAAGCGCCATTTTCTGTGATGCCCCGGATCAGCCCGTCGAGCGTCATGGTCACGGCGCCGTAGAGTTGAATGGCGCGCTCCATCGCAAGCGACAGCATGTTGTAGAGCATGGCATGAGCCGACAATCGCTGGGTCGCGCTTTGAGACAGCGATTCCTGCAACAGGATCTGCTCCTCCAGCCGTTGGTGGCGGGCTCTCAAGAGCTGATAGGATTTTTCTTGCTCTTCCAACTCCAGTGACAGGCTTTCCCGCTCGGCTTCCAGTGAGGAGCGGCGCTTGTCATCCGTGACGCTGCCAAGCTTCCACTGTGCGGTTGCGAGCAACGCGTTGATCTCCTTCAACCGCTGACGCCCCGCCTCTATCTCGGCTGACGATGTGCGCCGCTTTTCCATGATCGCAAGCAGCGGCGCTTCGCATGTCTCGTGAAGCTTCGAAGCGGCAGTTTTCTCTTCCGACAAAAGTACCGCCACATCATCCGAAAGAAACAGCAGCCGCTTCAATGTTTCGGCGATCGCAAACGTCTTCACCCGTTCGGCCTGACGCTTCGCGGCCTTATTGCGCGAGAAGAAAGCCAAGAAATTCTCATAGCGTGTCCGCTCGCTAGCGGCGTCAAAGCGCTCGAAGCACTTTTCGATGTCGCCCGAGAGATAGAGCGTAAGATTGGCAAGAGCCTTTTCGATTTCATCATAACGCACAATAACGGCGTCGAGTGCCTGGCGCTCCTTATCATGGCTGGCATCCGCGTCATCTGCGCCAAAGAGTGTCGAGATCTGTTGGAGCAGGCTGGCCTCGGCTGCGCATGTGTCACCGATCGCGGCCTTGGCCTTTTCAATCTCGCTCTCAAGTGACGGCGTCTTCGCCATGGCAGGCTCTCTCCCGAATCGCTTGGGCAATAAAGCATGTCGCGCAAAACTGTGCAGCGGTTTTGCGATGACGACATGCGATAAAACAAGAACTGAAGGCGTAGGAGCGAATCTGAAAGATCGCGACATGCATAAGGCCACAGGTTTCATATATCCACGAGCGGCCTCGTCTCAATGCGAGAGCATAAAGGAAAAAAGACCTATAGATTGAGCTTTGCCAGTTCCGCATCCAGCCGTTCGCGTGCCTTCTTCGGCATTTTCCCAGCCTTTACCGCATCGAGGTTGGCAGGCTGATCGCCAACGACCACCAGCGCCACCATGCCCATGCCGAAATGCGGCGTGCACTTGAAGACATAAGCGCCCTGCCTGTCGACCGTCACCTTCAGCGTCTCGTTCATCTTGCCCTTGGCGTCCGCGAAACCCTCCGGCACCAGTTCCTTGATCGAAGCCGCATCATGGCCTTTGTCGACCGGAACGAAGCTGATGACGTCGCCCACGCCTGCTTTCACGGCAGCGGGCTCGAACACCATGGTCTGGCCATCCGCGCCCTTGTTCAGCATCTTGACCTCGATTTCAGCGGCAGTCGCCGGAAAAGTGAAGAAGCCGGCAATGGCGGCGGCGGTGAGAAGACGAAGAACGTGACTGTGCATTGCGCTTACTCCTGAAGTGGAACCGCCTGATGCGGTCTGCCTGCCACAGCTCCTACTCCCCCACGCGCACGTCTTCTTTGACCAAAATCAAACGGAGCAGCGTGTCGCGCTTACGCGCATTCAACGGCCTCAACCCAGTGGCGGCGGCAGAAGGACACATATTTCTCATTGCCACCGACATCGATCTGCGCGCCTTCCTTCACCACCTTGCCACTTTCATCGAAGCGCGCCACCATGGTTGCCTTGCGGCCACAATGGCAGATGGTGCGGATCTCCCGAAGCTCGTCGGCAATGGCGAGAAGCTCCTTTGAGGCGGGAAAAAGCTTGCCCTGAAAATCTGTCCGCAGACCATAGGTCATCACCGGAATGTTCAGCTTGTCGGCGATCGTGGCGAGTTGCCAGACGTGATGTTCGGAGAGAAAATTCGCCTCGTCGATGAAAACACAGGCGACCGGCTTCTCGCCATGCAATCGGGCCACCTCGGCAAAGATATCCGTGCTGTCTTCGAAGATCATCGCATCCGATGACAAGCCGATGCGCGAGGCCACTTTGCCAACCCCTGCCCGATTGTCGAAGGCGGCAGTGAAGATCAGCGTGCGCATGCCGCGCTCCTGATAATTGTAGGACGCCTGCAAGAGCATGGTGGATTTTCCGGCATTCATTGCGGAGTAGTTGAAATAGAGCTTGGCCATCATGCCCTCCAAACAGGTTTTTCAGGGTCTTTTGCCTCGCAGGGGCGGGAGAAGGAAGGGTGCCCCGAACAAAAGTCACAGCTTTCGCTCCACAGCATTGGCCCGAAAATCGGATTTGATTTTCAAAAAAGCACGATGCCTAAACTTCAAGAGACAGAGCCCCTGCATCCAAAAGGACGCATGTCGCTCTGTTCGTCGCAGTCGAGAGCGTGCAATGTCGCAAACAACACCGTCGCCCACGCAAATGCGCATGAGTTGATTGTGATTGGCGGATATTGATAATGGTCAGGGAACAAAAAAAGGGATTACGCAATGCTTGCACATCAACGTCGCTGTCTGGCTCTTGCCGCGGCAGTTTCCGCAATCGCCGTCTTTTCCACCAGCGCGCATGCTGCCGAACCGGCAAGCTGCGGAACGGTTCGCTTCTCCGACGTCGGCTGGACCGATATCACCGCGACGACTGCCACGGCCTCCGTCATTCTGAAAAGCCTCGGCTACGACACCGACGTGAAGATTCTCTCCGTTCCGGTGACCTACACATCGCTGAAGAACAAGGACATCGACGTCTTCCTCGGCAATTGGATGCCGACGATGGAAGGCGATATCAAGCCTTACCGCGATGACAAGTCCGTCGAGACCGTGCGCGAAAACCTGACCGGTGCAAAATATACGCTTGCCACCAATGCCAAGGGTGCTGAACTCGGCATCAAGGACTTCAAGGATATCGCAGCCCACAGCGACCAGCTTGGCGGCAAGATTTACGGCATCGAGCCCGGCAATGACGGCAACCGCCTGATTCTCGGTATGGTCGAGAAAGACACCTTCGGCCTGAAGGACTTCCAGGTGGTGGAATCCTCCGAACAGGGCATGCTGGCGCAGGTGGCCCGCGCCGATAAGGCTGGCGAGCCCATCGTTTTCCTCGGCTGGGAACCCCACCCGATGAACTCCAATTTCAAGCTGACCTATCTGACAGGCGGCGATGACGTCTTCGGTCCGAACCTTGGCGGCGCCACGATCTACACCAATGTCCGCAAGGGTTATCTGGATGAGTGCCCGAATGTTGGCACCTTCCTCAAGAACCTGCAATTCTCGCTTCCGATGGAAAACGAGATCATGGGTAAGATCTTGAATGATGGCATGGAAGGCGAAGCCGCAGCCACCGCATGGCTGAAGGCAAACCCGAGCGCCATCGAGCCATGGCTTGCAGGCGTTAAGACCAAGGACGGCAGCGGCGACGCGCTGGCCGCAGCCAAGAAAAATATCGGCCTATAAGGGCCGTTTACCCGCCTGTTACGCCCGGCTTCCGACTGCTTAACGCGTCGGAAGCCGAATAGATGAACCCGTTCACGAAAGGCAAAATCTTACCGTGGAATGGCTCAGTGCACCCCAAAATCGTTTACCGGTCGGTCGTTATGCCAAAGAGGTAATTGACTGGCTGACCACAAATCTTTCTTTCTTTTTCGATTGGTTAGCCTTTATTTTCGGAAGCGTCATCGACGCCATCCTCTACCTGCTGCAGGCGCCCCACCCTCTCGTCATCGTGGCGCTTCTGACCGCGCTTTCCGCATGGATGCGCCGCTCCATCGGAATGCCGCTCTTCACCGCCCTCGGCCTGCTTCTCATCATCAATCTCGGCTATTGGAAAGCGACCACCGAAACGCTGGCGCTCGTCATTGCCGCAAGCTCCGTCTGTATGCTGATCGGCATTCCGCTCGGCATCCTCGCGGCGCGACGCAGATGGGTCTATAGCTTCATGCGCCCGGTTCTGGACCTGATGCAGACGATCCCCACCTTCGTTTATCTGATTCCGGCGCTCGTCCTGTTTGGGCTTGGAATGGTGCCGGGGCTGATCGCCACGGTCATCTTCGCCGTCCCCTCCCCCATCCGTCTGACGCGACTTGGCATCATTTCCACGCCACCGGCGCTGGTGGAAGCCGCCGTCGCCTTCGGCGCCACGCCCTCGCAGGTACTGCGCAAGGTGGAACTGCCTTTTGCCATGCCGCAGATCATGGCGGGCCTGACGCAGACCATCATGCTGTCGCTCTCGATGGTGGTGATCTCCGCACTCGTCGGCGCGAACGGTCTCGGCGTGCCGGTGGTCCGCGCGCTGAATACGGTCAACATCGCTATGGGTTTCGAAGCGGGTCTTTGCATCGTCATCGTGGCGATCATCCTTGATAGGCTCTTTCGCCTGCCAGGCTCGGAGGATGAGGTATGAGTGACGCAATCATCTTCGGAAACGTCGATATCGTCTTTGGCGATCATCCTGACCTGGCCCTACCCATGATCGATGCAGGGCGAACCCGCAGCGAAATCAACAAAGAGACCGGCCTTGTGCTTGGTGTGGCCAATGCTTCGCTTTCGGTCAAGGAAGGCGAAATCCTCGTCCTCATGGGGCTGTCGGGCTCGGGGAAATCGACGCTGTTACGCGCCGTCAATCGTCTCGCCCCGGTGGTGCGCGGCAATGTCAGCGTCAAGACCGATACGGGCTATGTCGATCCCTATCGGGCGTCATCCAAGGCGCTGCGTGATCTGCGTTCCCGCACCGTCTCCATGGTCTTCCAGCAATTCGGCCTTCTGCCATGGCGCAATGTTGCCGATAATGTCGGCTTCGGGCTGGAGCTCTCGGGAGTGCCGGAGGCCGAGCGCAAGAAGCGCGTTGCCGAACAGCTCGAACTCGTCAATCTCTCCGACTGGGCCAACCGGAAGGTGGGTGAACTCTCCGGCGGCATGCAGCAGCGCGTGGGTCTTGCCCGCGCTTTTGCCACCGGCGCACCGATCCTCCTGATGGACGAGCCGTTTTCCGCACTCGACCCGCTCATCCGCAGCCGACTTCAGGAAGAGTTGCTGGAATTTCAAAGCAGGCTGAAGAAAACGATCCTCTTCGTCAGCCACGACCTGGACGAGGCCTTCCGCATCGGCAATCGCATCGCCATGATGGAAGGTGGACGCATCATCCAGTGCGGCACGCCGCAGGAGATCGTGCGTAACCCTGCCACCCAGTATGTTTCGGATTTCGTTCAGAACATGAATCCGATTTCCATGCTGACAGCCGCCGATGTCATGCGCCGCGGCGTGGCAGCCGATCACGGCAATAACCCGGTTGTGGCCACGGCCCGCCCTTCCCTGCCGCTGATCGACATCTTGGACGCCATGGCAAGACAGCCCGGCACGATCGGTGTCGTCGAACAGGGTGCGGTCGTTGGCACCATCACCTCGGAAGACATTGTCCGGGGACTGACGCGTCATCGCAACGTCTAAAGCACGGTCCGTACAAAAATGCGCAACCGTTCTACGATAGCGACAGGCGGTAAAACAGAGAACTGACCGCGAAAGGAGCGATCTGAACGATCGCCAGGCGCTTCGAGGATCACCTCGGCTGGAAAACAACCAGCCGAGGAATTGGCTGATACCACTGATTCGCTAGACGAATGGGTCATTACGAAGAATGGCGTCATCTCAATACCACAATATCCAAAGGCGCGCATGTTCAACAGGGCAAGCACTGCTTACTTTTCCCTCGATTCGGAGCATCCAGACTACTAGATTTGGCACCCACCGAGTTTCAGGGTAAAAATATGACTGCGATAGTCAGAATTACAAAGAATAAAAAAAGATTATTTTCAACCAAATTTGACAATAATCATTTCTTATTTTGCATTACTTGCCATTTTTAGCAGAAAATAATACTCAAAAATGACACAGTGGGATAAATAGACGCTAAATTACGACACATCTAATAAAGCGTGACCTTTACCTTAGATTTAGGTATATACAGTCTCGCGACCATGTTGGTAAAACTTGACGCATGGGGCAATTCGTTGCCGGACAAGAAAGCCAGGGGCGGCTTCGAATTTAGGAGACTGGAAATGACGACGCAGACCTTATCAGACCAAGCTAATGTTGCAGCAGGGCTTCTGTCGGCCATGGCTAATCCCAAAAGGCTAATGATTCTTTGCAGCTTGGTCGAAGGTGAAGTTCCGGTCGGCGTTCTGGCAACTCAGGTTGGCCTCAGCCAGTCGGCCTTGTCTCAGCATCTTTCCAAGCTTCGTGCACAGCGCCTCGTCAAGACGCGCCGCGATGCACAGACGATCTACTACTCCAGCACCTCGGACTCGGTGAAGAAGATCCTGGCGTCGCTTGAAGAAATCTATTGCGCACAGAGCGACAGCAAGTCCGCCGCGTGATCTAAAGCATTGTCCGCGCAAAACTGTGCAGCGGTTTTGCGATAAAGACATGCGATAAAACGGAAGCGTGAAGAGCGGGTTTGAAAGATTGCGACCCGCTTTAGAGCGTGTATTTAGCGCTCGCTTGAGCGCCAAGCACTACATCCATCCTTCAGACTGGTAACGCCGAACGCTCTTTGAGCATCTGCGCCGCGCGCGCATAGCCGCCAGCAGCCCCATCGACAAAATGCATATGATCACGTGACAGCGGCGATGGGACGACGCAGGTCATGAGAGCCGCATCCTGCTCGTGCAAACCGTAAAAGCAGACGCCGTCACGCTCCGCACCTTCCAGCCGTGCCTTGATCCGGGAAAGCCGGTCCGCATCGACATCGATCGTCATCTTCAGCCCGTCGTCGAACTTGCGAAAGTCCGTGTTGCTTGCGACGGTTGTCTTGTATTGAACAGGATCGAAGCGACCGACCGGCTTTCGCAACCAGTAGAGCACCGTGATCAGAACGGTCTGGAACGCCACCCAGCAGCCTTTGCGAAACTGGGAGACACGATCACCGAAGCCGGAGAGTGCTTTGGCCTCCATCACCAGCCCCTCACGGATGAAGCCGAGCGCCGGTCCCTCAACCGGTACGGGATGGCCTTCGCGACCATCTTCATTTGCAAGTGTGACGATATCGGCAACAAGCCGGCGAAAGGCCGCCATGTCTCCACCCGCACGTGGGGTGGCGATGATCGATACCACTGCACCATAGCGCGCTTCTATGGGATTCCATCGGCATGACAGGCCGGAAAGATCGGGCCTGTCGCCCGCTTCCGCCTCGTCGATGAGATAGTGCCCGCCCTTCATCTGCATGTCGGCCCAATTGTTGCCGCCACCGGAGAACATCGCATAGGACACGTCATCGCTTGCCTGAAAGCGTGCGACGCGCACATCCAGCCCATGCGCCCTGATCTCCGTCACCGGCACCAGTGCCGCACGCAGCGTGAGATCTAGATCCTCGCTCACCCACCGCCGGACTTTCGAAAGTGCCGTGCGCGATGCCTCGATTGCCTGCGGCGGAACGGCGACAGCCGCACCATCGCCGCCGAAGACAAAAGGCAGATCATGGCGGTCCAAGGCATTGAGGATGCCTGAGATGACGCCGGCACCGGCCATATTGACCGCCTTGTATCGGCCTTGCGCGATGGCATCGGTGGAGTCGACAATGTCGGCAAGCGCCAGCGCCCAGCCATCGGGAAGAGGACGATAGAGCTCCGGCTCAGCGACATCTTCGAAATGCCGGAAGACAGGCAGGTAGGACAGAAATTCATCATCGGACGATCGCATCGTCATAATATCCTCCCCGCCTGATGAAAAAGCCAGTCTCTATCGCCCTGTGTCGCATAGCAAACAGCGTGTCCACCCAGGGACGGCGATCACATAGCTTTTACAAATGCTTTTACGTTGACGGACCGGTTCCAGATCAAACGCGACTTGCTAAATGGCCATCGCCTTGTCACAACGGAGGACTGGGGTACGGAATTCAAATGTGAAACGGCACTCCTTTGCCCGACGAACGGCGCCTCATTTCTGCGAGTGCGTTGCCGACGTCGGGTCGAATCGGGCGATACGCCCAACCCAAGGAGAAATTGAATGAAAACCAAGATTTTGACCGGCCTGGCGCTTCTCGCCTCCGTGGCCTTTGCACCTGCAGCGCATGCCGAGATCGTCATCGGTCTTATCGCACCTCTCACCGGTCCAGTTGCCGCTTACGGCGATCAGGTGAAGAATGGCGCGCAGACTGCCGTCGACGTCATCAACAAGAACGGCGGCATTCTCGGCGAGAAGGTCGTGCTGAAACTCGCCGATGACGCCGGCGAACCCAAGCAGGGCGTTTCCGCCGCCAACCAGCTGGTTGCAGATGGCATCAAGTTCGTCGTCGGCCCGGTTACCTCGGGCGTTGCCATTCCAGCCTCCGACGTTTTTGCTGAAAACGGCGTCGTCATGGTCACGCCAACGGCAACGGCACCGGACTTGACCAACCGCGGCCTCACAAACATCTTCCGCACCTGCGGTCGTGACGACCAGCAGGCCGAGGTCGCTGCCAAGTTCGTTCTGGCTCAGTTGAAGGATCGTCAGATCGCCATCATTCACGACAAGGGCGCTTACGGTAAGGGTCTCGCGGATGCCTTCAAAAAGACCTTGAATGCCGGCGGCGTGACGGAAGTCCTGTATGACGCGCTGACGCCCGGCGAGAAGGATTTGAGCGCGCTCACTGCGCGTCTGAAGTCTCAAGGCGTGGATGTCGTCTATTTCGGCGGTTACCACCCGGAAGCCGGTCTTCTGGTCCGCCAGTTGCATGACATCGGCGCGAAGGCGACCGTCATTGCCGGTGACGGCCTTTCCAACTCCGAATTCGCCAATATCGGCGGCACCGCGGCAGATGGCACCATCTTCACCAATGCTGCTGACGCAACGAAGAGCGCAGACTCCAAGGCCGCCGCCGAAGCGTTGAAGGCTGCTAACATCCCGGCTGAAGCCTTCACTCTGAACGCTTACGCCGCCGTGGAAGTGCTCAAAGCCGGCATTGAAAAGGCGGGCTCTGCAGAGGATTCCGAAGCGGTCGCTACGGCCCTCAAGGGTGGCGAGCCGATCCCGACCGCCATCGGCAAACTGACCTACGGCGAAACGGGCGACCTGACCTCGCAGGCCTTCTCGCTCTACAAGTGGCAGGGTGGCAAGATCGTTTCGGCAGAGTAAGGATCGACGCCCTCTTCCGCTGACCGAGCGCGAGGATGGTGACCATAACCGAAACACAAACTGATCGGACCGGGTGCGCGCAACGCGCCCGGTTTTCTTTTTGCATGGAACGCTCTTTCCAGGCTTAATTATCCAAAGACACAGAATCGACATGAGGTGACGCGTGGTATCGAAACTCGAACGCAAGATCGACCAGGGAACGGGACGGGAGAAAGCGGATATCGTTCTGAAGGGCGGGCGTTTCTTCGATCTTGTCACGGGTGAACTGGTCGTTTCCGACATTGCGATCTGTGACGATACGATCGTTGGCACCTGCGAGACCTATCACGGCGTCGAGGAGATCGACATTTCCGGCAAGATCGTCGTACCGGGCTTTATCGACACCCATCTTCACATTGAATCGTCGCTCGTCACGCCGCATGAGTTCGACCGCTGCGTCCTGCCCTATGGCGTCACCACCGCGATTTGCGATCCGCATGAAATCGCCAATGTTCTCGGCACGGAGGGCATCCGGTTCTTCCTCGATTCCTCGATCGAGACGATCATGGATATCCGCGTGCAGCTCTCTTCCTGCGTGCCCGCCACCCATCTGGAAACCGCTGGCGCCGATCTGCCGATTGAAAAGCTCCTGCCCTTCCGCGATCATCCAAAGGTCATCGGGCTTGCCGAGTTCATGAACTTTCCCGGCGTGATCCACAAAGACCCGATCTGCATGGCGAAACTCGAAGCGTTTCAAGGCCAGCATATCGACGGCCACGCGCCGCTTCTCTCCGGCATGGGGCTTAACGGCTATCTGTCTTCTGGCATCCGCACGGAGCATGAGTGCACCAGCGCCAAGGAGGCGCTCGAAAAGATTCGCAAGGGCATGCATATTCTGGTCCGTGAAGGATCTGTATCGAAAGACCTGCACGCGCTGATGCCGATCATCACCGAACGCCTGTCGCCCTATCTGGCGCTCTGCACCGATGACCGCAATCCGCTCGACATCGCCGAACAGGGTCATCTTGACTATATGATCCGCACTGCCATCGCCAATGGCGTACAGCCGCTGGCGATCTACCGCGCCGCATCGATTTCGGCAGCGAAAGCCTTTGGCTTGCGAGATCGCGGCCTCGTCGCGCCCGGCTGGCGCGCCGATCTGGTGGTGATCGACACGCTGCAGAACTGCAAGGCCAATATGGTCTTCTCCGCCGGCAGGCGCGTGACGCCAGAGCTTTTTTCCACCCGCAAACCGGTCGCTCCCGTCGGTCTCGACAGCGTCAAGGCAAGGCCGGTGCTTGCCGCTCATTTCGGCGTGCCGGTGACGGAAGGCAAGACATCCGTTCTCGGCGTCCTGCCGGGCAAGATCATCACCGAGCATCGCCGCTTCAAACTGCCAAGCGACGGTAACCAGACGACGGTCGATCTCGACAACGACATCATCAAGGTGGCGGTGATCGAGCGGCACGGCAAGAATGGCAATCACGCCAATGGCTTCGTCCAGGGCTTCGGCTTGAAGAAGGGCGCCATCGCTTCCACCGTCGGACATGACAGCCACAACATCTGTGTGGTGGGTGTGAGCGAGGATGACATGGCGCTCGCCGCCAATCGCCTCGGCGAGATCAAGGGCGGCTTCGTGGTGGCGGAAAACGGCAAGATCACCGGCGAGATCGCGCTGCCCGTTGCCGGCCTCATGAGCCTGGAGCCCTATGAGACCGTACGCGACACGTTGCACACCCTGCGCCAAGCGGCCTATGCGCTCGGGACCACGCTGGAAGAGCCCTTTCTGCAGGTTGCGTTTTTACCGCTGCCCGTCATTCCACATTTGAAGATTTCCGATAAAGGCCTGGTGGATGTCGATCTTTTTCAGCTTATTGGTGGCGATGCAAAATAGTGTCGTTAGAGGCCGCTAAAAAAGCAACCAACGCAGATATAGTGCGCCTCTACTTCGACTTTACGCAATCGTGATACTGTATTACCTTTATTAGACTAGGTCCTGCTCTTCTGTAGTGATCGTCACAAGCGGAGCTGCCCTTGGTTATAAAGCGAATCGACAAGAAACAGCTTAAGATCGGGATGTTTGTCGAGGCAATCGAAGGCCCGTGGCGCGACGATCCTGCAATGGGCCGCCGCTTTCTGGTGAAAACTGCCGAACAACTGGCCGCGATCGTCAATGGCAATGTCAGCGGTGTGTTCATCAACACCGCGCTTGGCAAGCCGCGCGGAGCAAGCGACAGCATCGTATCCGAACAGAAAACGCTGCGAAATGCCACGAGGCAGGAAAAGCTGCGAATTGCCCACGCCATCAACCACCAGTCTGAGGAAGCCAAGGGGCTGATCCAGGGCGTTTTTGACGGTCAGGATGTCAGTGTCGCGGCATTCGCTCCGCTGTCGGACGATATTGGCAGGACGATGGACGAAAATCCTTCGCTCTTCATCGGCATATCGCGCCTGCGCTCGCAGGATACCGCCACCTTCGTCCACTCGCTCTCCGTCGCGGCGCTGATGGTGCACTTCGCTCGCTCGATGGAAATGGACGAGTCAATCGTCCAGCTCCTCTGTGTCGCAGGACTGCTGCACGATGTCGGCAAGCTCGCCATCCCGAAACAGATTCTGCACAAGCAGGGGCCGTTAAACGCGGATGAGCGCGTGCAGATCGAGCAGCATCCCGAGCTTGGTTACGAGATCCTGAAAAAGCAGTCGGACATGCCGGAACTCGTGCTCGAAATCTGCCGCTCCCACCATGAGCGGATCGATGGCAAAGGCTATCCGCAGGGCCTCTCCGGCACGCGGATCAGTCCGGAAGTTCGCATGAGCACGATCTGCGATGTATTCGATGCACTGACATCCGCCCGATCCTACAAGAAGGGCTGGTCGGCACAACACGCTCTCTCCTGGATGATGGATCGCGAAGAACAGTTCGACAGAACACTGCTGCGCCGCTTCATTCTCAGCCTCGATACCGAAATGACGAAGGGCCTTCTCTAAGACCCATGCCAATGATCTGAGCGATTACGATCGCTCGATCCGTGCGCAGAACGCGTCCAGCGCTTCCAGCTTCACCGTATCGATATCGAAAGCGGGATCGAATCCGGGCAATGCCAGATGCTCGACCACACGAAGCTCCGGCGGCAGGCGGAAATCGGCTGGCTGACGCGTCAGGTTGAAAACAAAGAGCAGGCTTTCACCATTCTTCTCCCGCGTGAAGACGAGCAGATCCTGATTGGTCTCGAGAAACGCCATGTCGCCGTCGCGAAGCGCCGCATGGCTGCGGCGGAAGGCCAGCATCGCCTTATAGTGATTGAGAACCGAATCCGGCTTCCGCTCCTGCCCATCCGCCGCCAGCATGGCATGTGCGTAAGGAACCGGCAGCCACGGCTTTTCGGCAGTGGTGAAACCGGCATGCGGCTTGCCCGTTTCCCACACCATCGGCGTGCGGCACCCGTCGCGCCCCTTGAAAGCCGGCCAGAAGCGGATGCCGTATGGGTCGCGCAAATCCTCAAAGGCAAGATCGGCTTCCGTCAGCGCCAGCTCTTCGCCCTGATATAGGCAAATGGAGCCGCGCAGTGACGCCAGCACGCCGATCGCAAGCTTTGCCACACGAGTCTGCTCGTCCACATTTTCGGCAAAGCGGCTCAGATGACGGATGACGTCGTGATTGGAAAAGGCCCAACAGACCCAGCCATCGGTGACCGCCTTTTGAAAACCGTCGACTGCGCCGCGAATATGGCTGGCGGTGAAATCCGGCCCCAACAGGTCGAATGTATAGCACATGTTGAGCTTGTCGTTATCCGCCGTATAGGCGGCAACGGTCTTCAGCGAGCGGGCGCCATCTCCCACCTCGCCCACCGTCATGCGCCCCTCATACTCATCCAGCAAAGCGCGGAAACGCTTGAGGAAGGCGAGGTTTTCGATCTGCGTCTTGTCATAAAGATGGCTTTGCATGCCGTAAGGGTTGACGTCCGGCGCATCGAGACCGGCCTCATCGCTATCCGGCTCGTGCGGTGGGTTGTCGCGCAGTAGCTTGTCGTGGAAGTAATAGTTGACCGTATCCAGACGGAAGCCGTCCACGCCCCTCTCGAGCCAGAATCTGACGGTGTCCAGAAGCGCGTCCTGCACATCCGGATTATGAAAATTGAGGTCCGGTTGCGAGCCGAGGAAGTTGTGCATGTAATATTGCTTGCGCACCCCATCCCATTCCCAGGCCGGTCCGCCGAAAACCGAGAGCCAGTTGGTCGGCGCCGTGCCATCCGGTTTCGGGTTTGCCCAGACATACCAGTCCGCCTTCGCATTGGTCCGGCTGGTCCGGCTTTCCTTGAACCAAGGATGCTGATCGGACGTATGCGAGATGACCTGGTCGATAATGACCTTCAGTCCGAGCTTATGCGCCTCGGCAATCAGCGCATCGAAATCCGCAAGCGTCCCGAACATCGGATCCACATCGCAGTAATCGGAAACATCGTACCCCATATCCGCCATCGGCGAGGTGAAGAAGGGCGATAGCCAGATGCCATCGACACCGAGTGCGTCGATATAGGGTAGATGCTTCGTGATGCCCGCAAGGTCGCCGAAACCATCACCCGTCGTGTCCTGAAAGGAGCGTGGATAGACCTGGTATATGACCGCTCCCCTCCACCAGTCTGCATCATGAACTTTGTGTCCGGTGGTAGACGTGGCTTGCGGCATGAAGGATCTCCGAAGTGAAGCTGTCCAAGCATATAAAGCCCCGATTGATCCGTAAACGGTGAATGCCGGTTGAATATGAGATCGCCCCTTCAATCGGCTTTCACCGCCCTTGCAAGCCGGGCCGTGGCGTCGTAATGGCGAAGCGTCAGACGACAGGAGGAGAGTGCAGTGAGTGGACGGTTTCTTTCGATCGGCGAGTGCATGGTGGAGCTTTCGCAAGCGGGCGACGGCCTGCTGCGCAAGGGCTTTGCCGGAGACACGCTGAACACCGCCTGGTATGCACGCGCCTGCCTTCCCCAGGACTGGTCCGTCGATTATTTCACCGCCCTTGGCGACGATCCGCTCTCGCAGGAAATGCTATCCTTCATCGAGAGCGCCGGCATCGGCACGCAGCAGATCTCCCGTATCCAGGGCGGCACGCCCGGCCTTTACCTCATCAACCTGAAAGACGGCGAGCGCACCTTCAGCTATTGGCGCAGCAACTCTGCCGCACGCCAGCTGGCGACCGATGCGGATCATCTGCGTGAGACCATCGAGGCTGCCGACATCGTCTATTTCTCCGGCATTACCCTTGCCATTCTCGCCAACCCAATCGCGGTCGAGACCTTCCTGTCCGAACTGCGCCGCGCCAAGGCGTCCGGCAAGCAGGTCGTGTTCGATCCCAATATCCGCCCGCGCCTGTGGGCCAACCGCGACATCATGCTGGAGACGATCACCAACGGCGCACGCGCTGCCACGCTCGTCATGCCAAGCTTCGATGACGAGGCCGGTAACTTTGGCGACACCGATGTAGAGGCGACCATTGCCCGCTACCGCGCGCTCGGCGTTGCCAATATCGTGGTGAAAGATGGCGCGAAAGGCGCGACACTCGATTTCGGCGGTGAGCGCAGCCATGCGCCCGCCGAGCAAGCCGTAAAGGTGGTGGATACCACGAGCGCCGGAGACAGCTTCAACGGCGCCTTCCTCTCCCGCTTCGTCACCGGCAGCACGCCACAGGAAGCGGCCACCTTTGCCGCCAAGGCTGCCGCCACCGTCATCGGCCACCACGGCGCTCTCATCAGCCCGGATCTGCTGCCCAGGACGTAAAACGCCGTCGACAGGCTGTTCAAGAATTGTCGTTGGTCTGACGAAAATGGTTATTTCGAGAACCGGAGCGCAGCGTACTAGAGTAGGTGAGCACCGGAAGCGCAGAAATCGCCATTTGCAGGCGACCAGTGGCAATTCTTGGATAGGCTGTGACATGATGCTGTAACACGCCTGTCGCATACACGCGAAGGCCGGTAGATCACCGGGAGTCGCAAGCGCGAGGGTCGGCACAGCATGACCAGAATTACCATCGTCACGGATGCCTGGCATCCACAGGTCAACGGCGTCGTACGCTCCATCGAGAACACCAATGCCGAACTGGAGCGTATGGGCGTGGACGTCTGTATGGTAACGCCGCAGAACTTCCATTCCGTGCCCTGCCCCACCTATCCGGAAATTCGCCTTTCGGTCGCAAGCTATCGGCGGGTGTCAAAGGAAATCGAAAAGGGCCAGCCGTCTTACGTCCATATTGCCACCGAAGGTCCGCTCGGCTTCATGGCGCGCCGCTGGTGCATCAAGCACGGCATGCGCTTCTCCACCAGCTACCACACCCGTTTTCCCGAATATGTGGCGGCCCGCTTCCCCATCCCGGAAAGCTGGCTCTACGCCTTCGTGCGCTGGTTCCACAATGGCGGCAGCGCCTGCATGGTGGCAACGCCGAGCCTTGAGACGGAACTCCAATCCAAAGGCGTGAAAAACCTCAAACGCTGGAGCCGCGGCATCGACGCCAAGCTCTTCCGCCCAAGGCAAAAGGAAGAGCGCCCCTTCGGCCTCCCCCGTCCGATCTTCATGACCATCGGCCGTGTCTCGGTCGAAAAGAACCTGCCGGACTTTCTCGATCTCGATCTGCCGGGCTCCAAGGTTGTCGTGGGAGATGGACCGGCGCGGGCCGAGCTTCAGCAGAAATATCCCGATGTGCTCTTTACCGGCGTGAAGACCGGCGAGGATCTGGCGAAAGCCTACGCGCAGGCGGACGTCTTCGTCTTCCCGTCCAAGACCGACACCTTCGGCAACACCATTCTCGAAGCGTTATCAAGCGGCGTCCCGGTCGCAGCCTTTCCGGTCACGGGTCCGCTTGATATTATCGGCGGCCATCCGAAGGCGGGTGCCCTGAACGTGGATCTCCGCAAGGCCTGCCTTGCCGCACTCGATTGCTCCCCGGAGGCAGCCCTTGCCGTCTCCCGCAACTATTCCTGGGAAAAGGCATCCCGCCAGTTTCTGGATAATGTGACGTCCGCCGCCACAAGTGGCCTTCCCGGCTTCTGTGCGGCGCATGCAATGTGAGCGGATTACGCGCAAGCGGCCTGCATTTTCAGTGGACGCACGGGCGCATTGCTGTCAGAAGGCGTCAGGACGCGACTGCCGTTATCTTTAGAACGGGGTCGGGCTGCTGATTGACGTCAGGCGGCTGCCGCGAGGTTACGCAGGCCGTCCTATTCCTCTCTATAGCGTGTCGCGATCTTTGAGATTCGCTCCTTACACTTTAGATCTTTGTTTGATCGCATGCCGTTATCGCAAAACTGCTGACCACTTTTGCGTGGACCATGCTTTAGATCACCAAGCGCCGTTCAGCGCGTTTCCTGCAAGCGGGATCGTCCGGCTCTTGCCATTGCTGTCGCTGACCGAAATTTCGCTCTGCATCTGCTTGGGAGACTTGCGAAACCAGCCCGCGGCGATAGAGGCCAGATCGCCGATCATCCCATGCTTGCGCCAATCGGCGAAGCGCTGCGCCATCGCCTCTGCCTCATGCTTGAAGAAGAAATCGCCCGACTGCGACAGCTCGTTGATGGAGGAAGCCATGGACGACAAGGGCTTCTGGAACATCTTTGCCGGAACCGACAGTCCGTGTGCCGATTGCGGAAAAGCAGGCGCCATGAAATCGATCGCCCAACCATCCGCTTCCACCCAGCAATGAAAGTTCTCGCCAGCGCCCGTCACATGGCCGTCCTCGCGATGATCGGCAAAGAGCAGCATCGTGCCGCCAAGATTATAGGCCGCAAGCCCTCCCTTCGGCTTCGCCTTCACCTTGTAGTGGTGCTCCAGAATGAAGGCGCCAAACGTGCTGAAATACATCGACGCCGTCGCCGGATCGGCATTCTCGTTGAGAAGCAGACTGTTGATGACGCGATAGATGCGATGATAATCGCTCTGCTTGATCAGCATGATATTTGACCTGAAGTAAGTGCATGGGCAGATTGAGGGGGATGCGCTAGCCTCCCCTCCGCCGTCATCCTCGGGCTTGACCCGAGGATCCATTGGTTCCGGATGCGTGTAGATCCTCGGGTCAAGCCCGAGGATGACGGAGTGCTTGAGGCGGCCCTCAGCGAGGAAAACCCCTGACTACCGCTTCTTCGCCTTGTGCTCGAACGGATTGTCCGACCCGCGATAATGCACCCGGATCGGCACGCCCGGCATATCGAAATCCTTGCGCAGACCGTTGACCAGATAGCGCGTATAGGATTCTGGAATAGCCTCAGGCCGCGTGCAGGAAATCATGAAGGCCGGTGGCCGTGCCTTCACCTGCGTCATGTATTTCAGGCGCAGGCGACGGCCCGACACCGCCGGTGGCGGATGCTGGGTGACCTGCATATCCAGCCAGCGATTGAGCTTGGCTGTGGAGATGCGACGGTTCCACACCTTGTCGGTGTCGATGATGTTCTGCATCAGCCTGTCGAGGCCGTAGCCGGTCTGGCCGGAGATCGGAACGGCGCGAATACCGCGTGCTTGTGGCAGAAGCCGCTCGGTCTTTTCACGCAAATCGGCGAGAAACGCCTGTGCATCCTCGACCAGATCCCACTTGTTGAAGGCGAGCACCGCTGCACGGCCTTCACGGATGACCAGATCGACGAGCTGCAAATCCTGCTTCTCGAAAGGAATGGTGGAATCGAAGACGATGACGACGGTCTCGGCAAAGCGGATGGACCGCAGCGAGTCCGCCACTGAAAGCTTCTCCAGCTTCTCGGTGACCTTCGCCTTGCGACGCATGCCAGCCGTGTCGAACATCTTGATGGTGCGGCCGCGCCAGTCCCATTCGACCGAGATACTGTCGCGGGTAATGCCCGCTTCCGGGCCGGTTAGAAGACGGTCTTCACCGAGAAAGCGGTTGATCAGCGTGGACTTGCCGGCATTCGGACGACCGATGATCGCCACGCGCAGCGGCTTGGTGTCGTCATAGGCGGGCTCGTAATCTTCGTCCTCTTCCTCTTCGCTGGAAAGGACAACGTCGGTTTCGGCCTCTTCGAAAGCATCGTCCGGCGGAAAGGCGACATCTTCACCAATGGCGGCAACGATGGCATCGCGCAGATCGATCATGCCCTGCCCGTGCTCGGCGGAAATCGGGCATGGCTCGCCAAGACCCAGCGTATAGGCATCGTAGAAGCCGCCATCCGAGCCACGCGCTTCGGATTTATTGGCAACGAGCACCACAGGCTTGCCACGACGGCGCAGCATTTCGCCCAGCGTCTCGTCGGCGGGTGTGAGACCATATTTGGCGTCGACGACGAAGAGCGTCAGATCGGCTTCCTCGATCGCCTCTTCCGTCTGCGCCCACATGCGCCCCTGCAGCGTCTCCGGCGCGGATTGTTCGAGACCGGCGGTGTCGATGATGGTGAAACGCAGGTCCACGAGTTTCGCGTCACCCGGACGACGGTCGCGGGTAACACCCGGCGTGTCGTCCACGAGCGCCAGCTTCTTGCCAACCAGACGGTTGAACAGCGTGGATTTGCCGACATTCGGACGTCCGACGATGGCGACGGTGAAGGTCATGATAGTGCCCTAACTTCTATAGCGTCGGACCGGAAACCCAATGGGCTCCGGTCCGACGCCTTCAACAGAAAACCTTTACAGCTCTCGGCCATCCCTCGGACAAGCCATGCGCTGCAGGAAATGAGAATTTACGCTGCCTTGCCGGATGCGGCAATATTATCGAGCATGATCTGAGCGCGGTTCGCCACATTGCGCGGCGCCTGAGAATCGCCGGTGATGAGTTCGAACCACTGCTTTGCCTGGGCGAAATTGCCGGCCTTGTACGCGGCAAGACCAAGCGCCTCACGCGCGGAGTTGCGCAGCGGCTGGCCGTCGGCTGAAAGCGCTTCCGCCTGTGCCGAAACCTGCTCGTACGTGCCGTTGTCGACCAGAAGAAAAGCCGCACGCACCTTCGCCATGTCACGGAAAATTTGTGGAGCGCTGGTGTCGTTACCGATGGCGGTGAAGGCAGCGATGGCGGCAGCGGCGTCGCCCTTCTGCGCGAGCAGCGTTGCGGCGCGAAACTTGGCGAGGATCGGATACGAGCCGTGGCCAGCACTTTCCAGATCGGTCAGAGCTTTGAGCGCTTCATCATTCTTGCCTTCGGAGGCAAGCTTCAAGGCGCTGGCGAACTGGTCGCCGGAGGCAGAGGCACGGCTATTGCTCCAGTATTCGTAGATACCAGCGCCAGCGGAAGCCAGAACGACCAACACCGCAGCACCAATCACGATCGCGCCGTAACGACCCCAGAAGTTGCTCAACTTCTCGGAGCGGATCTGCTCGTTCACTTCGCGGATGAAGCTGTCATTCTCGTGCGCCATCGAATTCTCCGTTACCCGCACCGGAAGGCGAAAAGCCGATCGGTCTGCGGACATGCCAAGGCAACCCTGTTGCGGCAGACCGAAAAAAGCCCACCACATTTATTGGTGGGCCTTCTAGCCTATTTTCCTTGAGATGTAAGGGGGAAACGTCAGTTTCCTACATCGCAATCGGTTGGACGCCGATCAACCATTCGTGCAGCTTCCAGATGAAAGCAACCCACAGCACGATGCCGAGGAGAACGGCGATCACATCGTAGCGCGCCGAAACAAACGGACGAACGAGATTTTCGCCGGCGCGGGCGCGGCGCTTGAGGAAGATCCGCATCACCACACCCCAGGCAAGGAAGGAGGCAAAGAGGATGACGGAGGAGGTCTCTCCATTGGCGAGCAGATGCGAGAAGGCCCAGATCTTCACCGACAGTATCAGCGGATGCTTGGTCTTCGTTACGATGTGCCCGGCCGGCAGGGCACTTGCCACAAGACAGATCACCGCAAACAGCATCAGCGTGACGGCGATGTGGGCCATCCAGACAGGCGGATAGTAGAGCATGCCCGTCACCTGCCGCGCCTCGTTGAAGGCATAGGCAATGAAGACGATGGTAAGAATGCTGACCAGCGAATAGACGCCCTTGAAGGGCTTTTCACCGAGACTATCGATCAGGCGCGCACGAAGCCCCGGCGCAACAAGCCTGAGAGAATGGGTGGCGAAGAACAGGATGAGGGAGACGACGAGCAGAAGCATGGAGGCGTCCTTGCGCGGAAGGGAAGATAATCTTTTGACAATGAGTTATGGCTAAACCACAGGAAAAGCCAGTCAAATCAAAGCTTCGCCTTAATCCGAGAGCAAAAGGGCCGCTTTTAAAAATTCCGCGTGGTTCCCTCATGTTGCGTTCGCTTGCCGTCATCACCCTGTCTCTTGCCTGCGTGCCGCAAGCCTATGCGCAGGCTGCCGAGGGTGCGGCAAAGCCGAAGCAACTCGTTTTGGTGTCCTTCGATGGCGCGGGCGACAATGCGCTTTGGGCGAGAAGCCGCGCGACCGCCAAGGAGGTCGGCGCCCATTTCACCTACTTCCTCGCCTGCACGCTGGTGATGGATCGGAAGACCAGTGCCAAGAGCTATCAGGGTCCCGGCCAGAAGCTCGGCCGCTCCAATGTCGGCTTCGGCCAGTCGGTGGAAGAAGTCGCGACGCGTCTGCACCACATCTGGGACGCCCACCAGGAAGGCCACGAAATCGCCAACCACACCTGCGGCCACTTCGATGGTGGCAACTGGACGGCGGATCAATGGGACGCGGAATTCACCAGTTTCACCAGCGCGCTGGAAAATGCCTGGGCGGCCATCGGCAAGAAGGACGAGGAGCCGCAGGGCTGGCATGATTTCGTGCGCGGGATCAACGGCTTTCGCGCGCCATACCTGTCGCAAAGCGATGCGCTGACCACCGCGCAGAAAAAGCACGGCTTCGTCTTCGACGCGACCAGCATCACGAAAGGACCGGCCTGGCCGGTCCGCAAGGACGGCATTGAGCATTTCGGCCTGCCGCTGATCCCCGAAGGACCGGGCGACCGGCCGATCATTGCCATGGATTACAACCTCTTTGTCCGCCATTCCATGGCGATCGAAACGCCCGCCAAGTCAGCAGAATTCGAGGAGCGCGCCTACAAGGCTTTCCGCGCCGCCTTCGACAAGCAATATGAGGGCGAACGCATTCCCCTCCAGCTCGGCTTCCATTTCGTCAAGATGAATGGCGGCGCCTATTGGAACGCCTATGAGCGCTTGCTGCGCGAAGTCTGCAAGAAGGACGATGTCGCCTGCGTCAGCTATGAAGAGGCGATGCCGATGATCGACGCGCGGCGGAAGCAAAAGTCGGAAGGGTGAGAGAGCGGCAATGGTGAAAAGTGTGCCAACCGCCCTGCGTCGCAGGCGATTGCAAAATGCTTAAGAGCGACACTGTCATGCCCCATCAAACCGGATCTTTAACAGCCTTTATCTCCGGTTCGGTTTGAGGAAAGAGAGACGCTTACCTCTCCTCCGTCATCCTCGGGCTTGACCCGAGGATCCATGTTTTCAATGGCTTATTAATCCTAAGCTCCAGTCCTAGGTCCACAAAAAGCGAGGATTGAGGGTTTTAAAACCCTTACGTTGGCCTGTCGGCCGCCAACTCACCCTCTTCCGCCTCGCGCTTCAAATAGCGCTGATCGATCTCCGGCAGCGGCTTGTCGTCGATGGCTGCTTCGAATGCTTTGAGACGTTTATGAATTGAGAGTAGCTCGATGATCGTGGTCCAGGAATTAACTAGGTACTGGAATGAGTTGCTAACCTGACCGAAGGCGGTCGCGATTTGCTGGTAGATACCATACGTAATCTTGCCAGCGACGATAGTCGGAACGAGCATCAACAGTAGGAACACCGCATCTGCCTGAATGTAGAAATACCGCGCGACGTTAAAATAAAGATAGTGCCAATACATGCGGAAATAGTTCTTCCGCACATTGGAAAAGAGCTGCTTCACCGTTATCGGGTCAGCCCTGTCGGCATGGTCCTCACCGTAGACGAGTTCCTTACGATAGGCAGCTTCGACACGTTGGTTGCGGAAGTTGAGCCCTGGCAGCTTGATGCCGACCGTCGCCAGCAATACGGTGCCGAAGGCCGACCAGAGAATGGCAAGCCAAAACAGCGCGTGCGGCACTTCGCCGATGATTGGCAATTCGCTCACATAGCTCGAAAGCCCGAACAGGATCGGCAGAAACACCACAAGCGTCATGACGGAATTGATAAGGGTGATTCCGAGACCTTCCAGCGTGGCCGAGAAGCGCATCGTATCTTCCTGCACACGCTGGGATGCGCCTTCGATATGACGCAGTTTTTCCCACTTAGACATGTAGAAATCGTTCATCGCCGTGCGCCAGCGGAAGATGTAATGGCTGGTGAAGAAGTCTGTCAGGATCGACACGGCCATGCTGAAAAAGACAAGCTTCGCGAAGACGATCTGCAAGCTGTAGAAATCCCAAGTGGTGATACCGGGCTGCTTGCTCAGCGCATTCTGCAAAAGGTCACCAAAGGGACGGCGGAAGTTGTTGATGACGACTGTCACCTGAACACCGAAATAGGTGACGGCAATGATCAGAAGCGAGCCCCAGACAGACCAGTATTTCCACGGATGCTCGCGCGCAACAATGGTCCAGAACAGGCCGAAAGCAGCAAGACATAGCGCCAGATACGAATAGAAAAACAGGTTTGCTGGAACGAGGAAATAGGTGAGGTCGTAGGGCTCCTGCTCTGGCATGACGTAACCGAGAGAGCGTCCCCAAGGATCCACAATAAAATACCAGCCTAAGATCGCAACCAGCGCCCAAACAATGGCAGAGGTAAAAAACAACTTGGGTTTGGGAAAGAAGGAATGAAACACGTTCGAACTCTCGCGAGCTTGAGATCAGCCATTATTGGCGAAGCAGATTTGAGGAGAAATTAGGCCAGACACTTCACCGACGCAATGCAGCAAACGCTAAGTTACGAAGATGTAAGCCAAAACCGGCGAATGCGGCTTCAACATTACAGCCGCATTACAGCGCAACCGTGCAAGAGCGACCGCCTTACTCGGCAAGCGTCAGGATCAGCGGTCCGTTCTTGGTGGCAACCACGGTGTGTTCGAACTGTACGGTGGGCGCGCTGGGATCGCTGAAGAGCGTCCACGGATCGTCGTCACCATCTTCGGCCCAATAAGCACCCGTCGAAAGAAACGGCTCGACGGTGAAGACCAGGCCATCGGTCATGATGCGGGTCTCATCCTTGTCCGGCCAAGTGGCGAGTTCTTTCGGCTCCTCGTGCAGCGAACGGCCAATGCCGTGGCTGGCGAGATTGGTGATCAGCGTGTAACGGTTCTTCTTGGCAAAAGCGCCGATGGAATTGCCGATATCGGCGAGCGGCCTGCCAGCCTTCACCTGCTGCAAGCCGGTCCACATGGCGCGCTTGCCGTCGCGGCAGAGGCGCTCGATCTCCTTTTTCACCGGCGGCACGGCGTAGGAAGAGCCGGTATCGCCGAAGAAGCCATCCTTCACCGCCGACACATCGATATTGACGAGATCACCCGCCTTGATGATGCGCGGCCCCGGAATGCCGTGGGCCACTTCTTCGTTGACGCTGATGCAGGTGGCACCCGGAAACTGATAGCAGAACTCGGGCGCCGACTGCGCGCCATTGCCTTCCAGAATATTGCGACCGATGGCGTCGAGTTCGGCGGTGGTGATCCCTGGCTCAAGAGCATCGGCCATGGTCTGCATCGCAAGGGCGCAAATCCGGCCAACATCCTTCAGCTTTTCGAGCTCTTCTTCCGTCGAGATAACCATTCTGCGTCCATATCCTGCGCAATGTCTTCGGCAAAGGGCGCCAAAAGGCGCCCGATCATGCCGTGGCTTTCGCCCTATCGGCACTGCCAGTCAATTCTTTTCTGACGATTGGGGCGACTTTCGTGCCGTAAAGCTCGATGCCACGCATGATCTGCTCATGCGGCATCAGGCCGATTGCCATCTGCAACAGGAAGCGATCATTCTTGAAAACGCCGTGCGCCTTGATGATCTTTTCCGCCACCACTTCCGGCTCACCGAGGAAGAGATTGCCCTCGGCACTTCGCGCCATATCGTAATGCGCCCGGCTGGTCGGACCCCAGCCGCGCTCGCGGCCAATGCGGTTCATCACCTCGGCCTGAGGCCCATAGAACTGGTCCGCCGCCTTGTCGGTGGTATCGGCGATGAAGCCGTGGACGTTGATGCTGGTCTTCTGTTTTTCGACCGGCTGGCCCGCACGGCGCGCGGCTTCCAGGTAGAGATCGAAGAGCGGTGCAAAGCGGCGGTACTCGCCGCCAATGATGGCAAGTGCCACCGGCAGGCCCATTGCCCCGGCCCGCGCCACCGATTGCGGCGTGCCGCCAACCGCGATCCACACGGGCAGCGCCTCTTGCAACGGACGCGGATAGACACCGCGCCCATTGATCGGCGCACGCTTCTCACCGGACCAGGTGACGATTTCCTGGTCTCTCACGGCCAGAAGCAGATCGAGCTTTTCGGCAAAGAGATCGTCATAGTCCTCGAGATTGTAACCAAAGAGCGGATAGGACTCGATGAAGGAGCCGCGCCCCGCCATGATCTCGGCGCGCCCATTCGACAACAGATCGACGGTAGCGAATTGCTGGAAGACGCGGATCGGATCATCGGAGCTCAGCACAGAAACGGCGCTGGAAAGTCGGATGGTCTTCGTCTTGACCGCCGCAGCGGCAAGCACGGTGGAGGGCGACGACACGACATAATCGGGACGATGATGCTCACCCAGCCCGAAGACATCGAGCCCAACCTGATCGGCAAGCTCGATCTCTTCCAAAAGGTTCTTCAGGCGACGCGCACCTTCCGGGCCACGACCATCAGCCGGGTTCGGATTGACATCGGCAAAGGTGTAAAGGCCAAGTTCCATGCGCACGCTCCTCGCTCAATTGAACTTCTGAGATAGAGAGCGAAAGGCACCGGCGCAAATTCAAAATCTGAACCGGACGCTTCGAATTTCTCGATAGGTAGCTTGGTACACGACGCACGGATCATCGTCCGTGTGATCTGTCATCTCAGGTAGGGATGCCCCTTCCGCAAGACGTTGCGATGAGGTTGAACCTCTCCTTACCGTCATCCTCGGCCTTGAGCCGAGGATCCACGTTTTCCAATAGCGTCAATGGCTTATGGATCCTCGCCTCAAGGGCGAGGATGACACCTGAGAGGTTTTTGCCCTTGATTACAGGGCTGTTCTACCTGTTGGTCCACGCTTGAGTTGGTGTCATGCGGCCAGGAAATCAGATGCGTCATGCGCTCAGGCGTTGCTGAGCGTGCGGCGCACCGCATTCTTCCAGCCCTTCAACTTCCGCGCCCGAACCTCGCCATCCATCTTCGGCTCGAAGCGGCGGTCGCGGGCCCAGGTTTCGGCAAAGGCCTTCATGTCCGGCCACACCCCTGCCCGGCTGCCTGCAAGCCATGCGGCACCAAGTGCGGTGGTTTCGAGGATCACCGGGCGGTCGACAGGCGCATCGATCAGGTCGGACAGCCGCTGCATCGTCCAGTCGGAGGCAACCATGCCGCCGTCGACGCGAAGGACGATATCGCAATCGTCGTTCTTCCAGTCCTTATGCATGGCATCCAGAAGATCACCGGTCTGGTAGCAGACGGCCTCCAGTGCCGCACGGGCAAATTCCGCAGGGCCAGTGCCACGCGTCAGGCCAAACATCGCGCCGCGTGCTTCGGCATCCCACCAAGGCGCGCCGAGACCGACGAAGGCCGGCACGAGATAGACCTCTTGCGCATCATCAGCCTTGTCAGCCAGCGCTCCGGTTTCCGGTGCGGAGCCGATCATCTTCAGCCCGTCGCGCAGCCACTGAACCGCGGCACCGGCAACGAAGATCGAGCCTTCCAGCGCGTAATAGGACTTGCCATCCAGACGATAGGCAATCGTCGTCAGCAGCCGGTTCTTGGAGCGAACGATGTCCTCGCCTGTGTTCAAAAGCGCAAAGCAGCCCGTGCCATAGGTTGATTTCAGCATGCCGGGGGAGAAGCAAGCCTGGCCGATGACGGCAGCGTGCTGGTCTCCGGCGACACCGAGGATCGGTATTTCCGCGCCGAAAAGGTCCCCATCGGCAATACCGAAATCCGCTGCGCAATCGAGCACCTCCGGCAGCACGGATTTCGGCACGTCGAGAATGTCGAGCAGTTCCTTGTCCCAGACATTCTTCTCGATGTTGAACATCAGGGTGCGTGCGGCATTGGTGGCATCGGTCACGAAGGACTTGCCGCCGGTCAGCCGCCAGATGAGAAAGGTATCGACCGTGCCGAAGCAAAGCTCGCCCTTCTCCGCGCGCTTGCGTGCACCCTTCACATTGGAGAGCAGCCAGGAAAGCTTGGTGCCGGAGAAATAAGGATCGAGCAGCAGACCGGTGCGCTTGGCAAAGATCTTCTCGTGCCCGGCCTTCTTCAGCTTGTCGCAAAGCCTGGTGGTGCGTCGGTCTTGCCAGACGATGGCATTGTGCAGCGGCTTTCCGGTTTGGCGATCCCATAGCAGCGTCGTTTCGCGCTGGTTGGTGATGCCGATGGCGGCAATGTCGGAACCCTTGAGTTTGGCCTTCTCCAGAGCGTGCTTGATCGACCAGACCACCGTCTCCCAGATTTCCTCGGGATCGTGCTCCACCCATCCGGAATTCGGGAAGATCTGGCGAAATTCCTTCTGCCCCGTTCCAACCACCTTCATCGACCCGTCGAAGATGATCGCGCGCGTGGACGTGGTGCCCTGATCGATGGCGATAACGTAGCCGCCCATTCATTCCTCCCTGAAATCAATCGCGCGCACCACAATATGCTCAACAGACAAAGTCAAGCCACAAGCGGCGTCCGTTTCGAATCCAATTGCCAGTTCCCCCGGTTTGAGCATAACGTGCTGTAAAGTCTTGCATCGACGTCGAAAAAAGGGGAACGCATGCTAAGGACAGTCATCGTCACCGGCTCGACCAGCGGAATTGGCTTGGGCATCGCGCAAGCCTTTGCCAATAATGGCTGCAACGTCATGCTGAACGGCTTTGGCGATCCCGACGACATCGAAAGCAACAGGCTTTTGATGGAGGCTGAGAGCGGCACGCGCGTGCTTTATCACCCTGCCGACATGACGAAGCCGGAGGAGATTTTCGATCTCGTCAAGACCACGCATGAAAAGCTCGGCTCGGTGGATGTGCTGGTCAACAATGCAGGTGTGCAACATGTGGCACCGGTAGACGAATTTCCGCCGGAAGAGTGGGACCGCATCATCGCCATCAATCTGACAAGCGCCTTTCACACTATGCGCGCCGTCATCCCGCTGATGAAGGCCGCCGGCAAAGGCCGCATCATCAACATTGCGTCGGCCCACGGACTTGTCGCCTCGCCATTCAAATCTGCCTATGTGGCGGCAAAACATGGTATCATGGGCCTGACGAAATCCGCAGCACTGGAACTGGCCGAAACCGGCATCACCGTGAATGCCATCTGCCCAGGCTATGTGCTGACACCGCTGGTGGAAAAGCAGATACCGGATACGGCCAAGGCCCGCGGCATCAGTGAAGAGGCAGTCAAGAACGACGTGCTCTTGCGCCTGCAGGCCACCAAGGAGTTCGTGGCCGCGGAAGATGTGGCGGCAACGGCGCTCTTTCTAGCAAGTGACGCGGCAAAGCAGATCACCGGCACGCATATTTCCATCGACGGCGGCTGGACCGCGCAGTAGATCGAACACCACAATTCATTCGGGCCAAACCCGAAACCGGAACAAAGACGAAGGCAGTGCATGAAAGACGCAATCAGCTTCATCCTCAATAATGAGACGATCACTCTGTCGGACTTCGCGCCGACGGAAACACTGCTCGATTATCTAAGGCTGCGCAAACGACTGACAGGGACAAAGGAAGGCTGCGCCGAAGGCGATTGCGGCGCCTGCACCGTGCTTGTCGCTCGCCTCTTGGAAGGATCGTTGCGCTACGAAAGCGTCAATGCCTGCATCCGTTTCCTCGGCTCGCTGCATGGCACCCATATCGTCACGGTGGAGCATCTGGCCAGCAAGGATGGGACGCTTCACCCGGTTCAGCAGGCCATGGTCGATTTCCATGGGTCGCAATGCGGCTTCTGCACGCCGGGCTTCGTCATGTCGCTTTACGGCCTCTGGCTGTCCAGCGACAAGCCCTCCCGCGCAGACATCGAAAAGGCGCTGCAAGGCAATCTCTGTCGGTGCACCGGCTATGAGCCCATCGTCAAGGCCGCCGAAAGCGTGACCGCTGCCCGGCCGAGCACGCTTTTCGACCCGATCGAAAGCGAGCGTGCCACCGTCATGTCGCGTCTTTGGGGCATTCAGCAGAACGACACGATCACGGTTACCAAGGACGGCCATCGCACCATCATTCCGGGCAACCTCAACGAGCTTGCGAATGCCTATGCCGCAGAACCGAAGGCAACCATCGTGGCCGGTTCGACCGATGTGGGCCTCTGGGTCACCAAGCAGATGCGCGAGCTCAAGACCGTCATCTTCATCAATCACCTCAGCGAACTGCAATCGATCTCCATTGCCGACGGTACGATGTCGATCGGCGCTGGCGTGACCTATGCACAGGCCTTCAACACGCTTGCAGATCACATCCCGGCTTTCGGACGGCTGATCGATCGCCTCGGCGGCCAGCAGGTGCGCAACATGGGAACGATTGGCGGCAACATCGCCAATGGCTCGCCGATCGGCGATACGCCGCCGCCGCTCATCGCGCTCGGTGCGACGCTCACGCTGCGCTCCACCTCCGGCAGTCGCTCGATCCCGCTCGAAACCTTCTTCATCGAATATGGCAAGCAGGACCGGCTTCCCGGCGAATTCGTCGAGAAGATCGACGTACCGCTCCCCGCGACCGACAGCCATTTCGCCATCTACAAGATTTCCAAGCGGCGTGACGAGGATATCTCGGCACTCTGTGCCGCCTATCATCTGACCCTTGGCGAGGATGGCATGGTGCAGGATATCCGCATCGCCTTTGGCGGCATGGCCGGCACGCCGAAGCGGGCGAAAGCTCTGGAAGAGGCACTCAAGGGCAAGCCCTGGACGCAAGACACCATCGATGCCGCGCGTGACACGATCGACGCGGATTTCCAGCCGCTGACCGACTGGCGCGCCACCGCACAGTATCGGCAACTAACGGCAAAGAACCTGCTGACCCGTTTCTTCCTGGAGACATCGGGCACGCCGCAGGAAATCAAGCGCTTCGCGCTTGAGGAGGTCTGACACATGGACACCACCACATTCGAACGCGCCAAGAACGACGTCGATGGCAAGATGCACGGATCGCTTCGCCATGATTCAGCGCATAAGCATGTCACTGGAAGTGCCGAATATATCGACGACATTCCAGAACCGGCAGGACTGATCCATGGCGCGCTCGGTCTCTCGGACCGCGCGCACGCCGAGATCCTGTCCATGGACCTCTCCGAGGTCGAAGCCACCCCCGGCGTCGTCTGGGTGATGACCGGCAAGGACGTGCCGGGCGAAAACGATGTCTCCTCCGGTGGGCGCCATGACGAGCCCTTGCTTGCGGAAACACTGGTGCAGTTCCACGGCCAGCCGATCTTCGCCGTCTTCGCCGAGACCCGCGATATTGCCCGCCATGCGGCGCGCAAGGCCAAGATCACTTACAAGGATCTGCCGCACTTTACCGATATCGACGCCTCGCTCGAAAATGGCGAACCGCTCGTCACCCCCGGCATGGTGTTGCAACGAGGTGACGCGGAAGTCGAGATGGATGTCGCGCCGCGTCGCCTGACCGGCACGATGCGCATCGGTGGACAGGAACACTTCTACCTCGAAGGCCATATCGCCATGGCAGTGCCCGGCGAGGATGACGAGGTGACGGTGTGGAGTTCCACGCAGCATCCCAGCGAAATTCAGCACATCGTCAGCCACATTTTGCAGGTGCCTTCCAATGCCGTTACCGTACAGGTGCGCCGCATGGGCGGCGGCTTCGGCGGCAAGGAAACGCAGGGCAATCAGTTTGCAGCACTTTGCGCCATCGCAGCCAAGAAGCTGAAGCGTGCCGTGAAAATCCGTCCGGACCGCGACGAAGACATGGTCGCCACCGGCAAGCGTCACGATTTCCGCGTCGATTACGAACTGGGCTTCGATGAGGAGGGTCGCATTCACGCCGTGGATGCGACTTACGCCGCCCGTTGCGGCTTCTCCTCCGACCTCTCCGGCCCCGTCACCGATCGCGCGCTGTTTCATGCGGATTCGAGCTACTTCTATCCGCACGTCAAGCTTGCCTCCAAGCCGCTCAAAACCCACACGGTGTCCAACACCGCCTTCCGTGGCTTCGGCGGCCCGCAGGGCATGCTGGGCGCTGAGCGCTTCATCGAGGAAATCGCCTATGCGGTCAGCAAGGATCCGCTCGATATCCGCAAGCTGAACTTCTATGGCGAGACCAACTCCGGCCGCACCACCACGCCCTATCACCAGGAAGTGGAAGACAACATCATTGCCCGCGTGGTGGAGGAACTGGAGACTTCCAGTGACTACCGCGCGCGTCGTGAGGCGATCGTAGACTTCAACCGCACAAGCCCGATCCTTCGCAAGGGCATTGCCCTGACGCCGGTGAAGTTCGGCATCTCCTTCACCATGACCGCCTTCAACCAGGCGGGTGCGCTGGTGCATGTCTATAATGACGGCTCGATCCACCTGAACCATGGCGGCACGGAAATGGGCCAGGGCCTTTACACCAAGGTCGCGCAGGTCATTGCCGATACGTTCCAAGTGGATATAAGCCGGGTGAAGATCACCGCCACCACGACCGGCAAGGTGCCGAATACTTCGGCGACTGCCGCCTCCTCAGGCACCGATCTCAACGGCATGGCAGCGCTTGATGCGGCCCGCCAGATCAAGGAACGGCTGATCAAGTTCGCCGCTGAGAAGTGGAATGTCACGGAACAGGATATCGCCTTCCTGCCAAACCGCATTCGCATCGGCGCAGAAGAAATCGCCTTCAACGATTTTGTCCGTCAGGCCTATTTCGCCCGCGTGCAACTCTCTGCCGCCGGCTTCTACAAGACACCCAAAATCCATTGGGACCGCGCCGCCGGACGCGGCACGCCATTCTACTACTTCGCCTACGGCGCCTCCTGCTCGGAAGTCACCATCGATACGCTGACCGGCGAATATATGATGGAGCGCACCGATATTCTCCACGACGTCGGCAAGTCGCTGAACCCGGCCATCGATATCGGCCAGATCGAAGGCGGCTTCGTCCAGGGCATGGGCTGGCTGACGACGGAAGAGCTCTGGTGGGATGGCAAGGGACGGCTGCGCACCCACGCCCCCTCCACCTACAAGATCCCGCTCGCCTCCGACCGTCCGAAGATCTTCAACGTCAAGCTGGCGGAATGGTCCGAAAACGCCGAGCCCACGATTGGCCGCTCCAAGGCCGTCGGCGAACCACCCTTCATGCTCGCCAATTCGGTGCTGGAAGCGCTCTCCATGGCGGTTGCCTCGGTTGCCGATTACAAGGTCTGCCCACGCCTCGACGCCCCGGCAACGCCGGAGCGCGTGCTGATGGCGGTGGAGCGGTTGAAGAAAGTGTGAGGCGAGAGCCGTGTCCGAAACACTGACGGCCTTCCTAGTTAAGGCACCCGCCATCCTCGTGGAGATCGAAGCGGTCAAGGGCTCGTCCCCACGCGAGGCGGGCACCTTCATGCTCGTATCGCCCACCCGCATCTGGGAGACGATCGGCGGCGGGCAGTTCGAATATATGGCGATCGATCATGCCCGCGCCATACTGGACGGCAGGACTGAGATCGACGTTCTGGACATTCCGCTCGGTCCGGAAATCGGCCAATGCTGCGGTGGGCGCACATTGTTGCGCTTTACCAGGGTGACTGACGCGGTTGCGGATGCGCTGACCAAACGAATGCAAGACGCGGAGGATCAGCAACCCGCCGTCTTCATCTTCGGCGCCGGCCATGTCGGAAAGGCGCTGGCAAACAGCCTGTCGCTTCTGCCAATGTCCATCTCAGTTATCGAGACCCGCCGCGAAGAGTTGACGGGTCTTCCCGGCAACGTCTCGACGTATCTGACAGCCATGCCGGAAGCGATGGTGAAGGACATCCCCGCAGGCGGCGCGGCAATCATCGTCACCCATGATCACGCGCTGGATTTCCTGATCGCCAAGGAAGCGTTAGCAAGGGACGACCTCGCCTATGTCGGCATGATCGGATCGAGGACCAAGCGCGCCACCTTCGCCAGTTGGTTCGCCCGCGAGGGGCATGTCGGCGCGCTTGACAAGCTGGTGCTGCCCATCGGCGGAACGCTGGTCAAAGACAAGCGCCCCGCGATCATAGCGGCCTTGGTGACGTCCGAAGTGCTGGAGGCGATCCAGCGATATTCAGCTTTCAGAACCACATCAAAAACAGAATTGTAATCTAAAGATTACAATTCTTGACACCTTAGTATTCCAGCATTATGATCAAAATCCTTAAAACAGATACGTTTTCGGACTGGTTCACATCTCTAAGAGACGAGAGAGCACAAGCACGGATCCAGGTGCGGATCGATCGCCTTTCTCTTGGTCTATTGGGTGACGTGAAGTTCTTCGATGGTATCGGTGAATTGCGTATCGACTACGGCCCTGGTTATCGGGTCTACTTCACGCGAAAGGGGAATGAGATTGTTCTTCTTCTTAGCGGCGGCGATAAGGGCTCTCAACGGCGGGATATCGAACGCGCCTTGATCATGGCTAAGGACCTTTGAGATATGACGGAAATCAGTGCTTGGGATCCCGTTGATTATCTGAATAGCGACGAAGCGATCATTGCTTACCTTGAGGCCTCGTTTGAAGATGGCGATCCAAAAATCATCGCGGTCGCTCTAGGCAATATCGCCAGAGCCAAGGGAATGAGCCAGATCGCCAAAGAAGCGGGGATTACCCGCGAAGCCCTCTATAAGTCGCTGAGCGAGAAGGGCGATCCCAAACTTTCCACCCTCATAGGTGTGATGAAGGCGCTTGGCCTGCGCCTCTCCGTGACCTCCAACGAAGAGGCTGCGTGAGCATCGAGCTAACGCATGGCCCAATGAAAAGTTTTGAGCGGTTTTGCGGTAACGACATGCGATAAAGCAAGGGCCTAAGCGTCTGAGCGAATCTGAAAGGCCGCGACACGCTTTGGATGATCATCATAGCGGCCTTGGTGACGTCCGAAGTGCTTCACGCAATTCATCGCTTTGCTGCACGGGCTCCGGCCCAATCCGGTTCCGCCCCTCGATGAAGCCGAGATCCCGCTTCAGATGGTCGCTCAACTCTTCGTCGTGAAGCGTGTCCGACGGCTTATATCCTTCGCCGAACCAATCTGTGTTCCATAGCCACGCGAATATGCGCAGCCAGGCGTTTAACGCCATGGCACCCATTGCTGTGTCTCCTCAGATGTTTTGATGCTGTGAGGAGAATTTGCTTGATTTTATCGCTGATAGCCAATGAAACGTCAGAGGGTATAGATGAAGAGAGCTTATCCATGAAGATGTCGAGAAACGTCCCATTAAACGCGCTGCGCGTGTTCGAAAGCGCGGCACGGCATTTGAGCTTCACCAAGGCGGGCGACGAGCTTGGCATGACGCAGACAGCCGTGAGCTACCAGATCAAGCTCTTGGAGGACTATGTGGGCGCCACGCTCTTCGTGCGCCGCCCGCGGCAGGTCACACTCACTTCGGCGGCGGAGAAGCTGGCGCGGCAGACCTCCGAAGCTCTGACCATGCTGGAAACAGCCGTTGCCGATACTCGCAAAAGCGTCTCCGACGTGCTGACCATCTCCGCCACGCCGACCTTTGCTCAGCAATGGCTCGCACGGCGGCTCGGCAGTTTTCAGGAGGCCAATCCAAAGACAGCCGTTCACCTTGCTCTCAGCAACGAGATCGTCGATCTCGTGCGCGAAAACATCGACCTAGGCATTCGCTGGGGCAAGGGAGAGTGGCCGGGCCTGATCGGCCACCGCATCATGCGCCTGGATTTTGCCCCTCTGCTCAGCCCGCTCTTGGCTGAAAAGATCGGCGGCCTGAAAGAACCCGCCGATCTGTTGAAGCTCACCATCATCAGCCCACAGGACCGGTGGTGGAAGCACTGGTTCCGCGAAGCCGGCGTGCCGGAAACAGACCTCGATAGCCGCACCGGCAGCAGCTTTGGCTTTCAGTATCTCGAAGCCGCATCCGCCATGGCAGGGCATGGCGTCGCCATCGTCAACCCCGCCCATTTTACCGAGGACATCGCCGCGGGACGACTGATTCAGCCCTTCGACCTCGTGTGCAATGACGGGCATGATTACTGGCTGGTCTATCCGGAAAGCCGTCGCAATGTGCCGAAGATCAAGATCTTCAGGGATTGGATCCTATCGGAATTCGCAGACGCCGTTTGAAGGACGGGACGACTTGCCTAAACGGCGCGACATTCCTGCGTAAAACACCGCATTGCCTCTTCCATCCCACAGCGATTTTTCGCATTGTGCGATACAAAGACAGGGGAATAGAATGTACGAATACGCCATTGCGTGGGAATGGATGGCCTTTGCCGTCCGCTGGCTGCACGTGATCACCGCCATTGCTTGGATCGGCTCTTCCTTCTACTTCATCGCGCTCGATCTCGGGCTGGTCAAACGCCCGAACATGCCACCCGGCGCCTATGGCGAGGAGTGGCAGGTCCATGGTGGCGGCTTCTATCACATCCAGAAATATCTGGTCGCGCCCGCGCAGATGCCGGAACATCTCACCTGGTTCAAATGGGAAAGCTACGCCACCTGGCTGTCCGGCTTTGCCATGCTCTGTATCGTCTATTATGGCGGTGCCGACCTCTTCCTCATCGATCATTCGGTGCTGGAGCTAACGCAGTTGCAGGCAATCGGCCTGTCACTCGCTTCGCTCGCCGTCGGCTGGCTGTTTTACGATTTCCTCTGCAAATCTCCGCTTGGCAACAACACCTGGGGCCTGATGGTCGTGCTCTATGTGGCGTTGGTCGCCATGGCCTGGGGCTACACGCAGGTCTTTACCGGTCGCGCCGCCTTCCTGCATCTTGGCGCCTTCACCGCCACCATCATGTCGGCCAACGTCTTCTTCATCATCATCCCCAACCAGAAGATCGTCGTGGCCGACCTGATCGCCGGTCGTACGCCGGACCCGAAATATGGCCGCATCGCCAAGCAGCGCTCGCTTCACAACAACTATCTGACGCTGCCCGTCATCTTCTTCATGCTGTCGAACCATTACCCATTGGCCTTTGCCACCAAGTTCAACTGGGTGATCGCAGCGCTCGTCTTCCTCATGGGCGTCACCATCCGCCACTGGTTCAACACCACCCATGCCCGCAAGGGTAAACCCACATGGACGTGGCTCGTCACGGCCATCATCTTCATCGTCATCATGTGGCTCTCAACTGTGCCGAAAGTGCTGACGGGCGAGCAAGAAGCCGCTGCTGCAAAGCTATCGCCTGCCCAGCAGATCTTTCTGACAGACGCGCATTTCGCCAGCGCTCGTGACGTGGTGCAGGGCCGCTGTTCCATGTGCCATGCCGCCGAGCCTGTTTGGGAAGGTGTTCCCTTCACGCCGAAAGCGGTGAAGCTCGAGACCGACGCACAAATCGCGGCCCATGCGCGGGAAATCTATTTACAGGCAGGCCGCTCTCATGCGATGCCGCCCGGCAACATCACGGCGATTACGCCACAGGAACGCAAGGTGCTGACCGCCTGGTATGAAAGCGCCGTTTCTCAAGGAAAGACGGAATGACAATGCTGCTGCTGCGCGGACGCCTCTTGAGCTTCAAGCGCGCACCCCTCTCCATCGACGATACCGCGAGCTATCTCTATATCGAAGATGGTGGATTGCTGGTCTCGGATGGGAAGATCGCAGCGGTCGGTGAATATGCTGATATTCGCGCCCAAGCACCGGAAGATGTCGCGGAAAAGGATCACCGCCCTCACCTCCTCGTGCCGGGCCTCATCGACATGCACCTGCATTTTCCGCAGATGCAGGTTATCGGCTCCTATGCCGCCAACCTGTTGGAATGGCTGAACACCTATACGTTCCCGGAAGAATGCCGCTTCGTCGAAAGCGCCCATGCTCAGCGCATCGCCACGCATTTCTACGATGAGCTGATCCGCCACGGCACCACCACTGCGGTCGCCTATTGCTCGGTCCACAAGACCTCCGCGGATGCGTTCTTTGCCGAGGCTCTGAAGCGCAACATGCTGATGGTCGGCGGCAAGGTGATGATGGACCGCAACGCACCGCAAGGGCTCCTGGACACGCCGGAACTCGGCTATGACGAGACGCGTCAGGTCATCGCTGACTGGCATGGCAAGGGCCGCAACCACGTGGCCATCACGCCCCGCTTTGCCATAACGTCGACACCGAAGCAGATGGAAGCCGCCCAGGCACTCGCGCAGGAGTTTCCCGATCTCTTCATCCAAACGCACCTCTCGGAAAATCTCGACGAGATCAAGTATACGTGCGAGCTATACCCTGAAGCGATCGACTATACGGACATTTATGTGCGTTACGGTCTGATGGGAAAGAAGACGCTGCTCGGCCATGCCATTCATCTGTCCGATCGCGAGGCAGACGTGCTGTCGGAGACGGGTGCAGTCGCCGTCCACTGCCCGACCTCCAACCTGTTTATCGGCTCCGGTCTTTTCCCGATGAAGAAGCTGCAACGGCGTAAGAAGCCGGTTCGCATTGCAGTTGCGACCGATATCGGCGGCGGCTCCAGCTACTCCATGCTGCGCACGATGGATGAGGCCTACAAGATCCAGCAATTGCTCGGAGAGCGGCTGAACCCGCTGGAAAGCTGGTATCTGATGACGCGCGGCAACGCCGAAGCCTTGTCCATGGTGGATCGGATCGGCACACTCGATGCCGGAACCGATGCAGACATCACCGTCCTCAACGCCTCATCCACACCCGCCATGGCGCTGAAGATGGAAGTGGTCACATCGTTGACGGAAGAACTGTTCCTGATGCTGACGATGGGTGACGACAGGACCGTTGTAGAAACCTATGTGGCGGGTTCAGCAGCGAAGACTGCCTGAAACCGGATTGCGATCCTCCAAATGGGCTTCAGTCCGTGCTTCTGCGAAGCGCGAGCACCCACGCTGCTGGGAACCTTTGACTCCACCCTTGAGCAATCAATATTCAATATTACTTATATGTTGAAAAAATATTACTCAAGCGTTACAATACTTAATTATATTTAAACTATAATAGTCTTACCTAACAGCAGACAAGTAATGATTGCCATGACGGCATGTGCCCTTTGTCATGTGTAAAGTCGCTCCGCCTAAATCCCTGCAGTGGCACCGGTTTCCGGTTCCAAAAGTGCTGCCCCTGCGTTGTAAAGGCATTTTTGACCGAAACGGAATATCTATGTCATTTCTGAAGAATGCCAGCATTCGCACCAAAATACTGGCTCTTGTCCTGCCTCTTTGTGCTGTCGGACTGAGCGCGACCGTGTTCATGGCTTGGAGTTACGATAGCGCAGATGCGTCTTACTCCGAATTCGTGAAGAACGATAATGCCGGAGCAATCGCAATGGCGCGCGCAAACCGTAACCTCAGCGCAGTTGCCTATGCGGCTTATCAAACCATGGTTTATGACGCTCCCGATCCACGTCTGCAAACCGCCCTTGATCTCTATGGGGAAAACAAGGCGCGGCTCTTCAAATGGCTTCAGCTTGCCAGCGATAATCTGCCCTCGGAGCGGGCTGCGCTGAATTCCTTCAGCGATCGCGCAAGAGAGATGCTCGCCTTCACAGATGAAGCCGTCAGGCTTGGCGAAGATGGGAAGAACGATCTGGCGCAGGCCCAATTGAGCAAGGCGGATGGGTTGCTCGTCCCTCTTTCGGCAGACGCCACGAAGTTTCTGGATTCGGAAATGAATGAGGTCGCGACCAAGAGCGACGCTCTCAGTGCTCAGACGAACGCCACCATTTTCTGGTCTCTCACCCTTTCCGGACTGGCTTTCGCCATCGGCATCATCGCATCGCTCGTCGTCGCTGCCAAAGGCATTACCGCACCGATTGCGAACCTGCGCGAGCGCATGATTTCGCTGGCTGATGGCGAAACGCAGGCTGCCGTGGAGGGCCAGGATCGCCGCGACGAAGTCGGTCAAATGGCGAAAGCCGTCTCTGTCTTCAGGGAAAACGCGCTCGACAAGCAGCGCATCGAAAACGAGGCAGCCGCCAATCTCAACCTGACGGAAAAGGAGCGAGCCGAGCGTGAGGCACAGAAGGCGAGAGACGCAGCAGATATTCAATTTGCCGTTGATCAACTGGCAACCGCGCTGAACAAGCTGGCAGCAGGCGACGTCGCCTACCGGATCGACACGCCGTTCGTGTCGCATCTCGATACGCTGCGCACCAACTTCAACAGCTCTGTCGGCAATCTGAACGAGACGTTGCGCGCCGTGGGACAGAACGCCCTTGGCATCGATGCCAGCGCCAATGAAATCCGCTCTGCGGCGGACGACCTCTCCAAGCGCACCGAGCAACAGGCAGCATCCGTCGAAGAAACGGCCGCCGCCTTGGAGGAAATCACCACGACGGTCAAGGATTCCAGCAGACGTGCGGAAGAAGTCGGCAAGCTGGTAAACAAGGCGCGTCACGGTGCGGAAAGATCCGGCGATGTCGTCCGCAAGGCCGTCACCGCCATGCAGGAGATCGAACGCTCGTCGGGAGAGATCACCAACATCATCACCGTGATCGACGAGATCGCATTCCAGACGAACCTACTGGCCCTGAATGCAGGCGTCGAGGCAGCACGCGCTGGCGAGGCCGGCAAGGGCTTCGCCGTCGTGGCCCAGGAGGTGCGTGAGTTGGCGCAGCGTTCTGCAAAGGCTGCAAAGGAGATCAAGGAGCTTATCACCAACTCGGGCACACATGTCCGCTCAGGCGTCGATCTCGTTGACGAAACCGGTCGCGCGCTTGAGGTCATCGTCGGTGAAGTTCAGGAGATCAACCGTCACGTCAATGCGATTGTCGAATCTTCGCGCGAACAGTCGACCGGTCTCCAGGAGATCAACACGGCTGTGAACTCGATGGATCAGGGAACGCAGCAGAATGCGGCGATGGTGGAACAGTCCACCGCCGCTAGCCATAGCCTTGCCAAGGAAGCCGTATCGCTCAATCAACTGTTGTCCCGCTTCAATATCGGCGAAACAGATGGATGGAGCCGCAATGCAGCAGCACCGGTGACAAGCACACCCAAAGCCGCCACCAGCGCTTCCAGGCCTGCCGCCTCCCCTGCACATGCCCTTGGCCGCAAGATCGCCAGCGCGTTTGGCGGCGGCGCTGCTGCCGCGGTAACAACCGCTGCTTCCGCCAGCTGGGAAGAGTTTTAAGACAAACGCCTCCCGCGAAACAGATGCGAACAGGCGGCCTTGAGCCGCCTGTTCTGCTTTTGCCACCGTCGTTTTTCTTAACCGACTCTCTATCGAGATCGGTGACGCATAGCGCGTAAAACACGGAGTCTATTCAATGCGTAAGAAATCTCTAACTTATACCGAAAGGAACTCGTGCAGCGAATCCACTTCAATGAAGGGTCCTCGCATGTCAGTACGGACAAATTCGAATGACACCACTTGCCGATCAGTATCGCGCCTACATTGCCTGCCTGAACGATCAAAGATGGGACGATCTCGGGGCATTCGTTGCCTCCGATGTCACGCATAACGGCCGTCGTTTCGGCTTCGATGGTTATAGGAGGATGTTGATCAACGACTTCGAGACGATCCCGGATCTTTCCTTCAAAATCGGGATCCTAGCCTACGACCCGCCTTACATCGCGGCAAGATTGGAATTCGACTGCTCCCCAAAATCCATGTTCCTTGGACTTCAGATCGACGGACGCCGCATTTCATTCGCCGAAAACGTCTTCTACGCGTTCCACGATATGCGGATCGTGTCTGTCTGGTCGGTCATCGACAAAACTGCGATCGAGGCCCAGTTAGACCTCTGATTCGACGTTTCACGCTGAAGGAAGACGCGCGATCACCTTGATCTCGAAGTCGAAACCGGCAAGCCAGTTTACGCCGACGGCAGTCCAGTTCGGATAGGGCGCCTGCGGAAACATCTTGTCCTTGACTGCAAACACCGCCTCGAATTGCTGTTCCGGATCGGTGTGAAACGTCGTAACGTCAATAATGTCATCGAGTGTGCCGCCGGCCGCTTGCAACACCGCCTGTAGGTTTTTGAAAGCAAGCTCAACCTGTTTTCTGAATTCAGGCTCGGGCGATCCATCCTCACGCGCGCCCAACTGTCCGGAGATGAACAGAAGGTCGCCGGATCGGATGGCGGCGGAATAGCGGTGCATTTCGTAAAGGGCCTGACGGCGGGCCGGGAAAATTGCTTCGGACTTTGCCATGTGCTTCTCCTTGTTGACAGCGCCGAGGTCCTCCGCCTCGGCTGTTGGAGAGATAGCAACGACGCATAGATGCGATTAGACATTGAAGTTGGGATGTGCCCATGCAAAATTCCCATCAATCATGCGTCCATCCCTGACCGAACTCACCGCCTTCATGGCCGTCGCCACCCACCGCAGCTTTCGGCGTGCGGCGGACGAGCTTGGAACGGCACCGTCCACCTTGAGCCACACCGTGCGCGCGCTCGAGGAACGCCTTGGCGTGCGGTAGCTGAACCGAACAACACGTAGCGTCTCGCCCACGGAAGCGGGACTTTCACTGCTCAATCGGCTGCACAAGGTGATGAATTCATTGGATGAGGCGCTCGATGCCACGGCCGCCTTTCGCGGCAATGTGGCGGGGCGAGTGAGGATCAACGCGCCACGTGTCACCATCGCCTATCTCGTGCGGGAAATCCTGCCGCTGATGACGGAGCGGTATCCGAATGTGGAGGTCGATCTCGTAGCCGAAGGCCGTCTCATCGACATCGTTTCCGCCGGCTTCGATGCCGGTGTTCGATCGATGGAGGCTATCCCGAAGGACATGATCGCCGTCCCCTTCGGCAGGCCTGTGCACTTTCTCTGCGTGGCCTCACCCGCCTATCTCGAGAGAACCGGAGAACCGCTGACGCCACACGATCTCGCTCAACATCGCTGCATCGGCCACCGCCTTCCAAGTGGTAGGCTTTACAAATGGGAGTTCGAGCGCTCTGGTCAGGAACTCACCGTGGATACGGGCGGAACCGTGGTGCTGGATGACGAGGATCTGATGGTAGAGGCTGCCGCCAATGGTCTGGGGATTGCCTATGTCGTCAGCTGGATTGCCGAACCCGCCATCGCCTCCGGCCAGTTAAAACCGGTGCTGACATCCTGGATGCATGCGCCTGAGAGAATGGCGCTTTATTATCCCGGCCATCGATCCGTTCCGCCGCCGCTGCGCGCCTTTATCGACGTCGTCAAAACCGCGCCCGACGTGTGAGCATCCCCGCACGCGACGAATTTTGGGAGCACTCCGCCAAGACGAAGGGATAACGGGTGGCGATATTACCCGCTTGTCCTGTTGCTTTGGAGCCAATACCGCCTCAGCTGAGGCGCAGGGAATACGGATCGACAGCGCCGCTGCCGGGACCTGATGCGATCTTGGCCCTGCCGTCGTAGCGACGTTTCAACAGCCTGGAATATTCAAAAACCGCGCGAGGGGTCCACACCCCACCGGCTATACGCATGTTACCGAAGTCGGTCATCATCGCAGCCAGATCGTAGCCGGTACCCACGTCCAGCAGGCTCTTGACCGCCCAGGCGCAATTTTTTCTCAGAAGAAAATAGCCCGGCTTCTTGGCGAGCATATTGGCCCAGGCACGTTTCATCGCCGCTTCGTTGAGACCGGAAATACTGACACTGGCGGTCGGCGGTTTTCCCTCTCCGTTAGGTCCGATGTCTTGCTCATAGGTGTAAGGACCGACGGGATCCTTGAGAAAGGCGCCTTCAGCGCGCGTGTTCGGCCACCAACTGACATAGGTTTCTAGGCCCTTGGATTGTCCGACGCCGATCTTCATGCTGATGTGTCCAACATTTCCCTAGAGGCTTCCGGTGCCCAGAAGAATACGGTAATCATGCTAATCCTCCAAAATACGCCACGCAAAATGCGTCAAAATTCTCGTGGAAATAGTGGATTTATTGCCGATGGCAGAAAATGGCACGTAGAAGGCGATTTTAAGGCGAGCTATTACAACTCACCGGCGATCAGTTAAAAACGACGCTAGCGACTGAGCGCACGCGTGAGCTTCGTTTTGTCGCACGGCACAGATGATCGTCGCCACATTTCGATATTGCACCTTAGTATTTCATGGTATGCAGTCAGCATTCAGATTTGAAGGTTTTATCCATGAGCAAAATCCTGACCATCGCGGACCTGAAGAAGCAGGCGCAACGCCGCGTGCCGAAAATGTTCTTCGACTATGCCGATAGCGGCGCATGGACCGAGAGCACATATCGCGCCAATGAGGATGATTTTCAGAAGATAAAGCTGCGCCAGCGCGTACTGGTGGACATGACCAATCGTTCGCTGGAAACGGAAATGATTGGCGAGAAGGTGTCGATGCCTGTCGCGCTTTCTCCAACGGGCCTCACCGGCATGCAGCATGCCGATGGTGAGATGCTGGCGGCGAAAGCCGCCGAAGAGTTCGGCGTCCCTTTCACGCTCTCGACCATGAGCATCTGCTCGATCGAGGATGTCGCCTCCGTCACCTCGCGCCCCTTCTGGTTTCAGCTATACGTGATGAAGGACCGCGACTTCATCAACAATCTGATCGACCGCGCCAAGGCTGCAAAGTGCTCGGCGCTGGTGCTGACGCTCGATCTGCAAATCCTCGGCCAGCGCCACAAGGATCTGCGAAACGGCCTTTCGGCCCCGCCGAAATTCACGCCGAAGCATATCTGGCAGATGGCAACGCGGCCGAAATGGTGCCTCGACATGCTGCAGACCAAACGTCGCAGCTTCGGCAACATTGTCGGCCACGCCAAGAACGTTTCCGATCTCTCCTCCCTCTCCTCCTGGACGGCGGAGCAGTTCGACCCGCGCCTCTCCTGGAAGGATGTCGAGTGGATCAAGGAACGCTGGGGCGGCAAGCTGATCCTCAAGGGCATTCTCGATGAGGAAGATGCCCGCGCTGCGGCCGACACGGGGGCGGATGCCATCATCGTTTCCAACCATGGCGGTCGCCAATTGGACGGTGCCCTCTCCTCCATCGCCATGCTGCCGAAGATCGTCGATGCCGTCGGCGACCGGATCGAAGTGCATATGGATGGGGGCATCCGTTCCGGTCAGGACGTGCTGAAAGCCGTCGCGCTCGGCGCCAAGGGCACCTATATCGGTCGCCCTTTCCTCTACGGTCTCGGCGCCAACGGAAAGCTCGGCGTGACCACCGCGCTTGAGATCATCCGCAAGGAAATGGACATCACCATGGCGCTTTGCGGCAAGCGCCTGATCACCGATATCGATCGCAGCATCCTCGTTCAGAACGCCTGATTGCAGGATAGCCGGCCCACCCGACGCTAATGCGGCTCTCACAATGATGTGAGGGCGGCCTGCTCCCATATACACTCAGAAGCGATCTGCCCAAGGGTTGATTGGCCCGTGCAGGCTTTTGCCACAGACAAGCTTGCGACTTGCCGATTGCGTCCAGAACCCCGCTAAAGGCGCGTCTATAGCGGCATTTAAGATCAGTCTTGCGCTTCAACACCGTGCTTTATTGTGCGCTCCGAAGCAGTGCAACGGCAGCCAATCATCTCCGCCAAGCCCCAAATCTGACCCGCCACCAGTAAGGGTCGATTTTCATCCTTAATTAAGCATGAAGGCAGTCTCTAAACTTTGAACGGTTTTGTTGCCCGAAAGCTTCGTTACGTTATGGGCAACGGGCAGCACAGGGACGAATAAGGGGAATTTCATGTCGGGTAAGATCAGACGGGGAACGGCTGAAGCGTGGCTCTTCGCTTTGGCGTTTTTCTGCGCGATCCTCACTTTCGGGGCAGCACCGGCGCAGGCACGCTATGCGCATATCGTCATCGACGCGAACTCTGGAAAGGTTCTGGATTCGCAAAATGCCGATCAGCTGAAATATCCCGCATCGCTGACCAAGATGATGACCCTCTACCTGACCTTCGAGGCGCTGCATAAGGGCCGCATCACCTGGGATCAGCGCATCACCATGTCGAAGAATGGTGCGGCGACCATCCCCTCCAAGCTCTATGTCCGCGCTGGCACGACCTTCACCGTGCGCGAAGCCGTCTATGGCATGATCGTCAAATCCGCCAATGATCTGGCCGAAGGCATGGGCGATTATCTCGGCGGCTCCGAAGCGCGTTTTGCAGAGATGATGACGCGCAAAGCGCGCCAGCTTGGCATGACAAAGACCGTCTTCCGCAATGCATCGGGCCTGCCGAACAAATCGCAAGTCACCACCGCGCGCGACATGGCGAAACTCGGCCTCGCATTGCAGCGGGATTTCCCCCGCGAATACAAGATGTTCAGCTCCACATCCTTCAGCTTTCGTGGCAAGACCGTTCGCGGCCATAACCGGCTGCTGACGCGCTACAAAGGCGTCGACGGCATCAAGACCGGCTACACCAACGCCTCAGGCTTCAATATCGTCAGCGCCGTCAATCAGAATGGCCGCAGCGTCGTCGCCGTCGTCTTGGGTGGACAGAGCGCCCAGCGCCGTGACAATCAGGTCGTCGCCCTGCTGGATCGCACCCTGCCGAAAGCATCGCGCACGCGCAACACCGAGCAACTGGTGGCAAGCGCCAGCACCAGCCGTACCTTCGACACGCCGCCCTCCGTCGTGCCACTGCCCATGTTTGCCGAACGCCATGACCCGATCGCCCGTCAGATCGCAGCGGCCGATGGCATGATGGCCGATATGATGCAAACATCCGTCGCCGCCCCATCCGCCGTTCCTCCCGGCAGAAGCCGCTGGGAAGTGCAGATTGCCGCTACCGATTCGGAAGCTGCCGCCCTCTCCATGCTGAAATCCGCCAAGGCGTCGCTATCCTCCGGCCATGCAGGTGTGGCGCCCTATACCGAAGCAGTCCAAACCGGCGGTGCTACGCTCTACCGCGCCCGCTTCACCGGCTTCGACACCCAGGCAGAGGCGCTTTCCGCCTGCAAGGACCTGAAGGCACGCTCCTATTCCTGCGTGGTGATGACCAGCAACGGCTGAACTCTGCCGGCAAAGCCCCGCTTAGATCAGTCCAGCCAGCCGCTCTCAATCGCGTTGCCGACGCGGTCCATGCCATTCTCGCGAGCCAATGCCGCCATGGGGGCTGCGTCATAGCGGATATTGCGATGGGTGACCTGCCAGCCATGCGCGGTGTCTTCCAGAACCGCGTAGGCCGCCAGCCCATGGCCGACATCGACCTGGTGGTAGACCGGCTCGTCATCCTTCCAGCCGGGACATCCGACGCTGCCGGGATTGACGATCAGACGACCATCGGAAAGCTGCACGGTACGGGCGATATGGGTGTGGCCGCAGAGCATGATCGGCTGATCGATACCGCGGGCCAGCCCTTCAATTTCGGCACGGACGCGAAGATGCAGCACCTCTTCCGGCAAGATACGCTCGAGCCAATAATCGAGATCGCCCGCCGGTGAGCCATGACAGCAATAGGCCACGCCCTTGAAGACCATGTCGAAGGGTAGCGCTTTCAGCCATTCGAGATCCGCTGGCGAAAGCTGCGGGTAGATCGTCTTTTCCCACGACCCCATCTCGTTTGGATGCTGCTCGATCAAAGCGCGGTCATGATTGCCGCGCACCGTCGGAATAGCACGGTCGATCAACAGTCTCGCGGTCTTTCCCGCATCCAGCGGACCGCTGAAACAATCGCCCAGATTGACGATGTCCGTAATGCCAAGCTTTTCAATATCGGCCAGCACGGCTTCGAGCGCTGCATAGTTTCCATGGACATCGGCAATCGCGGCAAAGATCATGACAATCAGCTCCCACGATAGGTGGAGTAGCTGAAGGGCGAAAGCAGCAGCGGCACGTGGTAATGCCCGGTCTCGTCGGCAATGCCGAAGCGGATCGGAATGATATCGAGGAAGGCTGGCTCGGGTAGCACAAGGCCTTTCTGGCGCAGATAGTCCCCGGCATGGAAGACCAGCTCATACTGCCCGGCGCGGAAGTCTTCGCCGACCAGCAGCGGCCCGCCATCGACCCGGCCATCGCTATTGGTCTCGACGCTTTTCAGCTTTTGACGAACGTCGCCATCCAGCCGGTAGAGATCGATTTTCAGCCCTTGCGCAGGCGTGCCATGGGCAGCATCGAGAACATGTGTCGTGAGGCCGGTCATGGGCGTGGCTCCGCTATGAAAAAGGGTTGCTCGTAAAAATATTCTTCCAGATTGACGCCTGGACCATCGCGGTCCACCACCAGGAAATCGCCCGTTTCGCCGATCGTCATCAGCGGATGGTGCCAGACATTGCGATGATAGTTCACACCTTGGCCGGGAGCCGTCAGAAAGGCGTAGGGCCGGCCGGGCTTGCCACCCTCATCCAGTGCGACGACCACAAGAAAGGGCCTGTCAGAGAGCGGCGAGAAGCTTTGGCTGCCGAGCGGATGTCGCTCCATCATATCGACGGCATGGGGAAAGTGTCGGGGCTTGCCGCGAAAGAGATTGATTACGACGCGCGCGCCCTCCCCCGTGACATCGGCCTCTCCCAAAGCGTGATAACGCTCGGTATTGCCGCCATTGATGAGGCGCATCGTCGACGGCTCGGCTTCAATGACATCGCCGAAGGGGCGAAAGACGTCGCGCTCCAGAGGGCGGATTTCCAGAAATTCATTCAAATGCTTATTCACCTTGTGCTCGCCAGTTTCGAATGGTGGCAAGACTCTCTTGCAGCTCAGGGATGGTTTCACTCACTGCGCGCCAGATGGCAGGCAGTTCAACATGGACATGGTCGAGCAGGATGAGGTTTCGCATATCCATCATCTGCGCCCAAGGCACATTGGGATGCTCTTGCGAGAACTCCGGTGCTTCAGCGTCAATCTTGATCACTGTTTCGCCGATGAGAACCAAGCACAGCATCACCGCCATCTGGGTCCGCTTGTCGGCGAGGAACAACGCCTCGTCCATATCCAGCACGAAGCTCTGAGCTCTCGATGCGATCGTCTCGATAGTCTCGATATACGGAAGCAGGCTGTCCGATCTCATATCGGCCTTGCTTCATCTACGACCTGAAAGCGAATACGCTCAGGAAGGTCGCCCGCCGTGACAAGATGGATATTGGTCCCCTTCATGATCTCCGACAACTCCTCCAGCAACCCGCCGAGATCGAAGAGCGTCGTCCCAGGCAGCGCATCGATCAGAATGTCGAGGTCGCTGTCCGCCCTGTCCTCGCCGCGAGCCACCGAACCGAACACACGCGGTTTCGCCGCGTTGAAGCGCTTGGTCGCTTCGCGGATCGCCTCACGGTTCTGCTCCAGCACTTCCGACGGTCTCATCGCTCATCCTTCAATGACAACGAATATAGGTCGTGAAACACGCCGTGGAAAGCCACAGCATCAGGCGGCAGTCTCCGGCAGAAGCGCGGAAAGGCGCAAGTAAGCGATCTTCTCCACCTGTGTGGTTGCGGTCGCAAATTCCTCTTCGGCATCGTTATGGATGCGCTCTTCGAAGGCGCGCAGAATATCGTCTTTGTTCAGCCCCTTGACCGCAATGATGAAAGGAAAGCCGTTCTTTTCGACGTAAGCGGTATTAAGTTCGGTGAAGCGCGAATGCTCCTCCGGCGTCAGGCGATCGAGCCCGGCACCCGCCTGCTCTTTTTTGCTGTCCTCGGTCAGCCCGCCGGCAATGGCGAGCTTGCCGGCAAGATCCGGATGCGCGCGCAGCACGCCAAGCCGCTCGTCATGAGAGGCCGCGCGAAACGGCACGCAGAGCGCCTCATGCACACCTTTGGCCGTCAGCGGTTCAACCACCAGACCTGCATCATAAGCGCGTTCGGCGATGAAGGGAGAATGCTCGAAGACGCCGCCAAAGCGGCTGATGAATTCGTCGCGCTCCAGCATCAAAGCGCCTCCGGCTTGTGATGCTCGTGCCAGTGACGTGCGATCTCGATGCGCTGCGGTATCCAGACCTTCTCGTGGCCGAGGACGTATTCGATGAAACGGCGAAGCGCCGACGCGCGTCCCGGACGTCCGACCAGACGGCAATGGAGACCGACACTCATCATCTTGGCGGAGCCTTCCACACCTTCCTGATAGAGTACGTCAAAGGCGTCCTTCAGATAGGTGTAGAACTGATCGCCGGAATTGAAGCCCTGCGGTGTGGCAAAGCGCATGTCGTTGGTTTCAAGCGTATAGGGGATGATGAGGAACGGGTCGTTCTTTGCGCCCTTCACCCAATAGGGCAGATCGTCCGCATAGGAATCGGAGGAGTAGAGGAAGCCGCCCTCCTCCATCACCAGCTTCAGCGTGTGGTCGGACGGCTTGCCTTGATACATGCCATAGGGGCGTTCGCCGGTCAGCTCGGTGTGCAGCCGCACCGCTTCGAGAATATGCTTGCGCTCTTCTTCTTCGGAGAAATCCTTGTATTCGAGCCAGCGATAGCCGTGGCTGGCGATTTCCCATCCCGCTTCCTTCATCGCGGCAACCGCTTCCGGATTGCGCGCCATGGCGGAGGTGACGCCATAAACGGTGGTGGTCACGCCAAGCGAGGTGAACATGCGCCAAAGACGCCAGAAGCCGGCGCGCGAGCCATATTCGTAGATCGATTCCATATTGAGGTTGCGCTGCCCGGCCCAAGGCTGCGCGCCAACGATTTCCGACAGCAGCGATTCCGAGGCTTTGTCATTGTCGAGAATGCAGCTTTCCCCGCCCTCTTCGTAATTGATGACGAATTGCACGGCAATGCGTGCATCTCCCGGCCATTTCGGATCGGGAGCGTTGCGGCCATAACCAATGAGATTGCGGGGATAGTCTGCGGAAATCATCAAATCACCTTCACGAAATTTCGTGAACGGTAGCATCGCAGACCGGAAAGTCGAGAGCGTTTCAGCGCAATTTCACCAAAAGCGCTCGCTGCTTTTAGGAGTGCATGAAACGTGGAGCCCGCCAGACAATCAGGCGATCTTGCGGGCCGAGACACGCCCCATGGGATGCAGCGAGTGCACCCTGAATGGCGCGCCCGGTTCTTCTTCGACGAAGAGCGCCAGATTGGCGAACTCCAGCGGGCGCTCGAGAAGAGCGTCGAACACGCTGCGCAAAGCCCGCTCGAGGCGAGCGCAATCTGCCGGCACGATGGCGCCGGTCAGCGTCATTTGAAAACGAAACTCATCCATGACGTAAGCGTGTCCCCAGCGGTGCAGATTGGTCAGCTGTGCGGCAGAAAGCCGATGCGGGTCGGCCCGGTCGATATCAGCATCCGACAGTGGCGCGCGGTAGCGGTCGAAATCCTGCACCACGCTTGCGGCGAGGAAATTCAACATCTCCGACGGCCAGGACGGGACGAGCCCATAGCTGTTGCCGAGCTTGGCGATTTCGAGCGGAGGCAACGTAAAAGGCTGGTGCGTGCCTGCAAACCGCATCAGGTCACGAAGAAGTCCTGCTTCGGTCATGCCTTCGGCCAGACGAAACGGCGCCTTGATCGCGCCGTGGAAACCATAGCGGCGCGGAAGCGCTGTAAAGTAGGAAAGCTCCTGCATCCCGAGCCCCGCCTGTGGCGGCGGCTCGATGCTGTGGCCGGAATAGACGTCGCGCCCAAGCCAGGATGCCGCGGCAAAAGTCATCGGGTCGTTCGGGGAAGGCGTGTAATGAATGGCGTACCGCATGCGTCGTCACCTCGCCCCGCTGAACTGGGATTTACGTCTGTCTGTGCATGGCGACAGCAGATAGGTGATTTGCGTGACAGATTGACGACGCAAATCAGAGACGAATCAAAGATTTCCGTGAACGAGCGCAAGATGAGCCTCGCTGCGGAAGCTCGAAGGCACATCCATATCCTTGCCCTGAACGGCGCAAAGCGCTGCATCGGCAAGACGATGCGCAAGACCGAAGCTCACTTTGAAGCCCCCGGTCAGCGCCACGAACTCCGGTCGTTCCGGATGCACCCCCACCATCGGATCACGACCAATTGCTTTCGGACGAAGACCGGCCCAGCATTCGATAACCTCAGCTCGTGAAAGCTCCGGCACAATCTCTCTCGCCGCACTCAACAGAGCATCCAGCTTCTCGTCGGTGCTGAATGGATCAGCAAAGACATCCTCGCTGGTGCTGCCGATCGCAACCGTCGCGTCCTCGTGCGGCACGATGTAAAGCCCGTTGAGGAACACCACCGGCATGGCCGGATCGATCCTGGCTTTCAAGAGAGCCGCCTGACCCTTGACGGCTTGCCCTAGCGCGGGCTCGGCGGAAAGGCCGAAGGCTTGCGTCAAAAGTGGAAAGGAACTGTAGCCCGCAGAGACAATGGCATGACCGAAAGACAGTCGCTCCCCGTCCGAGAAATGCGCGACACGCTGCTGATCGAGCGAGACGACCTTGCAGCCTTCAACGAGACGCACATGCTGCGCAGCCTTCAGCCGCGCAACGAGCGCGGCAACCAGCGCCCTTGGCGATACCTTGGCTGCAAAAGTGTCGTGGACAAAGCCCGCTTCCCCGGCAGAGGCACTAACCCATTGCTCCACCGGCGGCGCATTCAGCACATGCCAATGGAAGCGCTGGCCCTGCTGGTCCCAATTGGTCGCAGCCTCCAGGCTGTGGCGTTCCGCAATGCTGCGCAGATGTGGCTTCGGCAGCGGGATGATGCGTCCACAGCGCCGGTAACCGGCAGACAGGCCAGTCTCGGCTTCCAACCGCGCAATCTCGTCTTCCAGTGTCAGAAGCGCATCGAATTGAAACTGCTTCTTGTCGTTCCAGCGATCCGGCATATGCGGCATCAACGCGCCGAGCAGCCCGCCACTGGCCCCGCTTCCCAAACGACCGGCATCGACCAGCACCGTATCGATCCCCAGACGCTCCGCTTTCAGCGCCGCCCACAGCCCCATGATGCCGCCGCCGATAATCAGCAGCGAGGTACCGGATGGCAAAGGTGATTGACCTCTTTGATCGGGAAGACTATCGGCTTGGACCATGACACATCCCGAAGACGCAAAACCGGACGGCACCGGCGATCATATACTGGATTGGCGAGAGGGCGATATGCCCTATTCGCTGGCCTTTGGCGACCATTTTTATTGCCAGACCGATGGCCGGCTGGAATGCGGCCATGTCTTCCTGAACGGCAACGGCCTGCCGGACCGCTGGGCCGATCACCTCGAAGAAACCTTCGTTATCGGCGAACTCGGCTTCGGCACTGCGCTTAATCTCACCGAAACATGGCGTCAGTGGAAGCTCGCCCGTCGCCCCGGCAAGACATTGCATTTCGTCTCCTTCGAGCTTTACCCCATGCGGGCGCAAGAGATCGACCGGGCGCTGTCGCGCTGGCCGGAAGTCGACACGGAACGTCAGGCCCTCGTCGCCCTTTGGCCGGAAGAGCCGCAGGGCATTATTGCGTTGCAACTGGATGAGCAGACAAAACTGACCGTTGTCTGCGGCGAGGCACTTCATGGCATTGAGGGAAGCAACCTCACCTTCGATGCCTGGTTCCTGGATGGCTTTGCGCCATCGCGCAATCCGGACATGTGGTCGGTAGAGATCATGAGCGCGATCTACGAGAAGACACGAGAGCGCGGAACATTTGCGACCTATGCCGCCGCAGGCTTTGTCCGCCGCAACCTACAGGCCGTCGGCTTTGCGGTGGAGCGCCGTAAGGGCTTTGCGGGGAAGCGAGAAATGCTGTGCGGCACCAAGCAGGGTAGTATCAGATAGGCCGAGTAGCCTCGCCATCCATTCGGCAAGATACTCAAAACAAAAACGCCCGGATCATCGTCCGGGCGTTTCCAGTTTTACAAAGCTGTATCAGCCGCGCTTGCGACCGCGACCGGCATTGCCAGCAGGACGACCCTGACCGGCAGCGGCAAAGGAACCGGCCTTGCGGGCCGGACGGCCCTGGCCGCCACGATGCTTGCGGGGACCAGCGGCCTTGGCGCCTTCGGCACCTTCGACCTTGGTGCGCTTGAAGTCGGACGTGACTTCCAGATCGTTGTCGCGTTCGACAGGGGCGAACTCGCCAGCGCGCTGACCGCGGAAATCGCCATTGCGGCGTCCACCTTCACGATGACCACCTTCACGATGACCACGGGCCGGACGGTCGCCATGCGCACGTTCGCCGCGCTCGCCACCCTGGCGACGGCCGCCATTACCGGCGCCGTTTCCACGGCCGCCACGGTTGCCGCTGCCACGGGTCGGGCTGGCAAGACCTTCGGGACGCTCGCCGGAAAGGACCGGAATCTCGATCTTCATCAGCTTTTCAATGTCATGCAGCAGGCGGGTTTCATCCGGCGCGCAGAACGCAATCGCGATACCATCGCGGCCGGCACGGGCGGTACGGCCGATACGGTGCACATAGGCATCCGCCACTTCCGGCAGATCGTAGTTGAAGACGTGCGTCACGGCTGGAATATCGATACCGCGTGCAGCAACGTCCGTCGCCACCAGCACCTTGACTTCGCCATCCTTGAAGCCCTTAAGCGCGCGCTCACGCTGGCCCTGGCTCTTGTTGCCATGGATCGAGGCAACCTTGTAACCGACATGCTCGAGATGCTTGTAAAGCTTCTCGGCGCCATGCTTGGTGCGGAGGAAAACGATGGCGCGGCCATCCGGGTTTTCGGCAAGCGACTTCTTCAGAAGATCGGTCTTGTCGTTCTTGCCACCAACGAAGTGAACATACTGCTCAACCTTGTCGGCAGCCTTGCCCGGAGGTGTGACTTCCACCTTGACCGGATCGGTCAGGTAGCTACCGGCGAGATCGGCAATCGCCTTAGGCATGGTGGCCGAAAACAGAAGCGTCTGGCGCTTTGCAGGCACCATCTTGGAAATCTTGCGCAGGTCGTGAATGAAGCCGAGATCCAGCATCTGGTCGGCTTCGTCGAGAACGAGATGCGTGACCTTGGATAGCGAAATCGCGTTACGGGCAATCAGGTCGAGCAGGCGGCCAGGGGTCGCGACCAGGATGTCGGTGCCCTTTTCCAGCTGCAGCTGCTGCTTGTTGATCGACGCACCGCCGACAACCTGGTTGATGCGCAGCGGCGTCTTCTTGACGAAGGCGCGCAGGTTCTCGCCGATCTGGTTGACCAGCTCGCGCGTCGGCGCAAGGATCAGAGACCGGGTCGTGCGGTTGGCTGGACGTTCCGCATGCTTCATCAGCATTTCGATCATCGGCAGGCCGAATGCAGCGGTCTTGCCGGTGCCGGTCTGTGCAAGACCGATAACATCGCGGCCTTCCATGAGAAGCGGAATGGCTTTCGCCTGAATGGGTGTAGGTGTCGTGTAGCCGAGAGCGGTCACGGAGGCGACGAGCTTTTCGGAGAGGCCGAGTTCGTTAAAACTGGTCAATAGAATACCTTTCGGGGCGCCAAAACGCTTCAGCCGGTTCAGCCCATGCTGTCCGGTTGTCTTGGCGTCAAGAACCCCGCGTGAATTGGGAACTTGGTGGTTGAAATGACTTTCTGCGCTGAGCACCGGCGAAGGGTCGCCGTATTCTGTATTGCCTGCGCTTTTCCTTCATGCGTGCGTATGATTTTGAAGTGGACGCTACAGCTCACGCGGCTGTGGAAGGTGAAAGCTTGACAGGCATGTGGTCGTTTTGCCGGAAAAAGTCAAGCAAATCTTTCACGGGCATCACGCTCCCAATCTGATGCTTATGGTTAAAAAAGCGTGAAAAGCCTTGGCCGCCCATGGTTTTTCAAGCCCAGCTCTCCTAGCTTGCCCTGAGATTAAAGATATTTGATTCCATTGATGGTTCGGAGCACGGCTTGAGTACTGACGGCAGCTTGTTGGAAAAGGCCTGCCAGGGAATTTTATCCCTGCACCTGCCGGCTTGCGTCAAGGACAGCGAGTTGCGCTATGTCTGCGTCAACGATGCTTATGCCCGTTTTGCCGGAAAACGCCCGGAGGACTTCACCGGGCAATCGAGCCGCTTCATGTTCAATACGGCTGACGATGTGGAGCGGGAGGACAAGGAACGCCGCTGCCTCGTCTTCGCCACCGACGAGGTTGCCACCTGCCGGGGCATCTTGGCCGAGGCGCAGACGCTGCGCTGCGAACGCTTCATCGACGAAACGGGACAGATCTTTCTCTACGAAGTCTTCGAGAAGATGCCTGATTTTGACGCAGCGTCTCAAGACGATCTTGTCGGAATGAGAACAACCTCCGACGTAAGACAAAACCTTTATCGCCGCAACGAGGCGGAACGGCTTTCCGAGATCAGAACGCCGCTCAACGGCATTCTCCGCATGGCAGACGCACTTGCCAGAACCGACCTCGACGCCCGGCAAAAGACCTATGTGGATACCATCGTGCAATCCGGCAACGCCTTGTTGCGAAGCCTCGACGAGGCGCTGAACGCATCGACGGAGGCGTCAGACTCCTTGCAGGCGAGCCTCTTCGAGCCTGCCGACTTGGTGGAAGATATCGCAACGCTCTTGGCATTCCATGCCGAAGAAAAGGGGTTGACGCTCTTTACCGACATCGATGCTTCCGCAGAGATCACGGTCGAAGCGGATGCGGCGCGCTTTCGGCAGATCGTCACCCACCTTGTCAGCAATGCCATCCGCTTCACTCCTACCGGCCATATCATTATCAGGCTTGTTGCCGAGAACACCGCGGACGGTGTCTTACTTCGGTTGGCCGTTGAAGATACCGGCATCGGAATGTCACCGGAGCAGCTCGCTTCTATCCTCGATCAAAATGAGGGTTCTGCACCCGCCCCGTCCGGGCTCGCCGAAACTCTCAGGATCGTGTCTTTATTCGACGGATGGATCGAAGCGGAAAGCGAAGAGAACAAGGGATCTGTCTTCAAAGTGACGCTGCCGGTTTCCGTGATATCGGCGCAGCCCGTCACACCTCCCTGGCCTTCCGACGCGAGCATATTGGTGATCGATGGCAACGCGATCAGCCGCGATATTCTGACAAGACACCTCAGCGATTGGAGGCTGGACGCCTACGCCGCCGAAGACGGCGCGACCGGGCTGGCAATTCTGGAGGAAGCGGTCGCCTTGGGTCTGCGCCCCGCAGCCATCCTTCTCGATGAGGACATAGTCGATATGCGCGCCGATGACGTGGTCGGCTACCTGCGCCGCCATCCCCGCATGCAAGATATACCCGTCATCCTGCTGGCTTCGCTTGCAAAAGCTGAGGCCTGCGGGCCCGCTCAAGCTTACATAGCCAAGCCTCTGCGCAGGCGAAAACTTCGCGAGACGCTGGAAGCACTGCTACCCACCCCTGCTCTGGAGGACATAACGCCTGCCCCGGTCACTGCGGTTGTCGCGGATGACCAGCTATTGCAGCCTCCCCTGCCGCCACCGTCCCGCAAAGGCGGCTCCAACATCGATGTGCTGGTGGCAGAAGACAATGATGTGAACCAGATCGTCTTCAGCCAGATCCTGCAGCAGACGGGGCTCGATTTCCGTATCGTCGCCAATGGCAAGAAGGCGGTGGAAGCCTGGCGCAACGAGAACCCGTCGCTCATTTTAATGGACGTGTCGATGCCGGTCATGAGCGGCTACCAGGCAGCGCAATCCATCCGCCAGATGGAAGACGACGAAGACGGCCGCCTCGGCCGCGTGCCGATCATTGGCGTCACGGCGCACGCTTTGGATCTGGACAGCGAACTATGCCTCGCGTCGGGCATGGACGACTACGTGTCAAAACCGATCAGCCCGGAACTGCTGCGCGCCAAGATCAGCCAGTGGCTGCCGAAGGGCGCACTAGAAGCGCTTTAGAGCGTTTCCTTGTTAAATAGAAACGTTCTGCCGGAGCAGGTTTTCGTCAGGGCAAAGGCGATTGGCGAAGGGCATACCCAAAGGTACGGTCGAGCCGATCGCCTTTGAGCCTGGCGGAAAGATGCCCGGCCCTCCCGTCGCGCCGCTTCGCCGTGCGAAGCGATTAGCGCGCCGGGCGATTGAAGCTCTTGCAGATTTGCCAGCAAATCTGCGGGAGGGTTGGTTGAAACGGGCCACCTGCTTGCCCGGACGGCCTGGCCGTATGCTTTGGCTACGGCACGCGCCCTCCGGATAATCAGTCGATCCCGTTTGAACCAACAGAACTGTTTCTATTTAACAAGGAAACGCTCTAAAGCACGGTCCAAGCAAAACTGTGCTGCGGTTTTGCGATGAGAACATGCGGCAGAAGAAAAACCTAAAGCGTAAGGAGCGCACCTGAAAGATCGCGACACGATTTAGGCGCAGAACCGAGAGCTCTTGGGAAAGAAGGCGCCCTATGAGGGCGCCTCGATGCGGGCTGCTGAGAAGGGCGAGACCCCAACCCGGCGCCATCCTCGGCCTTGAGCCGAGGATCCACATTTTCAACGACTTACGGATCCTTGACCCGAGGGCCAAGGATGACGGCGAAGAAGGTTGCCTTAACGCTTGTCGACTGCAAATGCGCCCGGACCTGCGGTCACCAGGAACAGGAAGAAGAAGCAGAAGAGGATCGCAGCATCACCGCCATTGATGGCGGGGAAGAAGCTCTTCGGCGCATGGGCCAGGAAGTAAGCGAACGCCATCTGGCCTGAGAGAATGAAGGCGACCGGGCGGGTGAAGAGGCCGATGAGAATGAGAATGCCGCCGATAAGTTCAAGCAACGCGGCCGCGAGAAGAAGCGGTGGGAGAGAGCCTTCCATCTGCGCCGGAGGAAAACCGAACAGCTTCTGGGTGCCGTGTTCGATGAAGAGAAGTGCGGCGATGATGCGCAGCGCGGCAAGGGCGTAGGGCTGATAGCGGGAAAGTTTTTCAAATACGGACATTCAAGCGTTCCTGATTGGCGCATTTCCAGCGGCGGTGCTTAAGCTTCGTGTCTAGAAATGCTTTAAAACAATGGGTTGGAGCGCGCGCGATGGAAATACGGTCATCGCATTTGCTCGAGGTGGCGCTTCGTCGATAGGCTTGAAATCGAGCGCTCGATAATCACATTTCCGACACCAGAAACAACGGACGCCGCCAACCCGCGGCGCAACTCTCCGTTGAGTTGAAAAAGCGATCCTTTTGTCGCCTCGTCTTGCAGAATTCAACCGGCAGCATCCATTGGCGCCAGAAATTTGTCCACATATTTTAGGATCGGACTAAAGGCCGGACCGCACTCAGGCGGTCATCAAAACGGCATCCCGATAGAACGGGGTGAAAGGCTTGAACTCGATCTTGCCCTTGACGACGGTCGCTACCGTATTGGCGGGGATGATTTCCCACATCTCGCCACCCGTGCCGAAGGGTTCGGACGCGATCGCGATGCCTTCTCCCATGTTGCGCCAATAGAGCGTTGGTGGGCGGGCGTCGCTCGACCAGCGGAAAGCGTGCAACGTATCACCATCCGCGTGGATGGCGCTGAAACGGATGGGTTGATCCACCCCTGCATCCAGCACCACATCCATGCAGATCTCGATGGTGCGGGAAAGCGCGTCGACCGGGTCGTTATCGAGGCCGAGCCCGGCAGCAATCAGAAACATCGCCTCGCTGTCGCCATTGCCGGCGCGCGAACAATAGACATCGTCGGGAATATGCGCCTCGATAGCGCGCTTCACCTTCTCGTAGCCACCGATCTGGCCGTTATGCATGAAGAGGTGCCGGCCAAACCCGAAGGGATGGCAATTGGACATGGATACGCCGCCGGTGGTGGCGGAGCGCACATGCGCCAGAAACATGCCGGCGCGGATCTGATGACAGAGCGAAGTGAGGTTCTTATCCGACCAGGCGGGCAGAATGCCGCGATAAATGCCCGGCTCCGGCCGCTCGCCATACCAGCCAATCCCGCAACCGTCGCCATTCACCACAGTCTTGGCTTCCCTGGCGGCAAGCGACTGGCTGATCAGTGAACTTTCCGGCTCGATCAGCAGAGTGTCGAGCCAGACGGGTGAACCGGAATAGGCCAGAAAACGGCACATGCGCATACCTTCGTATCAGGTTGAAAGCGCCGCACCGATCGGATTCGAGGGCGGCTTCCTGTTGAACGAAGCCGCTCTTAAAGCCCGATCGGGGCGTTTATGAGATGCTTCAGGCTTGCAGCACAACCACGCGAGCACCGACCGGAACGCGCTCGTAGAGGTCGATGATATCGTGGTTGAGCATACGGATACAACCGCTCGACATGGCGTGTCCGATCGACTGCGGCTGGTTGGTGCCATGCAGGCGGAACATCGTGTCATTGCCATTGCGATAAAGGTAAAGCGCACGCGCGCCAAGCGGGTTGTTGATACCGCCCGGCATGCCGCCGGCATATTTCAGGTTCCGCTCCGGCTCGCGACGGATCATGTTCGGGGTCGGCGTCCAGCTTGGCCATTCGGCCTTGCGGCCCACATAGGCATTGCCCTTCAGCGCTAGGCCCTGGCGACCGACACCCACGCCGTAGCGGACGGCGCGGCCATTGCCGAGAACGAAATAGAGGCGGCGCGCAGGTGTGTCGACGATCACGGTACCGGCCGGATAAGTGGTTTCATAGGCCACTTCCTGACGGCGCAGTTCCGGCTTGATCTTTTCAAGCGGCATGGCTGCCATCGGGAACTGCTCATTCGGCAGAGCCGCATAGTTCTGCCGCTGACCAGCCGGATTGATACTTGCACAGCCTGCCAGGAAAAGCGGCAACCCGAATAGGACACCACGACGCGAAATCGACATATTACCCCCTGCCTTGACGAATCTTTCGATTTAACAAGAGGTATGTTTTTATAGTTAATAAATATCTAATATCAGCAGCCAAAGGTTAAGGCGGCGCAGCCACCAGCTCCGTCTGCCCGGCTCCTTACTATTCCATCGCGGTCGCGCCGCATCTTATTCTCCGGCACCAACTTTTAGGGGACGGACGCACAATAAAAATTCGCTCAATTTATAGGCACAAAGCTTTCGCATCAGGCGTAAAAACCTCTGCAATTCCGTCGACACGGAATGAACTTTCCATGCGCTGCCGCATTTTGATGCTGAGAGGGAAAGATTGCTTTATTTTCAGTCGCTTTGCGGAACGGCGACCAGCTAAAAAATCTGGATCGTCAACCGCTCATCCGGCTTGCATTGCTTCCAACCTTGTATTCAAATGTACAAAAAGGGGATCTGAAAGTTGGCATTTGATGAAATGATAAATGCGGACTCAACGCCGCGAAGCCCATACGCAAACTACAACGACTGGTATAGCCGACAGGACAGGTCGCACCTGATCCAGAAATCCAAGGACGCGGAAAACATCTTCCGCAGAACCGGCATCACCTTTGCCGTCTACGGCCACGCAGACAGCGCCGAAAAGCTCATCCCCTTCGACATCATTCCGCGCATCATTTCCGGCAAGGAGTGGCGCAAGCTTGCCCAGGGCATCGAACAACGCGTTATCGCCCTCAACGCCTTTCTGGACGACATCTACCACAAGCAGGAAATCATCAAGGCAGGTCGCATTCCCCGCGAGCTGATCGAGAAGAACGAAGCCTTCCTGCCGCAGATGATCGGCTTCCGCCCACCGGGCGGCGTTTATACCCACATCGTCGGCACCGATATCGTGCGCACCGGCGAAGACCAGTTCTACGTGCTGGAAGACAATGCCAGAACGCCTTCGGGCGTCAGCTACATGCTGGAAAACCGCGAAACCATGATGCAGATGTTCCCCGAGCTCTTCCATGAGAACCGGGTGCAACGCGTCGAGGACTACCCCTATCAACTGCGCCAGTCGCTGGCCTCGCTTGCACCCCCCGGCTGCAAGGGCAAGCCACGCGTTGCGGTCCTGACCCCCGGCATCCACAACTCCGCCTATTATGAGCATTCCTTCCTGGCCGATATGATGGGCGTGGAACTGGTGGAAGGCTCCGACCTGCGCGTCATGGACGGCAAGGTGAAGATGCGCACGACGCAAGGCTATGAGGCCATCGACGTGCTCTACCGCCGCGTCGATGACGACTTCCTCGATCCCCTCACCTTCCGTCCGGATTCGGCACTCGGCATTCCCGGTATCATGGACGTCTATCGCGCTGGCAACATCACCATTGCCAATGCACCGGGCACCGGCATTTCCGACGACAAGGCGATCTACTCCTACATGCCGGAAATCGTCGAGTTCTATACGGGCCGCAAACCGCTTCTGGAAAACGTGCCGACCTGGCGCTGTTCGGAGCCGGATAGCCTGAAATACGTCCTCGACAATCTGGCCGATCTCGTCGTCAAGGAAGTACACGGCTCCGGCGGTTATGGCATGCTGGTTGGCCCGACCGCCAGCAAGAAGGAGCGCGCTTTGTTTGCCGATAAGCTGCGGGCGCGACCGAACAATTATATCGCCCAGCCGACACTCTCTCTCTCCACCGTCCCGATCATGGTGAAGAACGGCATCGCGCCGCGCCATGTCGATCTTCGTCCCTATGTGCTGGTGTCCGACAAGGTCAAAATCATTCCAGGCGGCTTGACCCGCGTGGCCCTCAAGCAGGGTTCGCTCGTCGTCAATTCCAGCCAGGGTGGCGGCACCAAAGACACCTGGGTACTGGAGGACTGAGCCATGCTGGGAAGAACTGCAAACGGGCTCTACTGGATGTTCCGCTATATCGAGCGCGCCGAAAATATTGCGCGCCTTGTCGATGCGGGCCTGCGTGTCTCGCTGACGCGGAGCGGCAGCGCGGATGAAGATTGGGACGGCGTGCTGCAAAGTGCAGGCGTTCGCGAAGCCTTTCTCGAGAGCAACGAGAAGGTGACGTCTGCCGATGCCATCGATTACCTGTTGCGCGACAAGACCAACCCGTCGAGCGTGATGTCCTGCATCGACTCCGGCCGCAACAATGCCCGCATGGTGCGCACGGCGCTGACCCGCGAAACCTGGGAAGCGACCAACGAATTCTGGATCGAGCTGAAGAGCCTGCTCGGACGCCGCCTGAAGCCAGCGGAAATGCCGCATGTCATCGATGTCATCAAGCATCGGGCGGGCCTTGTGCGCGGCGCCTTCCACGGTTCGATGCTGCGCAACGATCTCTACAACTTCTCGCGCATCGGCACCTTCATCGAGCGGGCGGACAACACAGCGCGCATTCTCGATGTCAAATATTACGTGCTTCTGCCGGCGGCAGCACAGGTCGGCTCGTCTCTGGACAATGCGCAATGGGAATCGATCCTGCGTTCCGTCTCGGCCCACCGCTCCTATGGCTGGGTTTATGATGCGGAATATAAGCCAGCCAACATTGCCGACTTCCTCATTCTCAACGCCCGCATGCCGCGGTCGCTCGCCTATTGCTATGAGAAGATCGTCAGCAACCTCGGCTATCTCGCCAAGGATTATGGTGAACGGCACAAGGCGCACGAAACGTCGGACGCTATCTTATCGACATTGAAGGAAACCACCATCGACCGCGTGATGGATCGGGGCCTGCATGAGTTCCTGGAAGCCTTCATCAACAGGAACGGTCAGTTGGGTCAGGAAATCACGGAAGGTTACCGCTTCTATCAGTAAGCGGTACAAGACGGGGATACGGGGCGAATGCGTCTGAAGATCAATCACACGACCGAATATCTTTACGAAGAGCCGGTGCCATACTCCCTTCAGCGCCTGCGCCTGACGCCGATCAGTGGCCCGATGCAGACCGTGCTGAACTGGGACGTCACCGTCGATGGCGCGACCGTCGAAGTGAGCTATGACGATCATTTCGGCAATCGCGTCGAGCTTGTGGAGAGCGAAGGTCCAAGCCGCGCCGTCAAGGTTACCGCAAGCGGTGAAGTGGAAACGAAGGACAAGGCAGGCGTTTTCGGCGCGCATATCGGCAACGCGCCGCTCTGGCTTTTCCTGCGCGATACGCCGCTGACCAAGCCCGGCAAGCTGATACGCGAGATGGCCCGACAGAGTTCAGGTAGCACCGAACTGGAACGCCTTCACGAACTGATGGCCTTGATCCACCTGGAGGTCGAATATCAGACCGGCAGCACCGGCACCGAAACCACTGCCGAACAGGCGCTGGAAGCCGGCAAGGGTGTCTGCCAGGACCACGCCCATATCTTCATTGCCGCCTCCCGCCTGCTCGGCCATCCTGCCCGCTACGTCTCCGGCTATCTGATGATGGAAGGCGTCGAAGAACAGGTGGCAACCCACGCCTGGGGTGAAGCCCATCTTCCCGGCCTCGGCTGGGTCGGCTTCGATGCGGCAAACAAGATTTGCCCGGATGAGCGCTATGTCCGCATTGCGACCGGCCTATCCTACCGCGACTGCGCCCCAGTGTCGGGCATGCGCGTCGGCGTCTCCGGCGAAAGCCTGAGCGTCTCCGTCACCGTGCACGAATCCCAGAGCCAAAGTCAGTCGCAGAGCTGAAGCATATCGCGCAAAACTGTGCAGCGGTTTTGCGATAACGACATGCGATAACAAGGACCTAAAGCGTATGAGCGAATCTGAAAGATCGCGACACGCTTTAATGACTTGCACTGCGGTTGACCTTCCCCCGATGGAACCTCAAAGAACTCAGCTGTGGATACCGTCACCAGGTCTTAGCTGAAGGCTGTCGCTGCAATATGCGTGGCGACAGCTGCTTCAAGATTGGAGCGGTGACAGCGTCTATAAAATTCCTGCGCCTCGGAAGAAATGTCCGAAGGAAGATCAACAAACTCCTCGAGCCGCATCCCGTCATATTCATGCAATCCCTCGCTTGGCAAGGACGAGACAGGAAGGAGACCCACCGCTTTCTGAATGGTCTCAAAATAGGCGATGTTGCGGTCCAGGACGGCGGGATCACTCGTCTGACCATGCGCAAGAACAAGCTGTTTCGGCTTCAGGCTGCGGATGAGGTTCAACGAGGAACGGAGGCTGCGCAGATCTTCAGGCGCGCTGCTCCAGACTTCCGGAATGGGATGCTCGACCGCGTCCACCGCAAGGCACGTTTCAAGTTCCGGTATCCAGACGGCGAGATGGTCTGGCGTGTGTCCGGGCGTGTGCAGAAGGTGCAAACTGAGATCGCCGCCATGCAGCGTCATACTGCCGCCGCTGAAGGTCAATGTGGGTGAAACGAGTTCCACGTCGTTAAAGCGGTGCTCGGTTTTTCTCTTCTGCTCCAGCGTCTGAAGAGCCGAGGGATCGCGCAAGCGCTCAATGGCAGATTGATGCGCGACGATCGGCGCCCCGCTGATGGCGCTATTTCCCCAGAAATGGTCCCAGTCCATGTGCGAGTTCACAACGATCAGGGGGCGATCCCGCATTCGATCGGCAAGCAGATCCAATGCACGCCGACACAGGCTCGGTGTCCCCAGAGTATCGACCAGCACATTGAAACGCTCGGTGCCGACGAACACAGCGTCGACCTCATCACCCGCCCGTATAACCACGATACGATCATCCAGACCCGGATAGGAGGCAAGGCTCACATCACTTGTCATCATCCACTCTTTCATTGCGCAAACACCAGACGGACTGCGGCTTCCCCAATCATGGTTGGGATGCTCCGATGGCGTCAAGCTCCAAGACATTTGTGGTTTTCCAGGGGTTACAACCGAGCTTCCTTTCATCGAGCCTCGGCACATTTTAGCCCAATAACGGAAGTGGAGACGATCACCCAAAACTGCTAAGCGGTTTTCGTCTTAATGACATGCGCCTACGCAGAGAGGACATCCATGACCGCCCGCGATGACGAGACGATCGATTTCTACGCCCGAGAAGTGGCCGCCTACACGACACGAGGCCAAGAGGCATCTCCTCGCCTTGAGGGCTTTCTTGCCGCGCTTCCGCCGGGCGGCCGCATTCTCGAACTCGGCTGCGGGGCAGGCCAGGATAGCGAAGCCATGCTCGCACGCGGCTTCGATGTTCACCCGACCGACGGCACGCCTGAAATGGCGCGCGCGGCCGCCGAACGTCTGGGCGTCGCGACCAGCACCTGGCTGTTCGAAGACATCAACGCGCAAAGCGCCTATGACGGCATCTGGGCCAACGCCTGTCTTCTCCATGTACCACGCGCGACCCTGCCTTCGATCATCGCCCGCATCCATGCCGCCATGAGAGATAAGGGCGTCTTCTATGCCAGCTACAAAGCAGGAAAAGCCGAAGGCCGCGACGACATGGACCGCTTCTACAATTACCCGTCTTCGGATTGGCTTTTGGGCGTCTACCAGCGGCTCCCTTGGACGTCCGTCACCATCGGCGAAGCCAAGGGCGGCGGCTACGACAACAAGCCAACCGACTGGCTGCATGTAACGGCTGTGAAACCATAAGAGACCCTTTATTGGGCGCGTCCCTGTTTTTCATGATGGATGCCAGATACCCGCGGAACCTAATCCACGTAGGACTGTTATCGGAGTGGGGAAAACAGGGACAGACTCGTGACAGGACAAGAATACCGCTTGGCTAGGTTTTTAAGCCACGACGCGATAAAGCAGGCCTCCCGCACAGCATCCAGAACGTCAGTGCAGACGGACGAGCTTTTCTCCCATTTGCTCCAGCAACTTGACGAGGCAGAGCCGCCTGAGGACTGTGCGTCCGAAGATGAGCGCCGCGAAGGCGATTGGCTTTCAAAAACCCGCAATTGAACCGAGGTACTGGGCAAGAACCCATCGGCGTTTTCGAATGCCGGACCTAGGACAGCACGGCAACCTCCGCAACCGACGTCAGCCGCTCTGGGACAAAGATGCGAGGCTGGTCGATGCGGTAAAGACGACGCCTGTCTCGTGATAGTCGATCGAGGCCTTGCCGTTTAGGCCAAGCCCCAACATCCTGATCAGACGGGTGCCGAAGCCTGATTTCTTGGGTGCCACGACGAGCGGTCCACCGCTTTCCGCCCAGCTGAAGTGGAAGTCGTCGCCTTCGATCCGCCAATCGATACACACCTCACCGCCGCTCGCCGATAACGCACCATATTTGGCCGCATTTGTCGCAAGCTCATGCACGGATAGCGCCAGCGTATTGGCGCCCTGATGAGAGAGGAGAAAGTCGGGGCCGGAGACGACGAAACGCTTGCCCGCATCGAAAGGCTCAATGGCGCGCTCAATGACAGCCCTGATATTGGCCGACAGAAAGTCCCTGCCCCGCAGCACATCGTGAGAGCGCCCAAGCGCATCGAGACGGTTGGTAATGTTGTTGCGCATGGTCGTGACGTCAATATCGCCGCGCATCGACTGATTGACGATCGACTGGACGGTCGCCATCATGTTCTTGATCCGGTGCCCCATCTCCTGGGCAATCACGGCTTTCTCCGTCTCGATCGCCTTGCGCTCGGTGATATCCATCGAAATCCCGTTCATCAGCACCGGCTGACCGGCAGCGTCGAACTTCGTTTCTGCGCGAACCTCCACCCAGCTCAAGGTTCCATCCGGCCGGTTGACGCGGTATTCGACCTGAAGATTGCCATCGGATGAAAGAGCCGCCAGCACCGCCTCCTGCCAACGGTCGAAGTCGTCTGGATGGACGGAAGATTTGAGCTCCTCGTAATCGAATTTATCCGTGGGGCTGCGGCCGAAATTTTCCTTGCACAAAGCAGAGCAAGATAACTTCTGCGTCGGAACGTCCAGCGTCCAGGTTCCCAATCCGCCTGCCTTGAGCGTAAAGTTCAGACGCTCTTCACTGGCAATCAGATCGGTAATACGGCGTTCCAGCTCGAGCTGGTAGTCTTCCTGATTCTCGATCGCCTTGATTGCACGCTCTCTTGTAACGTCATGTTGCGAGGCGAAGAAATACATCAACTCATCGCCATCGAAGACCGGCGAGACCAGCAGCCTGTTCCAGAAGATCGATCCATCCCGCTTGTAGTTGAGAAGATCCAGTTCGATGGAGTTGCGCTCCGCAATGGCCCGCTTGAGACGGGCGACATCATCGGCGTTCGTTCCCGGGCCCTGCAGAAAGCGGCAATTCTTTCCAAGCGTTTCCTCGCGGCTATAGCCCGTCAGCCTGGAAAAGGCATCATTCACGAAGATGATCGGATTGTCGGCGCGTCGCGGATCGGTAATCACCATCGGCATCCGCGTCGCCCGCATTGACGCGGCAAACGGATCGGCGCCAGATACCAGCTCGCTGATTTCATGCTCGATGCGCAGGTGCTCGGAAGTGTCCATTAGCAATCCATATACTCCCTTTGTTCTTTTGCAATGTGTAAAATGGATGTGGGTTACAAAGGAGCATTGGCTGGTGGCGTGATGCGTCAACGGCGCCACCGAACGGTTTCAGAAACGCTTGCAAGCGACCTCGGTTCCCCCAACGACCGGTTCTTGTCCGCCCAGGCAGATGAGACGAATGCCGGAAGCCAGCAGCTTCTGCCGCTCCAAGCTCCAACCTCCTGGTGTCAGCACCGGAACGGAATGCAGGGCCATAGCGCGCAGATTTCATGTACGCATGAGACCTCAAAATCTGCATAGTGCAGCTTGCTGCGGCCGAAGCGCCAATCCTTCGATCAGCCAGCATTGAAAGGTCTTTCAGGGGAGAAGTGCACGCGTGAAGATTTGTATCGTCAACCCACCGCATACAGCGATCGGGAGTCGGGTTCCGGATGATCACCTGCCACCTCTCGGTCTCCTCGCCATCGGTGGACCATTGATCGATGCCGGACATGATGTATCGCTCATCGATGCGGAGTTCGGCCCAATGTCGGTTGCCGCGATCGTGTCGCAGGTCATGCTTGACGCCCCCGACGCCGTGCTCATCGGGCATTCAGGTTCAACCTCGGCGCATCCGACAGCGCTTGCCATCGCGCAGGCGATCAAGGCTCAGGATGACACGATCCATGTCATCTATGGGGGTGTGTTTCCGACCTATCATTGGCGGGAGATACTGACCGAAACAACCGCCTTCGACGTGATCGTCCGCGGCGAAGGAGAGTTGACAGCCACCCGCGTGATGGACGCGCTGGAGATGGGGCGTCCTCTTTCGACGGTGAATGGCATAGCCTTTCGTGAAGAGGATGGCAGCGCGAAGGCCACCGCCCCGGCACAGGCCATTGCCGATCTCGATAGCTGCAGGGTGGGCTGGGAACTGATCGATCATGCCCGTTACAGCTACTGGGGTGGGAAGAGAGCCGTTGTCATGCAGTTTTCCCGCGGTTGCCCGCATCTGTGTAACTATTGCGGCCAGCGCGGCTTCTGGACCCGCTGGCGTCACCGAGACCCGGTGCTGTTCGCCCGCGAAATCGCAAGGCTCCACCGCGACCATGGCGTGGAACTGGTCAATCTTGCCGACGAGAATCCCACCTCCTCAAAAAAGGCATGGAAGGCATTTTTGGAAGCGATGATCGCGGAGAATGTTCCCGTGCTGATCGTGGGCTCAACGCGTGCCGATGACATCGTGCGTGATGCAGATATCTTACATCTTTATCGCAAGGCAGGTGTCATCCGCTGGCTTATCGGGATGGAAAATACGGATGAGGCCACATTGACGCTAATCCGAAAAGGCGGCGGCACGTCTTCGGATCGACAAGCGATCCAGCTTTTGCGCCAGCACGGCATCCTGTCCATGGCAACATGGGTCGTTGGCTTCGAGGAGGATCGTCCAAAGGACCTGTGGCGTGGTTTCCGCCAACTTCTGTCTTACGATCCTGACCAGATACAGGCGCTTTACGTTACGCCGCATCGCTGGACACCGTTCTTCCGTATCGCAAAGAACAGGCAAGTCATTCAGTCGGACATACGCAAGTGGGACTATAAGCATCAGGTCCTGGCAATGGCACACTTCAAACCGTGGGTGTTGTTTGCCTGCGTCAAAGCGATCGAACTGGCCATCCAGGCGCGGCCGCGCGCACTGGCACGTCTCCTGTTTCATCCCGATCCGGAGCAGCGTCACTCGATGCGCTGGTACACAAAGATGGGCAGGCGCGTATGGCTGCGCGAAATCGTCCAGTTCATAGTCCAAGATCGATTTTTGGCGCAACGGCCAAGCCTGGAGGCATTCTGGGGAGACCCGCAGGATGCCGAGGAAGAATCGATGACGCTGCCGGCACCGCGCCGCAAACAGGTCAGGCAGGATGCGACACACTCTGCATAGTCTGGAGCGGACACGGAACGGAATTGGTTCGGAAAGGCAAATCGATGAATCGTGTTCGCCCATCTTCATTTGATCGACCAACCTTCAACCAAAGCCGACCCCAGCAGCCCAATGAAGCCACCGAAGGCCATTTTGGAAACCGTGATCTATGCCACCGATCTTGATGCCGCGGAGCGCTTTTACAGGGATGTCGTTGGTTTAGAGGTTGTGAAGACGTTCGAAAACCAGTTCGTTTTCCTGCGATGTGGCGAGCAGATGCTGCTGATCTTCAATCCAGAGACCTCGCAGATTGCGCAAGGCGGAAACCCGCTCCCCCGCCATGGAACTACAGGATCTGGGCACTTGTGTTTCAGGGCTGAGAACAAGGCAGAGGTGGATGCGTGGCGCGATCACTTCATCGCCAAGGGCATAGAGATCGATCTCTATTTCCGTTGGGACAACGGCACCTACTCCGTCTACGTCCGCGACCCGGCTGGCAACTCGGTGGAAATTGCTGAAGTGGGTCTGTGGGCGAGTTGAAAGAAGACAGCTCAAGGCGCGATTCGTAAAGTCTGGAAGACAGAGCGTCTGTGCGTTCAATAGGACGCAGCGCGCTCTCATCGGTCGGTCGTTTGCCAAAACCTGCCGAAAACAAAAGGGCTCGAACGCCAGCGCCGAGCCCCTTTCACCATGTTCGTGCAGCAGCGGCCCCGTAAGAAAACCGCCCTGCCCCTTAGATTTGACGAACCGTAATCGTCTCTTCTTCGGCAACCTTCAACGGGTTGCGAAGCGGCAGGCCAAAGCCGCCGGCCTCGATTTCGAAGACATCTCCGGCTTCGGTTTTGATGCCATCCGCGAAGGACAGGGTTGCCGTGCCGAACATGTGCACATGCACTTCGCCCGGAACGCGGAACAGGCCGTATTTGAAGTGATGATATTCGAGGTTTGCGAAGGTGTGGGACATGTTGTCTTCACCGGACACGAAAGGCTTTTCGAAAATCACCTTTCCGTCGCGCAGGATACGGGACGTGCCGCGAATGTCGGATGGCGGTGCGCCAACGCGAATTTCCGGGCCGAAGCTTGCCGGGCGCAGCTTGGAATGGGCGAGGTAAAGGTAGTTGATCCGCTCGGTGACGTGGTCGGAGAATTCGTTCGAAACGGCAAAGCCGATGCGCACGGGCTCGCCCTTGTCGGAGATCACATAGATGCCCGCCATTTCCGGCTCTTCGCCGCCATCGAGCGCGAAGGACGGAGAAACAAGCGCTGCACCGGGTGCCGCCGAAACATGGCCGTTGCCCTTGTAGAACCATTCGGGCTGAACGCCCTTTTCGCCAGCCTTCGGCTTGCCGTTCTCCAGGCCCATCTTGAACATCTTCATCGAGTCCGTCAGCGTGTCGTCTGAGGCTTCGCTGGTCTTCTTGTGCATGCTGTCGCGCGTGGCGGCAGAGCCAAGATGCGTCAGGCCCGTGCCGGTCAGATGCAGATGCGCAGGATCGGGATGGGTGATCGGCGGCAGGAAGCGACCTTCGGAATAGGCCTTCTCCAGATCGACCGCATCCCCATAGCCATGGGCAGCAATCACATCGGCGAGCGACTTACCGCCATTGGCAGCTTCCATTGCCAGTGCATAGACCGACTCGGCATTGTTGACGGCGCGAGCCTCGCCGCCATCTTCACGCGCCGCAACGATGATCTTGCCGCTAGCGTCCTTGATTTGAGAAATCAGCATGATTGTTCCTTCCTGGGCGTCATGAAACGCCCCCTCCTCATGGAAGTGGCCGGAAACCGGCCACTTGCTATCGTTTAAAACTGTTGCTGGACCTGACGGTCAGCCCTTGTTCTTGTTGTAGACATCGAAGAACACGGCGGCCAGAAGCACGAGGCCCTTGACCATCTGCTGGAAGTCGATGCCGAGGCCGACGATCGACATACCGTTGTTCATCACGCCCATGATGAAGGCGCCGATAACCGCGCCGGTGATCTTGCCAACGCCGCCGGAGGCCGATGCGCCACCGATGAAGCAAGCCGCGATCACGTCCAGTTCGAAGCCAACACCAGCCTTCGGCGTTGCCGAGTTCAGACGCGTTGCGACGATCATACCGGCAAGACCGGCCAAAACGCCCATGTTGACGAAGGTCAGGAAGCTCAAGCGTTCGGTGTTGATACCGGAGAGCTTCGTCGCCTTCTCGTTGCCGCCCATGGCATAGATTCGACGGCCAATCGTGGTGCGACGGGTGACGAAGCTGTAGATGGCGATCAGCACCAGCATGACGATCAGAACGTTCGGCAGGCCGCGATAGGTCGACAGGCTGTAGCCGAGGAACAGGATCGCAGCGGCGATCAGCAGGTTCTGAACCAGGAAGAAGCCGAAAGGCTCAACCTCGATGCCGTGCTTCTCATTCACCTGACGGCGGCGGAAGGCCAGAACCAGGAGAACGACCGCAATCAGAATGGTGAGGATCAGCGAGGTGGTGTTGATGCCTTCAATGCCACCAATATCGGGCAGGAAGCCGGTGCTGATAACCTGGAAATCAGACGGGAACGGACCGATGTTCTTGCCGCCCAGAACGAACAGTGTCAGGCCGCGGAACACCAGCATGCCCGCCAGCGTCACGATAAAGGATGGAATGCGGTGATAGGCAATCCAGTATCCTTGCGCTGCACCGATAATGCCGCCGATTACAAGGCAGATGAGCGCGGCCAGGAACGGATTCATGCCCCATTGCACTGTCAAAATCGCGGCTATCGCGCCGACAAAGGCAACGATCGAGCCGACCGAAAGGTCGATGTGCCCCGCCACGATGACGAGCAGCATGCCGAGCGCCATGATGACGATGAACGAGTTCTGCAACACAAGGTTGGTCAGGTTGACCGGACGGAAGAGAATGCCGCCTGTGTAGAACTGGAAGAAGAGCATAATGGCGACAAGCGCGATCAGCATGCCGTATTCGCGGATATTGGACCGGATATACGAGCCGACCGAGACGACATTGTTCTCTTCGGTGGATGTGTTGGTCGAACTCATCAGTTCTTCTCCCCTGAGCGCATGATAGCGCGCATGATGCTTTCCTGGCTCGCCTCTCCCTTCGGCAATTCGGCGACAATCCGTCCTTCGTTCATAACGTAGATGCGGTCGCAATTGCCAAGCAGCTCAGGCATTTCCGATGAGATCATCAAAACGCCCTTACCGTCGGCGGCAAGCTGGTTGATAATGGTGTAAATTTCATATTTTGCACCGACGTCGATACCGCGCGTCGGTTCATCCAGAATAAGAACGTCCGGGTTGGAGAACAGCCACTTGGACAGCACGACCTTTTGCTGGTTGCCGCCGGACAGGTTGACCGTTTCCTGGAAAATGCCGGAAGAACGAATGCGCAAGCGTTTGCGGAAATCCGTGGCGACCTGCATCTCCTTGATATCGTCGATGACCGTACCCGACGATACACCGGCAAGATTGGCAAGCGTGGTGTTGTGCAGAATATTGTCGTTCAGCACGAGACCCAGATGCTTGCGGTCTTCGGTGACGTAGGCCAGGCCGGCGTCGATCGCCTTGCGCACGGTGCTGACATCCACTGGCTTACCGTGGATCAGAACCTCGCCGGAAATCTTATGGCCATAGGCTTTGCCAAACACGCTCATGGCGAATTCGGTGCGGCCTGCGCCCATGAGGCCAGCAATACCGACGACCTCGCCCTTGCGGACATTGATGTTGATATCGTGCAGAACCTGACGGTCGCGGTGCTGCTGGTGAAAAGCGTTCCAGTTCTTGACCTCGAGAATGGTCTCGCCGATCGGCACGTCACGCGGCGGATAGCGGTCTTCCAGATCGCGACCCACCATGTTGCGGATGATCACGTCTTCGCTGATCTCTTCCTTGTGACAGTCGAGCGTCTTCACCGTCATGCCGTCGCGAAGCACGGTGATCTGGTCGGCCACCTTGCGCACTTCGTTCAGCTTGTGAGTGATGATGATCGAGGTCAGCCCTTGGGTGCGGAACTCCATCAACAGGTTGAGCAGCGCTTCGGAATCGCTTTCGTTCAGCGATGCGGTCGGCTCGTCGAGAATCAGAAGCTTGACGCTCTTCGACAGCGCCTTGGCGATTTCCACCAGCTGCTGCTTGCCGACACCGATATCGGTAATGAGCGTCTCGGGCGATTCCTTCAGGCCAACCTTCTTCAGCAGCTCGCGGGTGCGCGTAAAGGTCTGCTGCCAGCTGATGACGCCGTTCTGCGCGACCTCGTTGCCGAGGAAAATATTTTCTGCGATAGACAGAAGCGGCACGAGCGCCAGCTCCTGGTGAATGATGATGATGCCGATATCTTCACTGTCGTTGATGGCGCGGAAATTGCGCAGCTCACCTTCGTAGTGGATCTCTCCATCATATGTGCCAGCGGGATAAACGCCGGAGAGGACCTTCATGAGGGTCGACTTTCCCGCGCCATTCTCGCCGACGAGCGCATGTATCTCACCCTGACGAACCTTGAGGTTCACGTTTTCAAGCGCCTTCACGCCCGGAAACGTCTTGGTGATGTTGCGCATTTCGAGAATGGTGTTGTCCATATCACAATCCTGCGCCGTACAATCCGGCGTTCTTATGTAGGTAAACGGGGAGCGACGATCACGTCGCTCCCCGTCACGATCATGAAGAAATTACTTCAGCTGGTCGGCCTTGTAGTAACCGCTTCCAACCAGAACCTTTTCAGCATTGTCCTTGGTAACGAGGACAGGCTTCAGCAGGTAGGACGGAACAACCTTGACGCCGTTTTCATAGGTCTTGGTGTCGTTGACTTCAGGCTCTTTGCCTTCCATCAGCGCGTTGACCATGTTGACGGTAACCTTTGCAAGTTCGCGGGTGTCCTTGAAGACGGTGGAATACTGTTCGCCAGCCAGGATCGACTTGACGGACGGAACTTCGGCGTCCTGACCGGAAACGACCGGCAGCGGTTGGTCCTTGGTGCCGTAACCTACGCCCTTGAGCGAGGAGATGATACCGATGGAGATACCGTCGTAAGGAGACAGAACGGCGTCGAGCTTGGCGTCGGTGTAGTAAGCAGAGAGCAGGTTGTCCATACGAGCCTGGGCCGTTGCCGGATCCCAACGCAGCGTGCCGACCTTGTCCATACCCATCTGGCCAGACTTCACGACGAGCTTGCCGCTGTCGATGTAAGGCTTGAGAACAGACATTGCGCCGTCATAGAAGAAGAAGGCGTTGTTGTCGTCCGGCGAACCGCCGAAGAGCTCGATGTTGAACGGACCCTTGCCGTCCTTCAGGCCAAGCTTGTCGACAATTGAAGTAGCCTGCAGAACGCCAACCTGGAAGTTGTCGAAGGTTGCGTAGTAGCTGACGTCGCCGCTGTTACGGATCAAGCGGTCATAGGCGATAACCTTGATGCCCTGCTCGCCAGCCTGCTTGAGAACGTCCGACAGAGTCGTGCCGTCGATCGAAGCGATAACGAGGACCTTGACGCCCTTCGTGACCATGTTTTCGATCTGGGAAAGCTGGTTCGGAATGTCGTCGTCAGCGTACTGAAGGTCCGTCGTGTAGCCGGCGTCCTGAAGCTGCTTGACGATGTTGTTGCCGTCGTCGATCCAGCGGGCCGAGGACTTGGTTGGCATGGCGATGCCGACAGTGCCCTTGTCCTGCGCCCAGACGGGCGACGCAAATGCTGCTGCGCCGATGGCACAGGCAGCAAACAACGAAATAATGGATTTCATAAACTCTCTCCCTTGGAACCCATTTAGGCATCTGCATCCTTACAGATTGCCGTCAAATCCATGCGCGGTGATGAAGAATCAAGCTTACTCGAACGGGCTCCCTGAGCATAATCCGTCTTTCATCGCTCCTCCCCGGCACGTGGTGCAAACTGTTCTGAATCTATATAACTGTCAAATAGAATATCTCTCTTTTCCTATATCAATTTTGGTATATTAAATCGATATAAATTTTTATTTGAAAGCTTCTTGCCCCAAATGGTGATGAAAATGGAACGTGATGAAACGAATCTGAGTGAGTTTCCCTCCGTCACCGAAGACAACCCGCTGTTGCGCGCCGGGCTGAAAATGACCCACTTACGCATGCTTGTGATGGTGGAAGAGCACGGCCAGGTAAGCGCGGCGGCGGCAGCCCTCAACATGACGCAACCTGCGGCCTCGCGCATTCTCTCAGAGATGGAAGCCATCGTGAAGAGCCCGCTCTGTCAGCGCGCATCGCGCGGCGTGGTGTTAACCAAGTTCGGAGAAGCCCTGGCAAAGCGGGCCAAGAAGATCCTTCTGGAGCTACGCGAAGCCAGCCGGGAGCTGGCGCAGATGAAATCCGGCAGCGGCGGTTCGGTCTATATCGGCTCGGTCACTGCACCCGCCATCAGCATGGTGGTGCCCGCACTCCGCAAAGCGATGGACATCTATCCGGGCATCGAGATCAGCGTGCAGGTGGAAACCAGCAATATTCTTGCGCGCGAGCTTCTGGCAGCAAGGCATGATTTCGTCATTGGCCGCATTCCAGACGATCTTGACCCGGCACTGTTCAACGCCCACGAAATCGGCATCGAGCGCGCCTGTCTTCTGGTCGGCAAGAATCACCCGCTGCTGAGTGCACCGCCTGCCCGGCTGGAGGATCTCTGCGATTACGACTGGGTGTTCCAGCCACCCGGCACGCTGCTGAGGCGCACCATCGAGGATGCCTTCCTCGCGCAAGGGGTCTCGCTGCCACGCAACATCATCAACACGCCATCGACCGTGCTGACCCTTGCCATTGTCAGCAATACCCACGCCATCGCGCCGCTGGCTTTGGAAATGGCCGAGTTTCTCTCCGGCCAGCATTCCCCGATGGGCGACATCCGCATTCTGCCGACCGAATTTGAACTGAGCGTCAAACCCTTCAGCCTCTTGACGGTGAAGGACCGAATGCTGCCACCCAGCGCGCAACTTCTTTATGATCTGGTGCTGGAGGAAAGCCGCAAGGCTGCGTGACGCTCAAGGCTCGGGCAATATTAGAGTGGTTCTCTGCGCAAGAAGCGGCTCGCATGGGTCACAGACAAATGGAGTGTCATGCTTTTCGGCCAGTCGGTTTTCCAGTCGGTCGTCGCGCGCCTTGAGCGCGAAGCGGACGAGCGACCTGAAGAGGAAACCCAGACGTCCTTCAGTCCGCGCGTCATCTTCGACCCCGGTCCTATCACCACCTCCAGCGCAACCGACACAAAACCGGACAATCGCCCACTGTCTGCCTATCTCGACCTGCTGGAAGAGACGCCAGCACTGAACGCGGCCCCGAAGGTTGAAGAGCCCGAACCGGCACCGATGCCGAACTACCTTGAAAAGACGTCTCTGGCAGAGGTCAGCGATGAACTCGCCATCAACGACAAGGACACGCTGGACAGTCTCAGCGAAAAGCGACGCGCCTTTGCAAGGCTCAATCACCCTGATGCCGTACCCCATGCATTTCGCGAGAACGCCCATTTGCGCATGACCGCCGCCAATCTTCTTATCGACCAGGCCATCCGGCTTTTGCCGCTGATGAACGGACCCGAAAAACGAACCCCGTAAACCGCGCGTAACGAACTCAGTCCTGCTCGGACGGTGCCACCGGCTCTTCCGGCTTCGGCTCGGACGGCTTGAACGTCAGAAGCAGCACATAAGCCGAATAAAGCGCTATGCCACCCACCACGGTCATCCAGAATGGCTCGTTGTTGATGAACTCCAACACTGCCCAGCCTGCGCAGACGCCAACGATCAGCAGCCGCACCCAGAGCGGGCGATACATCGGGTGGTTCGTATCGATCAAAAGCATGGTCTCTCCCTTGCGCTCTGCCCGTCATGCGAACTCTCGCAGCCATCCGTGGCTCGGCGTTTTGGCGAGCATATCTCCATAGAGACGCAACAATGCAAGACCGCAGGCGAAAGAGAAGCACGAGAATGGCCTACCCAACCGGATTGTGATCGACCGCACTCTCGTCAGTTATAATATTTTGGGCAGGACATGCCGGCGCTTAAGAGGCCGATACTCACCAATATCGAAAGCGCGACGTTCGCTCTCACGAAAGTGAGCCAGGGGAAACGCCCTCTCCCAACCCGAGGCTCGTACTCCATCGACGACATGAAGCCGCATCAGTCTGCGACAGCAGAGGATGCCGCACCCAACGGTCAAACAAAAAAGCGGCGCCAAACTGCACCGCTTTTCGATATTCAATAACAATACTAAAAGAGACGCCGCTCGCGCTCAGTCTTCAATCTTGCGCAACAGGCCCACCAGCTGGTCGCGAGCTTTCTCGCCACCCAGCCGGCCGACAAGCTTGTCTTCATGGGCCTTCCAGATCTGAAGAATTTCGTCGAGCATGACGTTACCCTCCTCCGTCATCTCCAGATAATGCACACGGCGGTCCGTCGCCGATCTGCGGCGGGCAAGCAGCCCCTTGTCTTCCAAACCATCGATGATCGCCACGAAGTTGGCGCGCTGGATACCAAGCGCCTCTGCAACATCGCTCTGCTTCAGATCGGAATTATTGGCGACAACGATCAATACGGAGAAATCAGCCGGCCGAAGACCGTAGGTGAGAAGGCTCTCGTTAAAATCCCCCACCACCGCGAGTTGCGCCCTCCGGAGCCTGTAAAGTACAGCTTCCGAAAGAATGGAGTAATCGACATCAAGCTTCGAGAGCTTGGAATGCCCAAGCGACGGCTCATTCGTCTCCGAATATTTACCCTTTGCACGACCCTGCTCAAAAGCGATACTCAAAGTCATCCCGGCCTCCTGTGAATCATCCTCTTGAGATGACATTATCGGTTTACGTCTATTAGAACAATGTTTAATAGTAATTAATCCAGAGACCTAGAGTTCGCACGGGTGAAATCTTCCCCGACGAAAACTGCCAGCCTTCGCTACTATTAGCACAACATAAATATTGGATCTTACAACCAATATATTGTAAATAAACCATTAATTTTGCCGAAGCCAAACCGGATCGCTCAACGCGTCGTTCACGTTTTCGTTAACCATGCGGTGATCATGCAACCTCGTGCGGACGAAGTACAACTTCAAGCCCACAAGAATTAGAGTACAAGCAGAGCGTGCAAGAAGTAATAGATGATTTTTAACCATACCTATTCATCCGAGATATCATTGTCTCCGGCGACATTTTACGGATTGAAGAGATAGGAAAGCTGGTTTAAGACACCCGACATATCCAAACGCGACTCGAAACCGCGTCAAGAGTGCACCCGTAGCTCAGCTGGATAGAGTGTTGGATTCCGATTCCAAAGGTCGCAGGTTCGAATCCTGCCGGGTGCGCCATCGAACTTACTGATTCCATTGATTTTTTAGCTTTCTCTTGTCCTGCTCGATGAAGGCAATAAGCTAGCTCAGCAACGCATAACGTTTCGAATTCATCAATGTTTTCAATGTAGTGTCCGGCGCTTGGGCTCGGAACCAACGCAGTTTAAGCGCAGCGCCCCCGACCGAAGTAACTCCATTGGAGCCCATATTCATGTTGCAATTTAACCACAAACCGGCCATTGTCCCTACCTGAACCTAGTTCATGCGCTATTCGCTGGGCGGAGAGCAGATCAACTATCTCGGCATTGCCTGTAATGCTCGTGCTATGGAGCGGGCTCACGAGATTTATCACGAACAGAAATACCGGTATAAGCAAGGTCTGTCGCCGACACAGCATGCGTTCAACGAGCTGGCGAAAGAATTCATCGAGAAGGTCTGTGCGGAAGCAGAGCGCTGGAACGTCCAAGCATTGGTGAGTTGATCCGACCCGAAGCGCCGCGACAGGCGACCATTGGCGGCAGGTAGTATCAGCATCCGTGCTCATGTGGTTATCGCGACCGCGCTTATACATGGTCAGCTTCTCCTCCCAACAGGGCCGGAAGAACCTCTGGTGATTCAAAACGTGCATCCCAGAAGATATCTGTCGGCGACGGGGGCCTGGCAGATATCATCGCAGTTACTCAGGTCGGAAGGTTCTCCTCCAGGGATGGTACATAAATCCTCTTCAGAGGCAGTAAAGCTTGATACCGAGGGTCGAAGCTGTGGTAGTGCTCGAATATCAATCCCACGAGCTGGTCGCCGTCTATGAGCCGAAGATTTGGTTTTGATCGGTCATACTCACGCGCGTCCTTGGTATAGCTGCCAAGCGTGACGAATAGGCCGAATTCGCCGTTCTCGACATTCCCCAGTAGTTGCGTCACGTCGGGGCGGCCAATTGGATTGGTAACCTGCTTGCATTGAACCTTGATCACCGGAGGCTCGAAGCCGAGTTCATCCTTATGCGCGATCACGTCAACGCCCCCATCGCCGGATTTGGGGGTGACGCGGGCGTAATAGCCCATGCATTCCAACAGGTGGGCCACGAACTGTTCAAACTGATAGGCGTCTATGGCTGTCTTCAACTGCCGAATCACGAAGTCCTGCGTCGTTTCCTCAGCCTGCGATGCTACAGCTTTTGACACCGTCGCATCGTCGCGCCGCTCTTCCGTTGCGTTCTCGGTGGCTTCTGGCAAAGGCGAGCCGTCGAGAGCGCCCAAGAACTCGTTGCGATAGTTCTTCACGGCAAAGAGGGTGATGAAGGAGCCAATTTCGTAAAGTGCGTCCTGCGAGAAATCTTCACGGGGCAGATGCTTCAGCCACTTCACCGGCAGCATATTCGGGTATGTCGGGTTCTTCAGGGGCTGGTATTGATAAGCTCCCGAGACCTCGCCCAAATTGACCATCCGATCCACTTTTGACGGATACACAACGAGATCGCTCGGTTTCACCTCATGAAGAAAACGGAATAGCACCCCGGCTTGTACCGGGATGGAGCCAGGCTTTGCGTCAGGGTAAGCAACTTTGATCGCGGCTTTGAAAGCTTCTCGGTTCCCTGCCAGCTTGGAAAGGTCCCCAAGCTGCGGCCAGCCGATCCCTACGAAACCCTCATCCGTGGGCTTGGTGCCCACACTGATGTCCATGTGAACGCCCCACAACGGGGACGATTTGGGGTTTCGTTGCATCAGCTTTCTACCTTTTCGGTGAGTTTGAAGTAGACCGCCATTTGCCTCTTGACCGCTTCTCTTAGCGAGTTGGTGTCATCCTTCCGCTCCTGTTTGATGTTCTTGATATTGAAGCCGATGTCTTTTTCAGAATCGCCTATTTTACCATTGTGGATGAGCAAGAAATTCTCATCCTTGAGGCCCTTCGCCCGATTTAGGCCCATCAGGTAACCAATCTCGTGGTATACGTTTTTGTTGCCACACGTCAGATCTGCGATCAGGTATCCGGAGTCCTCGATCAAGCGCAGAATTTCGTCATTGATGACGTAGGAAAATCCAGTATCGAATTGGTCTATCCTTATTGGCCTGATGGCAATATCGAGGTTGTGCTCCTTGTTCAAATCGTCCACCGCGCTCTTGATCGCTTCGTAGTTCGGCCTTGTTTCTGCCGAAAACTGCATAGAGACGAAGACTTGCCGTTTGCGGGATTGAGCAATTTTTCCGAAGATATTGATTAAGTCAGCGGCGTTGACTGATTGCAACTCATATTGATGAGTCCTCAATACCCAGTTCATAAACTGTTCATACGTGCCGCGCGACCGATCCGTGTTTAGCTGAAAGAAGAGGAATGCAGCAAATAAGCCCTGTGACGTAGAAGCCTTTAGTCGCTTATCGGAATAGGTATCGTTGATGCTTTTAATCGCCTCGAAAACCGCTTCAGTATCGAGCCTTGTCTTAGAGTCGATCTCCCTATGCACATCCTTCAAGGATTGGATGAGAACGGAACGCATACATTCACGTTGCCCCTTGTCCTTACCAAAGACAGTTTTGAGATTGGCCAAATACGAAAAGTCCAGTCTGCTTTTCAGCTCACGGCATTGCAAAAACGCGGGGCCGAACCGCTCATGCAATTCGCCGTCTGGAAATCCGTGCTTGTCATCAATGATGCCAGCGAGAGATTCTTCTGATGTTAGCGGAAGCGCTTTCGAGTTAATATTATGAAAAAGCGCTTTCTCATTTCTAGGGGCGTCTTTTTCATCGAATAATATGATGCAGAATGGCGCAACATAATTATCATATCTGGTATCGGTTAGGGTCTCATACGCGGTAAGCCTATGATTTCCGTCGATACGCTTGAAAGGTGTTTCGTCTTCTGGGACCGAAAGTGAAAAACGCTGTATGCCACTCTTGTTTTTCTCATACGGACGGATCTTGAGACCGTTCACGTTAGATTCAAACGTGGCCCCTTCTAACAGGGACTGAAGGGTTCCCAAATTGCCAACCCCAGCGATTTGATTGAATATTGCATCCTCATACATAAGGTCCAACGTCGCCGATAATATTATTTCTGGAAAAAATAGATATTCACCCGCGGTAAAGTACTTCTTAATGTCTTCGACATGCTCGGACTTTAGGTTACGCTGATACGTGCTGTCGGCAAAAGAGCATTTCGCTATATCTCTCAAAGGCGCATATCCGCGCACAGTGAAGAAACCACCAAGCGAGGGCGCGAACGCGCCGTTGAAAATTGTCGTCATTACGAGTCCCTTAACAATATCGCTTCGATGTTTGTTTTCGCACGCTCAAGCTCGTCGGCTGCTTGCCGCCGTAGCGCGTTAGCTTGCTCGTAGATGCCTGAAATTTCCTCTGCGATAGCCTGCTGTTTGCGGACACTCGGCACTGGAATGATAAGCTTGCGCAGCAGATCGACGTTCACGCCAGACTGATTATTCCAGTTGGTGCAAATGCTGTAGAAGACCTTGAGGCGCTGATAGGCGTTCAAGACGTTAGTCAGGTACTCCGGTAGCAGTTCCGCTTCGTTTGTCGCGATGCGCGTTATATGGTTCGAGCACACGAACTCGCCTTCGATCTCGAAGAACGCTGTTTTGCCAACTTGCTCCTGGCTATTGGTGTTATTGAACAGGACTTCTCGTCGCTGAAGCACATCGGTTGGCTGTGTGTGTAATATACCCCGGTCGAGGTAGACGTTGCGATCAAACTTCAACTGACGATCCGAACCAATGTTGGTCGGCCGTATCTGGACGATCCCATCGTCATCATGAAGCTGCATATTACCTCCAGCCGCAAAACCAGTTTTAGCCAAGCGGCAGAAACGCCCTAGGTGGGAGCTGGGGGTTTGGGATTCCTCGATCGCGTGCCAGAGCTTAAAAGAGTGGAAGAGTGGGTCAAAACGCCAGCCTCCTAGGTCGCTAGCTTTAGCTCGAAACATGCGCTTTCCGAGGGTGTTGTCCGGTTCCTGCGGCAGGGTGATGCCAAGCTCAGCCAGTAGGTGATCGTCGATCGAAGCTAAGAGCGCGTCGGCTTGTCGATACTGTAACTCAGCGTTCGCTGCAGAGTCGTCGTATTGGTGGACGAGTTCGTTTTGTTTGTTCAGCTCGGGAAGAGGGACAACGATCTTATGGATAAGCGTTTTGTCGAGGTAATCTACGCCGTTGTTTGCAACGAGCCCCAACTTCATCTGGCGCTTTGCAAATTCGGAAGACAGTGCGATTGCCAATAAGCGTGGGTTCACACCCTCCTTGGCTTGCATTCTGAAGATTGAGCCATTGACTATTGCGTCTCCAATATCTTCTCGCACATGTGCAACCGATTTCTTGGAAGCAATGGTGGCACCTTTAACAGCAAGGAGAATGTCATCTTTACGAGCGCGAGCCTTGGGGATGAAATACTCGATAGCGACCTGCGGGCAGGCATCGAGATCAATTCCCAAATTGGGCGTCAGTTCTGCAGACCTAACGAACTTGATAGGCAGATCGGGCGCATAACTATCGCCGGGCGGGAGAGCGCCGTAGGCGCCGTTAGCAATGTAGTCGCGAAGGTAGCGAGCTCCTCGTGCTTTCCATAACTGCTCAAAAAACGCTTGAACACTGGGTGTGTATAGCCTGGGCATATGCTTTTCAGTCAACCGACCCCAGCTCACCATGAAGAATTTCTCTTCATTCAAGCCGGGGCTCAGGCAAAAGGGCGCGGCACTCGCCCCTCGATATGTTGGATGAAGCGGCTTAACTCGGCAGCCACAGTCTCCAGTTCATTTGTGCCGGTCGGTCGCCCTGTCGCGTCGTAGCCGATGTCTTCGGCTATCGCCATGAAGATATCGTAATCGGCAATTTCGGCCTTCACCTTCGCCAAGAACTCGTCATTCAACGTTTCGCGTAGCGTCGCGATACGTTCGTTATATTCTTCGGAAATAGCGGCTTTCCATTGCTGGAAATCCTCCGTGTCCTCATGCGCGGTTTTGGCCTGATCCGCCTCGTTTTTGAGGCGTCGCTTTGCCTCTGGCGTTAAGGTGCCTTGAGCTGCAAGGGCGTCCAACTTATCGATGAATTGCCGATCGATCTGTTGGACTATGGCATCACCCTTCTTGAGCTTTGCCGCTTTTTCCTTGATCAGGTTTTCGAGTGCCTTACCGCCGTCTTTCCGCCCATGGATGGCGTCCTGTGCTTTTTCCTTGATGCGCTGGATGGCGATCGTCGTTGCGTCATCGAACTTCTTCAAGAAAAGGACAGAGCTTTTCACGCCGGCTCCATTGGCGGCAAAGGCGAACTGAGGCAACGAAACCACGCTGACAATGCGCCAATGCTCCTCAATCCAGTCACGGACATATTGCATGCTGGAATTGGTCAGAATGCTGTCCGGGATGACCATCGCGAGGTAACCGCCTGGCTTTAGAAAGCGGTGGCACTGCTCAATGAACAGAACTTCAGTCGTTTGCTGATCCCGTGCCTTCTCCAGAAAGGTGCGTCGGATCAGGTCCTTCTCGCCAACTTTCTTCTGCTTTACGGTGATGTTCTTCAGCTTGGCATCGATCCAGTCGACATCCTTGCAGCCGAGGTCATAATCTTCCAGATATCGTTTCTCGTTCAGTTTGACCTTGGCGCCGAACGGCGGGTTGGTGATAATGAAGTCGAAGCGGTTGGGTTTAAAACCTTGGTTTTTGGTCCGCTCTCGCATGGTGTCGATCGGTTCCAGGCCATCGAAAGCGATAACATTGGTGTGCCCGTCGTCATGGATGATCATGTTCATCTTAGCTGTGCGGGCGATGCCTTCAGAGATTTCGATGCCGTATAGGTTGTTCTCGGCGAAATCGTGCCAATGCTTGTGGTGCTGAACCGACGCGGGTTCGAAATAGCCTTCCTCGGCCATGCGGTCAGCTTCTCGGCGAACCTTGTCGAGTGCGTGCAGCAAGAAACCACCGCTGCCGCATGACGTGTCGATGACGACGGAATCATGTGTGATAGGAAGCGCATCGACGATGAACTTAACGATGTTACGCGGCGTGAAATACTGGCCGAACTCTCCGCGGAAGAAGCCGGTCATGAATGTTTCGAAAGCACGGCCCTTACTGTCGAGATCCGTCTTTCCGAGATTTGTTCCGGCAAGATAACCGACTACGGTCTGAAGCTCGGAATTCGAAAGCCGGATGTCCTCCTTGAAGACTTCGGGGTCCTTCTCCCGCCCCTTATGATAGAGCGCTTGGATGCGTATTTTAAGGTCATCCCCTTTGTCATCGGAGAAGACCTGAAAGTCATACGGTTCGCCCGGCTTCCTGTTTGTCCGTTCGTCCCAGATTTTACAGAAGATCAGCTTGTCTAGCTCATCGAAAGCTTCAGATGGGTTGCGCTTTCCGCCCGCCCAAAGTGCATCGTGAGCCTGCTTGAACTTGCGGGTGAGTTCGTTTTCCTCGACAACTTCAAGCTCGAATCCGCCCTTCCCACCCTTGGTGTACTTGGCGCGAGACGCTTCCTTTTGATCCACCTTCGGAAGGTCGGCGATTCGGTTCTCAATGCGCTCGGCGCCGCCGAACCCGGATACCTTGAAATAGTCGTTGCGAATGCCGGACGTCATCCAAAGGAAATCAGCACTCAGGGAGTTTGCGTAACCGAAACCTTGCTCGACGGCTTGATCCAGCTCGCCTTGGCTTGCTTCCTGACGCTTGCATTCGATGACGATATAAGGCCACTTCTTCAACGCATCTTTGAAGACAACCATGTCTGTATGGATGTTTGGTACGCGGTGAGGGACCGGGTACTCAAGGGCAATTTGACCTGCCGGATAGCCATAGTCGAGGATGAGCGACACGTAGGCTTCCGCGCGCACCATCTCCTCCGGATCGCTCAGGCGGTATTTTTTGTTTTGCGCGATGTAGATGACGTTTCTGTTCTCTACATCGAACGCGATGATGCGCTGTTCGATACCGCGAGCTATCGTGTCCGAAACTGCCATTCTTATAGATTCCCGTATGCGCACTGATTCGATCGCGCACGTTATAGTATCGGATCTAAGGTGACCATTTCTGGCACGGTGAGAAATTTGGCCTTTCAGTTGAAATTGGGTTGAATCAAGCGCCGCGCCCGGGTCAGAAAAATCGCATCGAACTAATCTGACATCTGAAACCTATCGCAGCCTAGAATGTTACCGAACATACTCAGCACTCTAAAACATCATTCTTCCAATTCCGATGACACTCCTCGACAGGGTCAGACAATTGAACTGAGCTAGCCGGAGCAAGTTCACAGTAGTCGCAAATCTAGCGCAGTCTTAGCACGATGCAAATTTATATATTAAAAATCAAATACTTACAACTAAAGCCTTCTAATTCCGATTCCAAAGGTCACAGGTTCGAATCCTGTCGGGTGCGCCATCAATTTCCTAAAGCATTGAAACACAAAAGCGCATAAGTGTCTGTCATCCAGAGGATCGCGTCGACAAGCAGCCGTTGCACCCCCCTATGACCAGGCAACCCACCCCGGCCGTGAAGACGGCTGCCGATCCGGTCCCATTGTTCGTCCGTTAGAGTCCGTCTGCTCAACGCTGGCTCCTGCGTCAGCCTTGAATCAGGACTTTACCCCAAACGGAATCACTGAATGCCGACAAAGCCTAGTGCGCGGAGAAGCACAGACACGGCGGTTTGGCGGCGGAAAGGTTCGAACGTTTCGGTGGAATGATCGCCCTACGAATGAGTTGCGGCGTGGCGTGGCGGGAATGCACCCCGACGGGGCTTGCTATGGTAAGGAACATGCCCGCCTTGCCGTTCGGCGGACACAAGATTGTACCTGTGGATGCTACGCCTTCCATGCCAACCAAGCCACGGAAGGCGCGCGCATTCAAGCGGCAGCGGACGTTGCCGCCAGCTTTTGCACGTCCTGCGTCGTCAGAGGCTGGCCGCCAATCGCCCAGTCGCCCGAGGCGATCTCGTTGATCTTGACCCAGGTGACGCCGCGCATGGCTTCGCCTTCCACGCGGATCATGGCGGCGGTGACTTCGCGGATCAGGTCGGCTTTTTGCGCCGGGGTGAAGACGTCTTTGATGACGTCGATGGTGACGAGGGGCATTGGCAATCTCCTTTGGCTGTGGTTGCGCGCCAAGGATGAAGCGGCGGACGTCCGGCGGCCACTGTAAGAAGTGTAGCAGCCTAGCCGGATGATCCATGATAATCTTCCGCGCACTAGGGAAGGTTCGGGTATGGCCGATCGCGGTTACAACCAGTTTTGTCCAGTGGCGAAGGCGTGCGAGCTGCTGCAGCCGCGCTGGACCTTGCTGATTCTGAGTGAGATGTGGTCGGGCTCGACGCGCTTCAACGACATTCACCGCGGCGTGCCGGGCATGTCGCCGACCCTGCTTTCGCGCCGACTCAAGGAAATGGAGGCCAGCGGCCTGATCCATCACGACGCCAACGGGTATCATTCGACGGTGATGGGGCGCAAACTGGAACCAATCGTCCATGCCCTGGGTCAATGGGCGCACGAGAATATCGATTGCGAGGTCAGCCTGCGTGATCTCGACAGCCGGCTTTTGATGTGGAACGTGCGGCGCAAGATCGACCTTAGCCACTTTCCTGACCGGCGCTGCGTCGTGCAGTTCATCTTTCCCGATCAGCCGGCGTCCGAACGCCACTACTGGCTGATTGCGCGGCCGGGCTGTGACACGGACCTGTGCGTCAGCGATCCCGGCTTTGCCGTCGACCTGTTCATCGAAAGCGGGCTGAAAACCCTGACCAGCATATGGATGGGCTGGTCGCCGATCCGCCCCGCATTGGAAGGCGGCGACATCTATGTATCAGGCGATGCCGCCTTGAAAGCCTCGATCGAGCGCTGGCTGGTGTTGAGCAGCTTCGCCGCATCTGCCTGCGGCTCGGCGGATGGACAACCTGACGCGTGCCGTTAGCCGCCATCGATATGAGAGGGCTTAGAGGGCTACAGCGTAGACATAGTTCTCGTCTTCACCCGGCGCGGCGCGACATTAAAATTGTTGATTTAATTGGATTTTTTGTCGTCTCTCAATGCGAACGAGAGGAGAGCCGCGTTTTGTCCCGCCCTGCCCCGCGCAAGTTCAAGGCGCAGAGCACCAGTTGATCATCCGCTCCCTCCTCGTAACTTTTGCCTCCGCGTAGCTCGCGAATCATATGGCTAAGATCGATTGTTCAATCTGCGTCGTCTTCACTCTGCACTGGGAAGCTTTGCGCCTGTGACAAGATGGAAAGCTCAATCGACATGACGGAAATGCCAATCGTTCTGCCATCGTGATCGTCAACTCGCTGATTGACGACGAGAAATTTACGTTCCGAGCCTGCGGGTTTGTAAGCCCGTTTTATAATGGTCTCCCCTGCCAAGACACGTCCAAGGTCGGCGGTGACACGCGATGCCTCGGCAGCAGGCATGAAGGAAGATACCGTGCGACCGATCATCTCCTCTGGCGACAAGCCAAACATGCCAGCGAACCGCCCGTTAACGCTCGTATGAACCAGTTCGTTATCGAGGAGGCAGAGACCAACAGGTGCGGCGTTGTAGAGCGTCTCCAGCTGGTGAACGCGCTGGAAGGATGGCGCGGTCGATTTGTTTCGGACCAGCGGTTTCTGACGGTGATGCGCGATGATATTTGCCGCTTCCGCGGCGCAAACCGGTTTACCGAACAGCCAGCCCTGACCAACATCGCAACCGAGACGCCGCAGCATTGCTGCCTGCTCCCCTGTTTCGACACCCTCCGCAACAACTGTCATGCCGAGGCTCTGACCGAGAGCAATCACGGAGGCGACGATCTTCCGGCTGCCGCTATCGGATGTGATATGGCGCACGAAACTCATGTCGATCTTCAGCTTGTCAAATGGAAAGGCATGAAGTTGAGTGAGACTGGCAAAACCCGTACCGAAATCGTCGAGGGCAATGCCCATCCCGGCCGCCTTCAGAGAACAGATATTTGATTGTACCGTCTGGTCGTTCTCCAACAAAGAGCCTTCGGTAATCTCAATATGCACGCGTTGGAAAGCGAACCCCGTCGCACTGACGATCTGCTGAATTTTTTGGGCTAGTTCGACATCCCGGAACTGGCCGGGAGACAGATTGAACGCGAGAATAAATTCACCTGGCCAATTTCGTGCTTGAGAGCATGCCTCGCGCACCAAATTTTCGGTGAGCAGATCGATAAGCCCATAATCTTCTGCCAGCGGGATAAACACCGACGGCGCAACTGTCTCGTGCCTATCCGTTGTCCAGCGCGCAAGCACCTCGAAGCCCACAATCGCGTCGGACTTCAACTCGACGAGCGGCTGGAATGATGGGCAAATCTCGCCGTGGTCGATCGCGTAACGGAGGTCGGCTTCTGATACCTTGGTGAAGCCAGAAACGGACTCTTCGGTAGCTGTCAACCTGATTTCCTATAACAGCGCAAAGGGCACTCTATTCGAGATTTAAGACACGGCATGCCAGCATGATAGATATGAAGTATAAAATGTACGTAGTCATAATCACTCTAATTTTAAAGGTATACCATCCGTTTCCCGCCGAAACAGCGCCCATACTAGGACTTTCCAGAGCTTGATCACCATGCAGAAATGGTCGGACATCGCCACTGATCCTGCTGTCTTTGATCCTGCAGGCGGTAACGCCGCGCTGTCATTCTTCGAATCTGATCGCCAGACCGGCGATTGCCTCATCAATCTCAATCATAGCGTCACTAGCGCCTTGCCGATTGGAGTATGGTGGTAAAACCCAGTTGACCTGCCCGCCATCTGTGCCCTTCAAGCCTTCATTGCTGCTTGCAGCACCACGCTATCTGCCGTTTGCCGAAGGCGGATCGTGAAAAGCCCAAGCGGTTCAACTCCTGCGAAATCGGCTATCCCATAGTGTCCAGCTCGACGTGTCTGTAGCGGTGGAGATCCTATCATCGACGGACACGTGTCCAGCTGTAGATGCGCCTTCGAAAACACCGTCTTGACTCTCCTCAAAAATGAGAACATTTATAGAACAAATGAGAGGGCGAGAGATGTCCGGGGCTGAGAAGATCATAGTTGTGCAGTTCAAGAAGGGGCGTGGCGGTATTGTGCCGGGCGATATTCGTCAGGCCTCCAGTGCGGCCTCTGCTGAGAAAATCGCGGGCGCGATGGCGTCCCGTAATATTGGCGTTGCTGCCTATGCCGTCAGCGTGGACGAAGAGAGCGGCGATATGGCCGATCCGCGTCTTTTGGTCTCGCATGGCGAGATTGCCGACTTGATGCCGGACTGACCGGCAGGATCAATCATCTTTCACATCAATGAGCAAATGGCTCTGAAACAGGAGATCGGGAACGTGTGTGCCGAAATCAACGAACAGGTCGTGGATGTTGCGGCATATGTCATCCAATGCCACGACGGGGATGCAAAGGCGGCGGTGGAAACGCTGCTGGATGAGATCGAGCATCTGCAGCAACAGCTTTCGGTCGCCGTTGCGGCCATGGGACGTGGATTCACGCGCGGATGGATCCCAAACGGCGAGCGGGAGTGACATGCGCCACCGTCGCGGTATCGATCTGATGGGCGCGGATGATGAGATAGCAGGACAGAAGACCAAGGACGTAACATTTGCCGACCTGCCGGAATGGTATTCGATCAGCGGCAAATGCGGAGAATGCGGAGAGGTGAGCATGCTGGAGCGGTGGGAATTGGAGCGACGGTTTGGCAAATCGCAGCAGTTGAAGCCGTTGGAACAGAAGTTGCGATGCGACAGATGCGGCAACCAAACCGGCAACCATTTCGTCTTCGGGCATCTATCTCGCGATTGAGGGTGGAGGCGGCCATAAACGAAGCAAGATCGCCTTTCGAAGATCATCTTGCCCACATGTGCAAAGTGATCGCTGGGAAGAAGGATCCACCGCTCTGGTGGGGGTCTTCCGCAAACAGGATAGCGGCTGCTGAGGCTAAGGCAAACCTTCGCGTCGATCGCGGCCAGTCAGCCAACAGCGGTCGTAACCGACACCCGCAAAGGAAGGATCGAAATGAAGAGATTAGCAAAGACTCTCAGAGTTAGACGGACCCGACACAGGACGACCGGCACATGGCAGGACGGAAAGCTTAGGTCATCTGTCCGCCGAGGCATTTAACCCGCAGTCATTAATGATGATCGGCCAAAACGATGCCGAGTTCGGTGCGATGGATCGACGAAGACCGCACGTCTCCGCGCGACGCCTCGACCCTGACATCAGCATTCTTATCAGCCACGCAAACGGAGGTCTCCAGCATGCGACGCGTCTCATTTCTTTGTACGGTTTTCATGATCGCTCCCACACTGGCACTGGCCTGTTCCGAGCCTTCCAGCGATGTCCGCATTCCCAGGGCGCCCTCCAAGATTTCACAGCCCTCTTGCGTGCTTTATTCCAATTGTTCGGACTATGACATGCGCTCCTACAAGAACGACGTCGCGACCTATATGCGCGCCCTGACGGAATATGCAGAGAACGCAGCCGATGCCGCCGATGCGGCGAAGGACTTTGCCAGCGACGCGGCAGAATATGCGAGATGCGAAAGCAGCGACGCCAGCTCAAAAATACGATGAGATTTCGGATGGCCTCGTCATCCGGGCGAATCCTGCGGCGACGGTTCAACAAAGTTCAAATCGATGTCACTTCCAAATGAACGCCAATAGCGAAAGGATCGAACCCATGAAGCGACTTATCCTATCTTCCATCATGGTGCTTGCAGCAAACAGCGCCTTCGCCGAGTGCGGGATGAACGCCTCGCGATGCTTCAAGAAAGATGGAAGCACCTACGAACTCGAGCAGAATCTCGGAGGCGGATATTCCGTCACCCGCGACGGCAACAGTGAGGGAAGGCTCTCGCAAAATCTCAGTGGTTCCTGGACGTTGACCAGACCGGACGGCACGACGGAAACGTTCGACCGAAAGCCATCGTCAATTCCGAAGTACTAAAAGCGGCGATGATCCGGATCATTCTATACACGCGGCGCTCGGATTTCTGAGCAGGCCTTCAGGACAATGGGCGGGAGCGATGGAGGTGAGCTCTACGGCACCTCTGTTGCTGTGCGCGCTTTCCAAAGCTTCAGGCAGGTGGGACGGTCTTTGTCGTGAACAGCCACACGATGGACACGACATGGCTCTTGTGCCGCGCCTCATTATACATTATAAAATAATATATAATGAAGGAGGATGGAGGCAGCCATGCCGCTCACCAAAATCTCCGAAAAGCTCTCGGTCTCTACCCAACCCAGTATCGAAGAGATCGAGACCCTTCGCGCTCAAGGCTTCACGACATTCATCAACAACCGCCCGGATGGTGAAGATACGGCTCAGCCCGGCACGAAGGTTGAGGCGCAGGCAGCCGGCCAAAATGGTCTGGCCTACGCCCACATTCCAGTGACGATGAACACCATCACCGAGGCGGATGTGCGGGCCTTTCAGGATGCCATGCGCCAATCCGATGGTCCGGTTTTTGCCCATTGCAAAGGCGGCACCCGTTCGCTCAGCCTTTACGTGATCGGCGAAGTTCTGGATGGGCGAATGAAAGCAGCCGATGTCGTTGCCTTCGGTCGCGAGCATGGCTTCGATACGAGTGGCGCAAAGACGTGGCTTGCCCGTCAAACCTCCCGGCGGCCGCAGGTGAAAGGCTTCTTCGACGCCCGCACCTCCAGCATTCAATATGTGGTCTCCGATCCCGAGGCCGGCAAATGCGCCATCATCGATCCGGTGTTGGATTTCGACGAGACGTCCGGCGCCACAGCCACCATCAATGCCGATGCGATCCTCGATTATGTGCGTGCCCAAGGTCTCACGGTCGAATGGATTCTCGACACGCATCCGCATGCCGATCATTTCTCTGCCGCGCAGTATCTGAAACATAAGACAGGTGCCCGCACCGCAATCGGTGAGCGCGTCGTGAACGTCCAGGCGCTGTGGAAGAATATCTACAACTGGCCGGACCTTGCGACCGACGGGTCGCAATGGGACCACCTGTTTGCCCATGGCGAGACGTTCAAGATCGGCTCGCTCGATGCGCGGATTCTCTTCTCTCCCGGACACACGCTCGCCTCGATCACCTATGTCATCGGCGACGCGGCCTTCATCCACGATACGCTGTTCATGCCGGACGGCGGAACGGCGCGCGCAGATTTTCCCGGCGGAGATGCGGATACCCTCTGGCACTCCATTCAAGATATTCTGGCCCTGCCGGATGAGACGCGGCTCTTCACCGGCCACGACTACCAGCCGAATGGCCGCACCCCGCGATGGGAAAGCACGGTGGCTGAACAAAAAGCCTCAAACCCTCATATTGCAGGCGCCAGCAGGCAGGATTTCGTTACGCTTCGGACCAAGCGCGACAAGACGCTCCCCATGCCGAAGCTCATGCTGCATGCGCTGCAGGTGAATATTTGCGGTGGCCGCCTGCCGGAACCGGAAGCGAACGGCAAACGCTATCTCAAGTTCCCGCTGGATGCCTTGCAGGGAGCGGTTTGGGAATGACCGTTCTACCGAAGGACCTGGCGCTCTCGCCCGCCGAAATGGCAGACCGCGCCGCAGAGGTTGCCAACCTGCTGAAAACCCTGTCGCACCCCGCGCGCCTGATGATTGTCTGCACCCTGGTCGAGGGGGAATTCTCCGTCGGGGATCTGGAGGGGCGGCTCGATCTGCACCAGCCGCATCTCTCCCAGCACCTCACCGTGCTGAGAGGCTCCGGCATTGTCGATACCAGGCGCGAGGGAAAGCAGATTTTCTACCGGCTGACGGAGAAGAAGGCCGCCCAACTGGTTGCCGCGCTCTATAAGATCTTCTGCGTAAGGGAAACACCATGAGCCCCTATCTCGCCTCTCTCGCCGGCGGCCTGTTGATCGGTGCCTCTGCCGTCACGCTGCTTCTTCTCAACGGTCGCATTGCCGGCATCAGCGGCATTGTCGGACGCCTCGCCCAAGGCGTCGGGCTTTCCACCAACCTCGCCTTCGTGCTGGGCCTGCTGCTCGGGCCGATTGCCTATCTTTCTCTCTTCGGTGGCTGGCCGCAAATCGAGATCACCACGCCCTGGCCCATCATCATCGTCGCTGGGTTGCTGGTCGGCTTTGGCTCGCGGATGGGCTCCGGCTGCACCAGCGGCCACGGCGTGCTGGGGCTCGCGCGGCTGTCTCCCCGCTCCATGGCGGCGGTCGCGACGTTTCTTGCAACGGGCATTATCGCCGTCGCGATCCTACGGGGCGTCGGATTATGAACCGCTCGATCCCTCAGTTCTCCGCAGCACTCGCATCCGGCCTGATCTTCGGCCTCGGCCTGTCACTTTCCGGCATGCTGAACGCTGCCCGCGTCCAAGCCTTTCTGGATGTCTTCGGCCATTGGGACCCCAGCCTCGCTTTCGTTCTCGGCGGCGCCGTCCTTATTGCCTTTATCGGTGTGCGGGTAGCAAAGCGCATGGAGCACCCCGTACTGGACGACAGGTTCCACCTACCGACAAACCAGAAGATCGATGCGCCGCTCATCATCGGCTCGGCCCTCTTCGGTCTGGGCTGGGGGCTTGGCGGTTTTTGCCCAGGCCCCGCCATCGCGTCCCTCTCCGTGGCATCCCTCACCGGCAGCGCGCCACAGGTGGTTCTCTTTGTCGTCGCCATGCTCATTGGCATGATGCTTCATGATCGCCTGTGGAACAGCCGTCTGTGATCACACAGGGTGCCATCCATGATGCACGATCATTGAGCGCTGGCTCAGCGCCAGCCCCGCAAATTGACCCGACTCAATCCTTACGGCTGAAGACCCAGACCGACAGAACTCACGTAACGTCATTAACGAAGTATTGATCGGAACTTCTTCTTCTGTTGCGCCTTAAATAGTTATGGTATTGAATTGACCTGTATTTCTTGCAGACCCGCATCTTACTCAAGGTAATTTCCAGTGCTGGATGGCCCTAATAGCTCTCGCTTTATCACCGCGGCCCTCGCAGCTTCGGACGACTGCATCAAAGTCATAGGACTTGACGGGTCCCTGCAATTCATGAGCGAAGGCGGCCAGCGGGTGATGGAGGTGGACAATTTCTCCCAGTTCCAGGGCTGCCCCTGGCCGGACTTCTGGCAGGGACAGGGTAATGCTGATGCGGTCGCCGCACTGGATGAAGCGCGGGCTGGACGCTCGGCCCGCTTCACCGGCTTCGCCAATACGGCAAAGGGCACGCCGCGTTACTGGGACGTTAAGGTTTCTCCGCTTTTCGATGAGCGAGGTACCGTTGAAAGCATCCTTTCCATTTCGAGAGACATCACCGCCTTGAAGGCCTTCGAGGATGAACAGATCCTGCTGCGCAACGAGCTTGCGCACCGCATCAAGAATATCCTCGCCCTCGTACAGGCCGTCGCCTCGCAAACGTTGAAAGACGATGCGGACATGGCGATTGCGAAACCAACCTTCCTCTCTCGCCTGGGCGCGCTCAGCCGCGGGCACGAAATCCTCATCAACGCCCATCACAACCCGACGCAACTGCGCACACTGGCCGAAGCCGTCGTTGCCGAGCACAGCGCAGGCCGCGTTCTCATCGACGGCCCCGAGATCGATCTTTCGGCGAAATGCTCACTCGCCCTCACCCTCGCCTTCCACGAACTCGCCACCAATGCCTTCAAATACGGCGCGCTCTCCAACGACACCGGCATTGTCTCCCTCACCTGGAAACTCAACGACGACGCCGACCGCCCCACCCTCGATCTCACCTGGAAAGAAACCGGCGGCCCCGAAGTCTTTGAGCCGACCCGTCGTGGCTTTGGATCAAGAATGATCGACAAGGCGCTCTCTTCCTATCTGGGAGGCACGAGCAGGATTGATTTCAACACGGAGGGGCTGGTGTTCTCGCTCGCAGCGCCGGTTGCGAACTTGATTGAGAATTAAGGGGGCAAGCTGGCGTAATTTCGATAACACGAAGCCACATAGCAACGAGTGGTCGGACCGCATCAACCGCCTTCGGCAATTGATATCTCTTGTCTCAACGGCGTATTGTCCGATTAGTTGGATCCTTGACCCGAGGTAAGGATGACCGGTCACGATATAGAGCAACTGACCGGCGAGGTCAGAGGCACATTTGTTGGCGGAGTGGGTGATCGCGAAACCGGCGTTATCATACTTGCCGGTTCGAGCGGAAGAATCGACACAGGGCGGGCTAGATTATTTGCAGAAGCTGGCACAAACGCCCTCGCATTGCAGTGGTTCGGAGGAGAGAACCAGCCTGCTGGAATATGTGAAGTCGAACTCGAGACCTTTGTCCGTGCAACAGACCTTATGATCTCCCGAGGATGCAGGCGGATAGTCTTCATCGGAACATCCAAAGGCGCTGAAGCCGCTTTGCTAACCTCCATCGTCGACGAGCGAGTTAATGCAGTCGTCGCCATCAGCCCAACTTCTGTGGTCTGGGGAAACATCGGCGCGGGCATAGATGGGATCGCCTGGCCCGAACGTTCGTCGTGGTCGTTCGGCGGCGCTCCAATCGAGTTCGTTCCGGCTGATACCAGCTGGACAAATGAATATCGAGACGGTCTTGTATCTTACCGGTCCTTCTTTTTGCGATGCCTCACAAGCAATCCGGAAGCCTCAAAACGCGCCCGAATTCCGATCGAAACCTCATCTGCAGACATTATCCTTGTAGCGGGTGGTGATGATGCACTCTGGCCATCTGATGTTTTTGCTAGCCATCTCCTTGAATCGAGGCGGACGCATGGAAAACACGCTACTTTGATTTTCAATCAAGAGGCCGGTCATCGCGTTCTTTTTCCCGGCGAGACGACACCACGATCAAAACTACACGCCCATGGCGGCAACGATGAAGCGGATAGAATGCTTGGTCTGGAGGCATGGCAAGCTCTACAAAAGCTGCTCTAACGGAATTCGAAGCGACTTAAATTTGGAGTTCAGATGCAAGCCACCATCTACCACAACCCCGCCTGCGGCACCTCCCGCAACACACTCGCCATGATCCGCAACGCCGGCATCGAACCCACCGTCATCGAATATCTCAAAACTCCACCGTTGCTCCGAGAGTTGAAGGCGATGATTGCCGATGCCGGAATGACGGTCCGTGAGGCGATCCGGGAGAAGGGTACGCCTTACGTGGAGCTTGGGCTGGATGACCCAGCGCTCAGTGATGATCAGTTGCTGGAGGCGATGATGCGCGAGCCGATCCTCATCAACCGGCCCTTCGTCATCACGCCGCTCGGCACGCGGCTGTGCCGCCCGTCGGAAGTGGTGCTCGATATTCTGCCTGATAGCCACAAAGGTGCCTTCACCAAGGAAGACGGAGAAAAGGTTCTCGATCAGGCAGGAAAGCGCATCGTCTGAGCCTTCCCGTATTGCAAAGCCGGCAGCTTGATCCGGTCAAGCCTGAAGCTCTGTGACCTGCATTGTCCACGTCGTCGTTATCGCAAAGCCGGTGCGGGCTTTCGCGCAACACGCTTTACGCCGCCTGAGCCCGGCATGACCGCGCAACGAGGATAAAGGCAGCGATGCTGATTGCCCCAAGCGCTGCATTTGCCGCAAGGGCAAAGCTTAGGCCCACATTCTCCATGGCCGCAGCAAAGGCGAATGGCGCGACAGCGCCAACCGCAAGCCGAGCCGCGGTCAGTTTGCCAGTCATCGCGCCATAGCCTTCCGAGCCGGCGAGATAAAGCGGCAGGCTCCCTTGAGCAATGCTGTTGATGCCGGAACCGAGCCCGAGACAGATGGCAAAGGCCACCGCACCGGGCAGCCAATCTCTGCTCAGCAGCAGCATCGCCACACCGGACACGATCAGCACCGCGGACAAGACGGCAAGGCCCGGCGGCGACAGGCGCTTTCCAAACACCATGTTGATCAGACGGCTGAGAACCTGCGCCGGGCCGAAAAGAGAACCGATCACGACGGCAGCGGCACCCAGCCCGATCGATCCCAGCAAGGGCACCATATGCACCAGCATGGCGGAAAGCGTAAATCCCAAAAGTGCGAAGGCGACAGAGACGATGAGCATGGTCCGCTGGCGCATATGCGGCGGCACCGCACCCACGACGGTGGCTCTCGCGCGAACGGGTACACCCCGCGCCGTCTTGCCAAGGCTCCTGATCCAGACATGCAGCGGCATGCAGATAAGAAGGTTGAGCGCGGCAAAGACGAGATAGATTTCACGCCAGGAAAGATGGCTGGCAAGCGCGCTGGAGATCGGCCAGAAGATCGTCGAGGCGAAGCCGCCGATCAGCGTCAGATAGGTGATGCTGCGGGGCGCGCTATGGGCATCGCTCTCCACCAGCGTGGCGAAGGCCGCCTGGTATTGCACCATGCCGGACGAGACCTCGAGCAGGATGACGGCGATGGCGAAGGTCGCGACCGAGGGTGCGGCAGCGCACAGCACCAGCATCAACGCCGCCAGTCCTGAACCGGCCGCCATGATGGTTGCAGCACCCAGCCGGTCCATCTGCCTGCCGATGTAGATTGCCGACAGTCCGCCGATAAAAAGGGAGACGGAGAAGACCCCGAAGACTTGCGCCAGCGAAAGCCCAAGATCCCGCGCCATGCCGGGAGCGAGGATGCTGAAGCTGTAATAGAGCGTGCCATACCCCACGATTTGCGTCAGGCCGAGTGCTGAAACGACAGAGGCCGGAATGCGAGACTTATCCAACGACGTTCACTCTTTCAGCAGCATTAAAACGATCCTCGGACGACGCAACGTTCGCCCGGATTGCGGAATGGCCAGCGCAGCAGTCTTCCATCAGGAAGGTCACGAGCTCGGCCAGCACCTCATAGCTGGCGCGATAGACGATGGATCGCGAGACCCGTTGCTGGCTGATCAATCCGGACCGTTCCAGCTCTTTCAGGTGGAAGGAGACATTGGTGGCCGAAACCCCCATCCGTTCGGCAATCTTGCCCGCCGCCAGCCCTTCCCGACCCGCAACGACCAGAGCGCGCACAATGGCGAGCCGGGTTTGCTGGGCCAGTGCCGCAAAAGATAAAAGCGCCTGGCGCTCGTCCATACTTCAACAATCCTTGAATTATTGGATTGGTGCATAGCTCAGGATCAGGATAGCGGCAAGCTCGCTCCTGCATCGCGTCTTTGAATGCCGCGTTATTCTTCGGAAGCGCTCGCTATTTATCGCTGGCAATCTTGCTTTCGAGCGTCTTCGCGATCGACTTCAGATTGCGGGGCTTTCCGGCGATTTTCTCGATCGCTGCGACGGCAAGATCACGCGCCACATAATCCGATTTGTGACCGAGATTGTGGACGACGATGAGTTCGGCCCCCGGCACGTCACGGGCAAGATGCTTGGAGTGGATCTCGGTGGAAACCACACTGTCCTTGTCTCCCGCAATGATGATCGTCTCTGCCTTGATCTGCCGGTAATTTGGAGAGGCGTCTTTTGCCCAGCCGTTCAGCGCGCCCACTTCCTGGGCGTTGTGACGAAAGGCGACAGGGCGCAGCGCACGGTAAGCCTTGGTCTTCGAGACATAATCGGACGGCATCGGGTTCGGAGCGAAGACACCCTTCACCGCGCCATTCAGGGCGAACAGTCCCGCAGGCGGGGCAATCAGTGTGCTGAAGAACAGTCCCGTTACGGGCGCGCGCGCCGCATCATAATACCAAATGATACCGCCCGGCCATGGGTAGAGCGCCGGAGAGAGAAACACGAGCCCTTCGACCATGTCCTTGTGACGCAGCGCGAAGGCCGCTGTGATCGCGCCGCCGAAGGAATGGCCGACGATGATCGCCTTGCGAATGCCGCGCTTCTTCATCACTTGCGCAATAGCATCGGCCTGTGCATCCGGCAGGATATTGTCCTTCGGCCCGACATCGGAAAGACCGTGCCCGGGCCGGTCGACGAAGAGCAAGGTGGCGCGTCCTTCCAGTGGCTCGCGGAAGGCATAGAGCGGATCGTAAAGGCTGGTGCTGGCGCCATGGATGAAGACGATCGGCGGAAGATTGGCCTTCTTTCCGGCGGGCAGCAGGATGCTGTTCAGCTTGAAGCCGCCGACATCGACCCTCTCCTCACCCTTGGTCGGGCTGTCCGATGCAGCGATCGCAGGCGTCATCATGCTCATGGCAAGAACCGTTCCGAGCATCGGCAGAAAACTGTTGGGCATGATCGTCCTGAGAAAAGAAACAGTATCGCGTCTTGAACCCGGCCATCTCGATACGCAAGACGGAAATGGCCGGGTCCTTAATGGGCGGAACGCCCATTCAACTTTCCAGTCAGCCAGCAGGAACAGAACGCCGTAGCCGCGGAAAGAACCGATCCCCATATGAGATCGGCAATGGTGAGTGTGGTCGGCCAGGTCACCAGCGTCGCCTGGTTGGTGAGATCATAGGTTCCATAGGCGGCAAAGCCGAAGAACGCGCCGTTGCGCAGCGCCAACACCAAACGGCGCTGGTCGAGACCGGGAAGAACGGCAAAGAAGGTCAAGGCCGCACAATAGATCAGATAGAAGAGAATGGCGGGCACAAGGCGGAACTGCGGCGCCAGAAGATCACCCAGAAGCGGGCGATAGAGCAGGTCCGCCATGGTGCTGAGCCACACCGCATCGATGGCCAGGAAAAAGACCATGGTTGCAATATAGGCGATGACAAACCGTTTCATGAAAACTCCCGCTGTTTAGAGCAAGTCTGGATGCAAACGGCTTATCGCCTTCGCACCCGTTGCGTCAGGATCACTTGATGCGCGTCCAGTTGACGCCCTTGCAAATAATGCCGGCGAGAACGCAGCCCTTTGTCGTCATGCTGTTGCCTTTCACAGAGACCGTCAGCTTGTAGGTCAAGTCGCGCTGCGGGTCGAAAGCAGTGCCGGAATATTCGCCGTTGGATGTCGGCTTGATGCTCATCACCAGCTTGTCGCCGGTCTTTTCCTTCGGCGTGCCCGGCTTGATCCAGGTATTGACCGCGCAGATATCGGAGCCGCATGGCGCGATCTGCACCTTGGCATTGCCATCGCCGCGCGCCCACTGGCCTTCGATCGTATCTGCAAATGCACTGCCGCCGCTCAAAGCAAGGGCGAGGATGGACAGTCTAAGAACCGTTTTCATGCGGAAATCCTCCAACAATAGGCTGTCTGCGCGACGTGATGACGACAACAACGCGCCGGCTATGATTTCGGATCACAAGAAATCATCGGAGAAATTTTTTTCTTTTGCCAGGAAACCGCGCCCCCTCATCCTCCGTAGATTTGGCAGACTTATCATGCCGATCACGGAAAGACCCTTCCTATGGATGTCCTCTTCCTGTTTCTGATTGCTCTTGGCCTGTCGCTTGCCATGATGGCGGCCTGGGCTGTGCAACGCCGAACCGGCGCCAGCGGCTGGATCGATACGATCTGGTCCTTTGCCGTCGGCATTGGCGGTATCGTCGCCATCGTCATTGCCGATGGCACGCCGGAGCGCAGGCTTGCCGCCTTCCTGCTCGTGGCTGTCTGGTCCATCCGGCTGGGCAGCCATATCGGCTCTCGCACAAAAGGCGGGGGTGAAGATCCGCGTTACGCCAAGCTTGTCGAGGAGTGGGGCGATAACGCCTCCAAACGTCTCTTCATGTTCCTGCAGATCCAGGCACTTGCCGGGTTCATCCTTATCCTTGCCATCTATCTGGCCGCTTTCAACACTGCCACCTTTCCGCGCCCGCTGGATCTCATCGCCGTCGTCATCGGTCTTTTGGCCATTGCAGGCGAAGCGCTGTCGGATCGGCAGCTGGCGCGCTTTCGCAAGAAGCCGGAAGCCAAGACCGAAGTCTGCGAAGAAGGCCTTTGGCGCTATTCCCGTCACCCCAACTATTTCTTCGAGTGGCTCTATTGGTGCTCATGGCCGCTGCTGGCGCTGACAGGCCCCTCACCTTTTGCCTGGGCAGCGCTTCTGGCACCTGTCTTGATGTACTGGCTGCTTGTCCATGCGTCGGGCATCCCGCCGCTTGAAGATCACATGCTGCGTTCGCGCGGCGAAAAATTCCGGGCGCTGCAGCGCCGCGTCAACGCATTTTTCCCCGGTCCACGCAAAGAGGAGGCATGACATGAACATGTTGGCATTCGCCATCAACGCAGCTGAAAAGGCACCGCTTTCCGACAGCCTGACGCTGACCGGCATCGACTTTCTCTGCAACCGCACCAAGCGCCGGCTGGAGAAAGTGCCGGAGAGCACGGAAGCGGCCTTTGCCCGCGACATGGCGGATTTCCCGGTCGCCACCCACACCGATGAAGCCAACCGCCAGCATTACGAAGTGCCGGCCGAGTTCTTCTCGCTGGTGCTTGGGCCACAGCGAAAATATTCCTGCTGCTATTACCTGGGCGACTCCAGCACACTCGCCGATGCAGAAACCGCGGCACTGGCTGAAACCGTCAAGCACGCCGATATCAATGATGGAATGGACATTCTGGAGCTTGGCTGCGGCTGGGGTTCGCTGTCGCTTTATCTGGCGCGGCAGTTTCCCAATGCCCGCATTACATCGGTCTCGAATTCCTCATCGCAGCGCGCCTATATCGTCGGTGAGGCAGAACGCCAGGGCCTCTCCAATCTCACCGTCATCACGGCGGATATGAACGACTTTTCCCCATCGGGGACTTATGACCGCATCGTTTCGGTCGAGATGTTCGAGCACATGTCCAACTGGCGCGCCCTTTTCGAGCGCACCAATGGCTGGCTGAAGGCGGATGGCAGGCTGTTCATCCACGTCTTCACCCACAAGAACCGCTCCTACCGCTTCGATCCGAACGACCCCGCCGATTGGATCGCACATCACTTCTTCACCGGCGGCATCATGCCGGCGCACGACCTGCCCCATCGCTTCCAGGATGTTTACGCGGTGGAAGCCGAATGGCGCTGGTCCGGCACGCATTACCGCCGCACCGCCATGGACTGGCTTGCCAATTTCGACCGGGAGTCGGACAGGATCACGCCGATCCTCCAGCGCGTTTACGGCAAGGACGCGACGCTCTGGCACCGCCGCTGGAGACTGTTCTTTCTCGCCACCGCAGGCCTCTTCGGTCATGACAAGGGCGATGTCTGGGGCGTTGGCCACTATCTGCTGAAACCGGTTGGCAAATGACCGGCAAGGGCGAAAGCGCGACACAGGACGCGTTGACGGCAGCGACCGTCACCGTCGCCTGGGTCATCGTCGCCAACAAACCCTTCTACCCGCCGACGATCTGGTGGATCATCGGCAATGGCGTCGAGGCGGCATGGCTCAGCGTGCTGTCCATGCCCTTCTTTTTCGCCATCCCTTTCATCGCCAGGCGCTCGGCGCTCGCGGCAAGGATTGCGCTTCCGGTCATCGGCACCATCGACACGGTGTTCGAAACCAAACTCTTCGGTACGGGATCGGGCACGGAGCTGTTCTTCGCCGCCTGCATCATGCTGGTGGCACTGTCTTTCCGGGCAGGCGAAAAGCTCTGGCAGATCGGCCTGACGGGCTTCGTCTTTGTCGGCTTTCTGACGACACGCTACCTCATCGGCGACGCGTTGCATGTCTGGAGCGCCGAAGATCTAAGTAAGCTCCTCAACCTCAACGCCTTCGCGGTTGCCTGCCTCACCGCCTTCATCGCGCTGCGCTATTCAGGCATTCGCGGTGCGGATCACTCCTCTGGCACCAGCCCGTCATAGACCTCCAGAAGCGCTGCGGAGATGGCGGCACCCAGCGCATTCGCCGCCTCGCGGATCTCCTCTTCCTTGCCATCGCGTGAGGCAATCGCCAGCGCCGAGGCCTCGACGGCGATGATCTCCTTGGCGCGCTCAATGGCCCAAAGGCCAAAATCGCCGCGGTTGTCGATCGATACAGTGTCCATCACTTTGTCATCCCTTGGAAGCAATACGCCGATATGGAGCAGTGCCAGAAAAAGTCTGTAAGCAAAAAGGCCTGCAAAAGCCACCATATGCAGCCATTGGCAGGGGATCGACACCTCTTTGACGTTAACGCAATACCGTCTTTCCTGATGACAGACCGGGATCAATGCCGCATGTTCCGGGTTAGAAAACATGTAAGCCCGCCTCTCGGGTTGCAAATCGATTTTGGAACAAGGAGCTTTTTTGAGATGAGTTTGAAGTTTGGAACGAGCGGTCTGCGCGGCCTGTCGGAAGATCTGAAGGGCAAGGCGTCCGCCCTTTATGCCACAGCCTTCGCCCATCATCTTCTAAACTCCGGAATGGCCCAGCAAGGCGACCCGATCCTCATCGGCCAGGATTTTCGCGATTCGAGCCCGGCGATTGCCGCAAGCTGCATCGGCGCGCTGAAGGCCGCTGGCCTCAAGCCGCTCGATTGCGGCGCGCTTCCGACCCCGGCTCTCGCGCTCTATGGCCTGTCGCTCAAGGCAGCGGCGCTGATGATCACCGGCTCTCACATTCCAGCAGACCGCAACGGCATCAAGTTCTACCGCCCGGATGGCGAAATCGACAAGCAGGACGAGACCGCGATTGCCGATCTGGCCGCAAGCCTGAAGCAGGACGCGCTGACAGTTGAAGAAGGCACGGCCGAAGACCACGGCGCGCAGGCCACCGAACTCTTTTACGAGCGCAATATCGGTCTGCTGCGTGACAATGCGCTGAAAGGCCTGAAGATCGGCGTCTATCAGCACAGCACCGTGGCGCGCGATCTCTTTGTCGACGTGCTGGCCCATTACGGCGCCGAAGTCGTGGCGCTCGGCCGCTCGGAAAGCTTCATCCCGGTCGATACCGAAGCCGTTTCGCCCGAGACGCTGGAAAAGCTGAAGGCCTGGGCGCCGGAGCATGGCCTGGATGCGATCGTGTCCGCCGATGGCGATGGCGACCGGCCTTTGCTTGCCGATGAAACCGGCACGCCGCTGCGTGGCGATCTTATCGGACTTATCACCTCGAACTTCCTCAAGGCGAGCGTCGTCGTCACACCCGTCACCTCCAATTCCGGCATCGAGGCGGCGGGTAAGTTCAAGGTGCTGCGCACAAAAGTCGGCTCGCCCTTCGTCATCGCCGGCATGGCCGATGCGCTGTCGGAAGGCAGCGATCACGTGGTCGGCTTCGAAGCCAATGGCGGCTTCCTGACGGCAACGCCCTTTACCCTGCATGGGAAGCAGATCGCGCCCCTTCCCACCCGCGACTGCTTCCTGCCGATCCTCGCGACGCTGCAATTGAAGGCAAGCCAAGGCAAAACTCTCTCCGAGGTTGCCGCCGCCTACTCGCTGCCTGTCGCTGCTGCCGACCGCCTGCAGGATTTCGCCCAGGAGAAGAGCTCGGCTCTGATGGAGCATCTGCGTGCCTCGCGCAGCAATCTCGAAGCGTTCCTCAAGCCAGTCGGCGAGGTCCAGTCCACGAGCGATATCGACGGCCTGCGGGTGGCACTCACCAACGGCAACACCATCCACTTCCGCCCCTCCGGCAATGCCCCGGAAATGCGCTGCTATGTGGAAGCCGCCAATGAAGACGAAGCCAATGCGCTGCTGAATCAGGGCCTCGATCTGATCCGCAATTTCGGCTGATCGTATCTGACGATCATCAGGATGCGGCAGCACAAATTGCCGCATCCCGGCCTTTCCATTTGCACTTTCCTTGAGGACGCGCCAAAAGCGAAGCGAACGGAGACGGCTCAGGCGTGGCAGACGATACGATCACTCTCTATGAAGCCATCGGTGGGGACGCCACCGTACGGGCGCTCACGCGCCGCTTCTATCAATTGATGGACACGCTGCCGGAAGCCGCCAATTGCCGCGCCATCCATCCGGCCGATCTTTCCCGCAGTGAAAGCAAGTTCTACGATTATCTCACCGGCTATCTCGGCGGGCCACCTGTCTATGTGGAAAAATACGGCCACCCGATGCTCCGCCGCCGCCACTTCGTCGCACCGATCGGCGCCAAGGAACGCGATGAGTGGCTGCTCTGCTTCCGCCGCGCCATGGACGAGACGATCGAAAACCCGAAGCTGCGCGAGATCATCTGGGCTCCGGTGGAAAAACTGGCCTTTCACATGCAAAATCAGGAAGAGGCGCAGTCATGAACCAGGGGATCCTGAAAGCCGGAACACTGTTTCTCAGCGGCGTGCTGGGCGCATCCGGCGTCGCACTCGCTGCCGCGGCCACCCATACGGGTGCTACCTTGATGCTCGGTAACGCCTCTGCCATGTGCCTCGCCCATGCCCCGGTGCTTCTCGGTCTTCATCTCGGTTGGGATCGTATCAAGACTGCCCTACCCTCGGCCCTTCTGCTGGGCCTTGGAACCGCGCTCTTTGCCGGCGATCTCGTCTCCAAGCATTTCACCGGCGAAAGCCTCTTTCCCATGGCCGCCCCCGCGGGCGGTCTCGGTATGATCTTTGGCTGGCTGACGCTGGCAGCCTCGGCCTTTTTTCCATCTGCGAGAGACTGATACTGCGCTCCAAAATCAATGCTTTAGCAACCATGTCCGCCGACACGCCAATTTTATCTGATCCACAGTAAAACCCGTCTCACCCGTCCAGCGCGGCGTGACCGTAAGCGCGGCAGCGCGAAGCACGGAACGCCATCGGCGTGACACCGTTATCGCTCTGGCGAAGAATATCGGTGAGGCTGTATCGTCAGCGATTATGGACGATCGGCTTGCAATGGAGCGGGGGTTATATGACATCGAAATGGCAGTGGTGGCTCAACCAGATCGTGCGGCGAATATGGTTCAGAGCCACACTGTTCTCGGTTGGAGGGGTGGTGACCGCACTTCTCGCCGTCGCCTTCTCCTCTTACATTCCAGCAGACCTTCCGGCGAAGATCGGTGCCGAGGCTGTCGATAAGATCCTCGGCATCATCGCTTCGAGCATGCTGACGGTCACCACCTTCTCATTGAGCACGATGGTCGCCGCCTACTCGGCCGCAACCAACAATGTCACGCCGCGGGCCACCAAACTCGTGATGGAAGACAGCACGACACAAAACGTCCTGGCCACCTTCGTCGGCTCGTTCCTCTTCAGCCTCGTCGGCATTATCGCGCTCGCAACCGGAGCCTATGGAGACCAGGGCCGCGTCATCCTTTTCGTGGTGACGATCAGCGTCATCATTCTCATTATCGTCACCCTGCTTCGGTGGATCGATCATCTGTCACGCCTCGGGCGTGTTACGGAAACGACGGAGCGCGTTGAAAAGGCGACCATAGAAGCCCTTCGGTCTTGGATGAAAAGCCCGTACCTGGGTGGAAAAAGGCTGGAGGAGAACGATCCGAGGCTGAGTACGCCGAACACGCCTGTGCACCAGTCAAAGGTCGGCTACGTCCAGCATGTGGATGGAGGCGTGCTGGGGCAAATTTCGGAAGAGTTCGACGTGGACATCGCAGTGGTGGCGATAGCCGGCAAGCTGGTTGCCCCGAACATCCCTCTCGCCTGGATCGTTGGCGATGTCGATGAAGAGGTGCAAAAGCGGATAGCATCGGCGTTTACGATCGGGGATGTCCGCTCCTTCGATCAGGATCCCCGTTTCGGTGCCGCGGTTCTGGCTGAAATCGCGTCCAGGTCATTGTCGCAGGCCATCAACGATTCCGGCACTGCCATCGACCTGATATCCAGATACATCCGTGTGCTGACCGTCTGGGATGAACATTCCGATGAAAGCGATGTGCAATATTCGCGGCTGCATGTCGCACCCATCAGGCTCGAAGATTTCTTCGATGATCTCTTCATTCCGCTGGCCCGAGATGGCGCTGCTATTCTCGAGGTGGGTATTCGATTGCAGAAGGCGTTTATCACGCTATCCGGCTTCCGCCACCCCGAGTTCAAACGCATTGCGGCTCAACATTCAAAAAGCGCAATCAAGCGTGCCGCAGCAACATCGATGATTGAAGAGGACCTGGACAAGCTTCGGCTCACCGCTGGCTTGTTCGGTGCCGCATAGGATCGGGCAGCGATCGGCTCTTACGGTAAGGATAAGGTTTCGTCGCGTGATCGCCATCAGACACGTGTCGCCTCGCGTCGATCTTCATGAGATCCAGCCAACTCTGCCCCATCCGATTTTTTGCGCGCAAACGCATTTGACAACGCCCCTCATCCCGCTACAGTATGACGCAATAAGAACTCATATTCCATTATTACGGATTAATAAGAGGGAACGTCATGCTTAAACGCACTTTGCTTGCAGCCTCTTTGCTGTTATTGCCTGCCATCTCTACGCCGTCTTTTGCCAGCGGCGTAATCGACGTGGCCACCATCGGCGAGCCGCCAACGCTCGACCCGATGGCCTCGACGGCCGACGTGGTCGGTATGATCACCCAGCATGTTTTCGAGACTCTTTTCACATTCGATGCTGAGTGGACGCCCATTCCACTTCTGGCCGCAGCGATGCCAACCGTATCCGCCGACGGCAAGACCTATGACATCACCTTGCGCAAGGGCATCAAGTTTCACGACGGCTCCACCATGACATCCGCCGATGTCGTCGCCTCGCTGGAGCGCTGGACCAAGATCGCATCGCGCGGAAAACAGGTCGCTCCCTATATCAGCGCCATCACAGCCAAGGGCGACGATGCCATCCAGATCGTGCTGAACAAGCCTTATGCGCCGCTGCTGTCGCTGCTGGCCTTCAACAACTCCGCCGCCGTCATCATGCCGAAGGCAAACCTTGCCGAAGACCCGCTGACGAAGATCATCGGTACCGGTCCCTACATGCTGAAAGAGCGCAAGGCCGACCAATATATCCAGCTCGTCCGCTTCGATGGCTACCAATCGCTTTCTGAAGCGCCGAACGGCTTTGGCGGCGCCCGCAAGGCCATCCTCGATGAAATCCGCTTCGTGCCCGTACCCGATGCCAATACCCGCCTTGAGGGCGCGGTTTCCGGCCAGTTCGATTACGCCGACTCGCTTGCACCTGAAACCTTCGATCGCCTGAAGGCGTCGACCGCATCGGAACCGGTGGTATTGAAGCCCTATGGTGCGCCGGTTCTCGTCATGAACACCAAGGAAGGTGTGTTGGCGAACAAGGAGATGCGCCACGCCATCCAGGAAGCCTTGAACCCCGAAGACATGCTGCTTGCTGCATTCGGCAATCCGGAATTCTTCGCCGTCGATGGCGCGCTCTATCCGAAGGGCTATATCTGGCACACTGAAGAAGGTATCGCGCGCTACGGCGACGGCAATCCCGAAGCTGCAGCGGCCATGGCCAAGAAGGCCGGGTACGACGGCGAAAAGCCGATCCGCATCCTGACCAGCCGCCAATATGAATTCCATTACAAGATGGCGCAGGTCGCTGCCGAATATCTGAAGGCCGCGGGCTTCAAGGTCGAACTCGGCGTCTTCGATTGGGCAACACTGACCACCCGTCGCGCTGATCCGAAACTATGGGACATCTTCATCACGCACGGCCCGTTCCCGCCGGAGCCGGTCCTCAACGGCTGGATGTCCGACAGCTATCCTGGCTGGTGGTCGACACCAGAGAAGGCCGCAGCGGTCGCACCCTTCATTGCAGAATCCGACCCGGAAAAGCGCAAGGTCCTCTTCGCCGAAATCCAGAAGGTCTTCTACGAAGACGCGCCGGTCTACAAGGTGGGCGATTTCAATGCGCTGAGCGCGAAAAAGAAGACCTTGAAAGACTTCAAGCCTTCGCCATGGCCCTACTTCTGGAATGTCAGCACCAGCAAGTGATCCTCCCGGATCGTGACCCCATGGGTGCCCCGCGCTGATCCGCGGGGCATCCTCACAGCACCCTTCATCGATAACGAGCATCTGTCATGACGCGTTCTTTTCCCAAGGACTTTCTCTGGGGCGTCGCCGCCTCCGCCTTCCAGACCGAAGGCGCCGTCAACAAGGATGGCCGCGGCCAGAGTGTCTGGGATGTCTATGCCCACACGCCGGGCCGCACCACCAACGGCGAGACCGCCGACATCGCCTGCGACCACTACCACCGCTATCCGGAAGATATCGGCCTGATGAGCGGTCTCGGCGTCGGCGCCTATCGCCTGTCAACCGCATGGCCGCGGATCTTTCCGCAAGGCTCCGGTCAGGTGAACCAGCGCGGGCTCGATTTCTACGACCGCGTCATCGACCTTCTGCTGCATGAAGGCATCGAACCGTGGATTTGCCTGCATCATTGGGACATGCCGGTGGCGGTGGAAGAAAAGGGCGGCTGGCGCTCGCGCGAAACGCCGAAGATTTTCGCCGACTACGCCGCGACGATTGCCCGCCATTTTGGCGACCGCGTCAAACGCTTTGCCCCAATCAACGAACCGAACGTCATTCCCTGGGTCGCCTATAATGTTGGCCGTCACGCGCCAGGCAAGCAGTCCTATGAGGACAGCCTGAAGGCCATTCACACGCTGAACCTCGCCCACGGTTATTCGGTCAAGGCGGTTCGCGCAGAAGCGCCCAAGGCAGAGGTCGGCAACATCGTCTCGCTCGGTCCGGTGCGTCCGCATTATGACGATGCCGCTCACGAGGAAGCCCGCATTCTGGGCGACTGCCTGTGGCGCCGCGTAACCGTCGATCCGCTCTGGCTCGGCACCTATCCAGAGCCGATCGCCAAGGAAATGGAGCCGCTGATCCTTGGCGACGACATGGCCGATATCAGCCAGAAGATGGATTTCTTCGGCCTCAACCACTACAATCCCGTCTTCGTCGGCCCCAACAAGAACACCACCTTCGGCGTCGCCGAGACCGCCCCACCCACCGGCATGGGTCCGCTCACCGATGTCAACTGGGTTGTCGATCCGCAAGCCTTCCTCGAACAGATCCGCGATACCAGCGGGCGCTACAACAAGCCGACCATCTACATCACCGAAAACGGCGCATCCTATCCCGATGCGCTGGGCCCGGATCGCAAGGTCATCGACAAGGATCGTATCGCCTATTTCGAAGGCTACCTGAACGTTCTTCTCGACGCGCTGGAAGAAGGCCACGATATCAAAGGCTATTTCGCTTGGTCGTTGATGGACAATTTCGAATGGGGTCGCGGTTATTCGAAACGCTTCGGTCTGGTCTATGTCGATTACCCGACGTTGCAGCGTATTCCGAAGGCGTCCTATCACTGGCTGAGCGATGTGATCCGGAAGAACGCGTTGTAGAAACTATGTTTCGCCACATGGAGGTAGGCACAATAAGCCTCAGACCTCTCCTCCGTCATCCTCGGGCTTGACCCGAGGATCCACGATTTCAACGACTTATCGATAGTGGAGGTACCCGCAGACGTCATCCGGGGCCACATCATCCCTTAATTCGCACCGCGCTCGTTCATCGTCTGCAGCGCGCGTTCAAGGCTGGACTTGCTGCCATTCCTCAAGGGGATAAACGTCTTGCCGAACTTCTTGCAGCCGGATTTAACGCGCAGGCACGCGTCATGGCTGATACAGTCGATGGGGCAGAAGACGCAATCGACCGAAGGCAGCAGCGTGTCGATGCGGGACACGGCTTCGCGCAGGCCCCCATCATGGTGGATCAACTCGGCATCGAAGTTGCTGGCGATCTGGCGCAGATGCGCCACCTGGCAATCGCGCCCGCCGACATAGAGAAAGCTTTTCGGACCGGCGGGCGCCTGTTGCTGGACGGACGTGTCTGGCGATTGAGAGCGGTCATCCTGCTTGCCCCGAACTGCCTTCTTTTTCTCTTTCCGCGCCATGCCTCACCTTGCCATTGACCCCGGCCCTCTGCCGGTCGTTGGAGCGCACGATATTAAAGATGAGTTTTAGAGTAAAGAATAAAGTTGATGATTAGCATCATGTTTTCCTCACGAAGACGTTTTTCCAGAGAAAAACGCTTCGCAGCCGGCGATTTCAGCCCTCGAACCATCCATCATTCCACGGCACTGTTATTCATAAATGTATAGCGGGACCGCCTGCTAGACGGATTGAAAACGAACGATACCGCATTTACATTCCCTCCAGCAGAGCTTTACAGAGCTTGCGTCAGGGGACGGGACACGCTGGCGCGCAATATCGTCGACATCGCGGTTGGTTAAAACCGGGTGGAGGCTAATATCGTAGAAGAGTCTAACGACTATCGCATGGACTTGTCGCCTAAGATAACCGGCGCCGCCAACGGCGCATGACTATCGCGCGACCCACTTGGGACGGACACATATATGCAGCGCATCGCACCGATTGCAGGTTTTACTGCCCTTCTTCTTCTCGGCCCGGCTCTTCCAACGGTCGCCTGGGCGGAGGGTGAGCCTGCGCAGGCAAGCCGCAACAATTTGCCCGCCATCGTTGTGACGGAGGTGGCAAAGCGCGATCTCGTGGACCGCGTCATTGCCACCGGCACCATTCGCCCTGTGGATGAGATTTATGTGCAGCCGCAGGTCGAGGGCCTAGCTGTCGACAAGCTTAATGTCGATGTCGGCGACAAGGTCGAGGCGGGTGCGGTTCTCGCCGAGCTTTCCCGCGACAGCCTGCTTTTGCAGAAGAGCCAGTTGGAGGCCAACAAGGCAAAAGCCCAAGCCGCCGTTGCGCAGAGCAAGGCGCAGGTGATCGAAGCCGAGGCCAATCTGGATGACGCCGTGCGCCAGAAGGATCGCGCCGCTCGCCTTGGCCAGTCCGGCTCCGGCTCCGTCTCCCAAGTCGAACAGACGGCCGCCGCCGCAGATGTCGCAAAGGCGCGTCTTGAGGCCGCCAAGCAGACCGTCACCGTCGGTGAAGCCGACATCAAGGTCGTGGATGCGCAGATCGAAGATATCGATCTGAAACTTGCCCGCACAGGCGTCAAGACGCCTGTCGCTGGCGTGATTTCCGCCAAGAACGCCCGCATCGGTGCCATTGCCAGCGGTTCGGGCAATCCCCTCTTTACCGTCATCAAGGACGGCGCGATCGAACTCGTCGCCGACCTGTCGGAGACGGATATTCAAAAGGTCGAGGTCGGCCAGAAGGCGCGCCTGACGGTGGCCGGTGGCGGCCAGAAGATCGAGGGCACCGTGCGTATCGTCTCGCCCACGGTCGATCCAACCACGCGTCTTGGTGCGGTCCACATCGTGCTTCCAGCGGGCAGCCCGGCGCGCGCTGGCATGTACGCCAATGCCGAGATCGTCGTTGCATCCGCCAATGCGCTCGCCCTCCCCTTGTCGGCTGTCACCTCCGGGCGCGATGGCTCCACCTCCCGAAAGGTCGACAACGGCGTCATCAAGCAGGTGAAGATCGAGACCGGCATTCAGGATTCCGGCTTCGTGGAAATCAAACAGGGCCTGTCGCTCGGCGACAAGGTCGTGGAGAAGGCAGGCGCTTTCGTCCGCGACGGTGACAAGATCAACCCGGTTCCGGCAGCCGCCGCGGCCTCGAACTAAAGCGAAGGCACAGCCATGAACTTCTCCGCATGGTCCATACGCAATCCGATTGCGCCGCTGCTTGCCTTCGCGCTGCTGCTGTTTCTCGGCATCAAGGCCTTTTACGACCTGCCGATCACCCGCTTCCCCAACATCGACGTTCCCGTGGTTGCCATCACGGTGACGCAGAGCGGTGCCTCGCCTTCCGAACTCGAAGCGCAGGTGACGAAGGAAGTCGAAGATGCCGTCGCCTCGATCAGCGGCATCGATGAAATCCAGTCCACCGTCACCGACGGCCAGTCGCTGACGACCGTTCTTTTCCGCATCGAAAAACCGACCGAAGAGGCCGTGCAGGACACCAAGGATGCGATCGACAAGATCCGCTCCAATCTGCCCGCCGGTATCGAAGAGCCCGTTGTCAGCAAGATCGACGTCGAAGGTCAGGCGATCCAGACCTTTGCCGTCTCTTCACCCAACATGACGCTGGAGGAACTCTCCTGGTTCGTCGATGACACGATCAAGCGCGCACTCCAAGGCCAGCCGGGCGTCGGCAAGATCGACCGCTATGGCGGCGCGGACCGCGAAGTGCGCGTGTCCCTCAACCCGTCGAAGCTCGATGCCTATGGCATTACCGCAGCCGAGGTGAACAACCAGCTGCGCGGCACCAATATCGATCTCGGCTCCGGTCGAGGCCAGGTGGGCGGCAACGAACAGACCATCCGCACGCTGGGCGACGCCCGCAGCGTGGCGGAGCTTTCCAACACCACCATCGCGCTACCCAACGGCAACTTCGTCAAGCTCTCGGAACTCGGCAGGGTGACCGACACCTATGAAGAGCCGAAGTCCTTCTCGCGCTTTAACGGCAATCCGGCCGTCACCTTCGCCGTCTTCCGCGCCAAGGGCGCAAGCGAAGTCACCGTTGCCGAAACCGTGGCGCAGAACCTCGATAAGGTCCGTGCCAACCATCCGGATGTCGCCATCCAGATGGTGGATGACTCGGTCTACTTCACCTACGGAAACTATGAGGCAGCCCTTCACACGCTGATGGAAGGCTCGATCCTTGCCGTCATCGTCGTGCTGCTCTTCCTGCGCAACTGGCGTGCCACGCTGATTGCCGCGGTGGCACTGCCGCTTTCGGCCATCCCCACCTTCTGGGTGATGGATCTGCTCGGCTTCTCCCTCAACCTCGTCAGCTTCCTGGCGCTGACGCTGGCAACCGGTATTCTCGTCGATGATGCGATCGTGGAGGTGGAAAACATCTCGCGGCACATCAAGATGGGCAAGACGCCCTATCGCGCAGCACTGGAAGCCGCCGATGAAATCGGCCTTGCGGTGATCGCCACCAGCTTCACCATTATCGCTGTCTTCGTGCCGGTCTCCTTCATGCCCGGCATTCCCGGCCAGTACTTCATCCAATTCGGCCTGACGGTTGCCTTCTCCGTCTTCTTCTCGCTGATGGTGGCGCGCCTGATCACGCCGCTAATGGCCGCCTATCTGATGCGCGCCGACGATGCGGTCGACGATCATCACGACAATGACGGTCGCCTGATGAAGACCTATACGCGGATGGTGACGGCCACCACGAGCAAATGGTGGGCACGCTATCTCACCTTGCTCGGCGCAATCGGTTTCCTTATCGCCTCGCTGATGCTGCTTGCCCAGGTGCCCGGCAGCTTCCTGCCGCCGGATGATTCATCACGCGTGGTGCTGTCGATCGAGCTTCCGCCGAATGCGACTCTGGACGAGACGGACGCCACGACCGCCAAGATCAATAATGCGATCAAGGGCATCGATGGCGTGGAAAGCGTCTTCATTCTCGGCGGTGCGTCTCCCAAGGGCGATCTCGAACTGCGCCGTGCGACAGTGCGCGTCATCCTGAAAAAGATCGATCACTCGCTGCTGAAGACGCTCGTCAATGACGGGCTCGGCTCCATTCCGCTGATCGGTCCGCATCTTCCCAAAGTCGAAGACAATGGCAGAACGCGGCCGCAATGGGATGTGGAGCGTGACATCTTCGCCAGCGTTCACGGCATTCCCGATGTCCGCATCATCAAGCTCAACGACCGCGCAGAGCGCGAGCTCGCATTCAACTTCCTCTCCTCCAATGAGGAAGATCTGAACCAGGCTGTCGGCATTCTGGAATCGCGTCTGCGCGCGTCTCCAATCCTTGCCAATGTCAGCTCGGAAGGCGCTCTGCCACGTCCAGAACTGCAGATCCGCCCGCGCAAGGATGAGATCGCCCGCCTCGGCATCACCCCGCAGCAGATCTCGCAGACAGTACGTGTTGCCACCATCGGCGATATCGATGCGCAGCTGACGAAGATTTCGCTGGATGACCGGCAGATCCCGATCCGCGTCCAGACCTCGCTCGATGTGCGGCGCGATCTGGCCGCCATCCGCGCGCTGAAGATCAAGACTGCTTCCGGGGCAACCGTGCCACTCTACAGCGTGGCTGATATCGACTATTCGGAAGGCCCGAGCTCGATCAAGCGCAACGACCGCAACCGCGTTGTCGCCATCGGCTCCGACGTCCCCTTCGGCACTGCACTCGATACCTCGACGAATGAGTTCAAACGGATCGTCGAAGAAACAAAGCTTCCGCCATCGGTTCGCCTGGCGGAAAGCGGTGATGCCAAGGTGCAGGGTGAAATGCAGCAAGGCTTCGTCAACGCCATGCTGCTCGGCCTGTTGCTGGTGCTCGTCGTTCTTATCCTGCTCTTCAAGGATGTGATCCAGCCCTTCACCATTCTCTTCTCGCTGCCGCTTGCGATCGGCGGCGTGGCCGTGGCGCTGATCGTGACGCAGAACGCGCTCTCCATGCCGGTTCTCATCGGCATTCTGATGTTGATGGGCATCGTTACCAAGAACGCCATCCTGCTCGTCGATTTCGCCATCGAGATGCGCCGCCACGGCATGGAGCGCGTCCACGCTATGGTGGAGGCCGGTCGCAAGCGCGCCCGCCCGATCATCATGACCTCGATCGCCATGTCGGCCGGCATGCTGCCCTCGGCTCTTGGTGTCGGCGAAGGCGGCTCTTTCCGCGCACCGATGGCAATCGCGGTGATCGGCGGCATCATCGTCTCGACGGTTCTATCACTGATCGTCGTCCCGGCCTTCTTCCTGATCATGGACGATCTATCGCGTCTGCTCGCCCACCTCTTCGGCCGCTTCGTCGGCAAGAAGGAGGAAGAGCATCCGATCCTGTCGTCGGAGGAACTGTCAAATGTTGCGCGGGAAAACAGCCAGGCCATCGCCTCCATGGAAGAGCGTATCGCAGCGGTGGAGAAGAACGCGCCAAAGGATAACCGCAACGGAAAATCCGACAACGTGCTTCGACTTCCGCCGCTCGCTGCGGAGTAAATCACATCTTGCACAATGGCCTTCAACCCGGTGAAGCGCATTCACCGGGTTCCCTGCTCAGCTCGACACCCCTCAAATTTCGCCAAAGTTTGATCGAAATCAATTTAGCCTGTGTAGAACCGGCTATCCTCACCCCATGACAACATCCATGGCCGACGCTTCGCCCCTCTCCAAATCGACCGGACGAGGGATAAGCGAAGACGGTTATGTTCTTGGGGGATGAGCGTGAGCAAGATCGAGAAACTAAGCAACAAGGACGAAGCCCTTCTCATTCGCAGTGACCTTCTGTCTTCCATGAGCGAGACATCGGCGCGGTCGGTCATCGACGCCGCCTCGCTTTTGACGCTGCCCGCTCGCCACATGCTCTTCACCGAGGCCGGTGCGGCGGAATATCTCTACTACGTGCTGAGTGGTCATGTTCGCCTGTTCCGCACCAGCCGCGATGGCCGTGAGGCCGATATCCGCATCTGCTCAACCGGCGAAACCTTCAATGACTGCATGATCTTTGAGGTGGGTAACCACCGCTACAGCGCCCAAACGACGGAATGCTGCCTGCTGGCAAGGCTGGAACTGTCGCGGATCAGGGCAATGCTCGAGGCCGACCCCACTGTTGCCCGCGCCGTGATCGAGACGCTGTCGAAGAACAATCTGAAAGTCATGGACTGCGTGGCCAATGACCGTTTGCAGACCGCGCCTCAGCGCGTGGCCCATTATCTGGTGACGCAGGCGCCGACAGAGAATGGCGCATATTCTCTGCGTTTGCCGTTTCAAAAAAGCGTTCTGGCCGGCAAGCTCGGCCTTGCACCGGAAGCGCTGTCCCGCGCCTTCTCCACCCTGAAAAGCCGCGGCGTCAGCGTGCGCGGCCGTGTCATCCATGTCGACGACCCGGCGGCCCTGAACAGGCTGTGATCGGGTTAGGCCGGTAGAAATGCTGGGTTGACCCAGCTTCCACAGGCTAGCCTTTTTACAAGCCGCCCTGCTGCTTCAAAAAGCCGACGATGCGATCGATGCCGTCGCCGCGTTTCATGTCGGTGAAGAAGAACGGCATGTCCTTGCGCATGCGGGTGGCATCGCTATCCATCACATCCAGATCGGCGCCGACGTAAGGTGCCAGATCCTTCTTGTTGATCACCAGAAGATCGGAGCGGGTGATGCCCGGACCGCCCTTGCGCGGGATTTCCTCGCCCTGGCAGACGGAGATCACATAGATGGTGATGTCCGCAAGATCCGGAGAGAAGGTGGCAGCGAGATTGTCCCCACCGGATTCGATGAACACGACGTCGAGATCGGGGAAGCGCTCGTTCAAACCGGCAATCGCCTGAAGATTGATCGTCGCGTCTTCGCGGATCGCGGTGTGCGGGCAGCCACCGGTCTCCACGCCAACGATGCGCTCTGATGGCAGAGCCTGCATGCGCACCAGCGCTTCAGCATCTTCCTTGGTGTAGATGTCATTGGTGACCACGGCGACGGAGAATTCCGAACTCATCGCCTTGCACAGCTTTTCCGTCAATGCCGTCTTGCCGGAACCGACAGGCCCGCCGATACCAACTCTGAGCGGCCCATTTCCCGATTTCATGCCTGCTTCCCTTCTGGATATGTTTCCTCGACCATAGCGGTCTCACGCCTGCCCCATCAACAGTAAAGTAGATGGAAAATGGTCAGGAGCGGAAGAGCCGCGTTCCCTGCACCTCATGGCGCATGGGTGCCGTATCGGCAATGATGGTGGCCGATCCCAGATCATCGAGCGTGGCGGTGGAAGCGCGCGTTGCAACCTCCGCTACCGCCTCCTCCAGCCTTGCCAGGATCACCACACCATCCTTCTGCCCCGCGACGCCAAGCCGTATGCCAGCGGAAATCAGTTGCGACAGGCCGGAATGCAGATAGGCGGCAAGAACATCCTCCAGCGCAATCTCATGCGCTGCGGCAACCGCACCGACCGCAACCGGATAGGTCGGCGAGGCAGGCAATCTGCCGAAGACAGGGGACGGCCAGGCGCGTGCGGCATCCACAAAGGCATCGCCCAGGAGAACCGTCTCGCGATAGCGCTCCGCCGAGCCCGCGAGGCCGCGCGACAGTTCGGCGATTTCATTCAGCACGGCGTCATCGGCAAAGCCCTTCCATGCCTCGCTCAGCATCACCGCATCGTTCCACAACGTGCCACGCTCGAGCGAGAGGCCAATCCAGTCGCTCAAGCCCGCAGCATTGGTCACCCGGCGATCAGCGACAGCGCTTTCAAGCCCGCCGGAATAGGAAAAGGCGCCGACCGGAAAGGCCGGCGACATCCAGGCCAGCAGTCTGAGCAGGCTATCCACATTACGCTTCGGCATCATGCGTCAATCATGATGGTGGTGGTGATGCCCGTGATCATGGGAATGCCCCCCATGCGAATGACCACCATGCGCGTGATAGGCGCCACGAGCCGGTTGGAAAGGCTCTTCCACATCCCGCACCGTTGCACCCAGCCCCTCGAGCATGGCGCGAATGACGTGATCGCGCAGAATGAGGATGCGACCCTCTTCGATCTGGGCCGACAGATGGCGATTGCCGAGATGCCAGGCAAGCTCGATCAGATGCAGCGGGCTCTTTGCGGTGATCTCGAACAGCTTCTCATTGGCCGCGCGCACTTCCACCAGATCGCCATTTTCGACGACGAGCAGATCGCCATGGGCAAACAGCACGGCTTCCTTCAAGTCCAGCATGACCATCTCGTCATTCTGAAGATGCAAGAGCTTGCGCCGCAAATGTCTCTGATCATGGGCAAGGGTGACATAGCCGCTCGGCTCATCGGCTGGTGTGCCTGCGGGGAGATAGGATTGAACACGTAACATGGAGTTTCCGGCCTGACTGAAATGCTTCAAGCATCGAGTCTTGCCGGATGGAACGAGGGATTGCAAGCCAGCGGCAAGCAGGAATGCACTTCATAAATGACGATGACATCCAAGCCTGATTGCCTCAAGAGGCCACTTGGAGAGCCATGCTGAGCGTCTCGTTGCGCTCCATGCGCGCAAAGGCGTCATCACTATGGCAAAGACGGTTGCGCCCCGCGGCCTTGGCGGTATAGAGCGCCTTGTCGGCCAAGGCGAAGGTATCGTGTTTCGAGCGCGAAGGCTCGATCTCGGCAATGCCGACGGAAACCGTGGTCTGCAAGAGATTGCCCTCGAAATTGACGGACAGACAGGCAACGCGGACGCGCGCCATTTCGATCAGCGCGACGCGATCCTTGCGGTCTCCGCCACAAACGATCACGCCGAATTCTTCGCCACCAAGCCTCGCGACACAGTGAAAGTCGCCAAACACATCCTCGATTGCCCGGGCAACGCGTTTTATCACCAGATCGCCGGCGCTGTGGCCGAAATTGTCGTTGATCGACTTGAAGCGATCGAGATCGAAGATCGCAAGCGACGCATTGCTCTGGATATCTTCGAACACCTGGTTGAAGGCGCGGCGATTGGCAAGCCCCGAGAGCGTATCGGTCCGGCTCAGCCGCTCGAACTCCGCCTGCGATTCACGCAACTGGCGGATTGCCTTGGCAAGAACCTTGCAGAGAATTCCGGCCACCAGACCGCCGACGATCCAGCCCATGGCGATGCTGTAGGACACAGCCTCTGCAAGCGGAACCGGAAGAAGCTCCAGTGTGGAGCCGAGCAGAATGACCGCCAGACTGATAAGGATGGACAAGGATATGGAGATAAACACCATTTTCAGCGCAAAACTTTGCAGCGTCTGCCCCTTGCCTGGATCGCTGAGACTCATGTCGAGAGAGATAAACTTTGCGAACCCGTCAGCCATCAGCCTCTTACCTCCATAAGGCAACCGATAAGCAGAAAAGGTTGCGACACCGACAATAAAACAAGTAAAAGTTTAAGCTAGCTTTACTCATATTAGATACTTTGAAAATATCTATAGACGCACTTAAACAAGGATGATCTTAAGTTAGCAATTCCTCACGGGCATGAACGACGAAGCCGCAGGAATGATCCGAAAAATTCTCGCAAAAATGCCCTCAGACAGCACTTCCGCCGCGCTTGCTATCAATCTGGGTTAAGTTTCGGTTATCCCCAGATTCCGTATACTGTGAGGCGCGGCCGAGAGTTTTGGACAGCATCGCCGCAAGTAAAAGGTGAGCACGACAATCCTAGAGCATTCCGGTGATCCCGTGGTCACTGGAATGCTCCAAGTTCTTGTTCTCGCTGCCTTGCCAGACGCCGAAGCGATCACGCTTCGGCTGGAGATGCTCTAGCTTTCCTCACGTGGCTTTCGGAAAGACGATGGCAAAATGCCAAGGCGCTGTAACCGGGCGTAAAGGCTTCGCCGGGGAAGCTTCAAAGCCTCCGCGACGGCGGTTGCGTCTCCGCCATGGCTCTGGAGTGCCTGGGTCAGAACGCTCGTCTCGAAAGCGTCCATCTGCTCGACCAGACCCAACCGCGTCGAGGCGGGGCGGTGCGGCGGGGCCAGACCAAGCGCAACCTGGGTAGCATAGTTGCGCAACTCTCGGACATTGCCCGGCCACTCATTGCTGAGCAGAAAGGCCTCGATCTCGGCATCGATCTGCGGACTGGGAAGCCCGTGACGCCGCGCTGCATCCTCCAGGAACACATGAAACAGAATAGCGATGTCCCCCTGCCTTTGGCGCAGTGGCGGTACACCGATGCGGACGGTCTCGAGGTGATAAAGCAGATCCTTGCGCAAGCCTGCCTTTTCGTCGTCACCGGAGAGATGTTTTCTCGTGAGGGTGCTGAGGATCCTGACGTCGACGGGTGTCGTCCCGCCACTCGGATTGAGCATCTCCCGGCTTTCCGCCACGCCCAGCATCCGACCCTGCATCAGCGGAGACATGGTCTCTGCCCCATCCAAGAACAGCGTTCCCCGGTGAGCCTCCGCTATCAGCCCCCGACGCAGGCGCGTGCCGAACAGTGTCTCGTCAACCATCGTATCGGAGATCGACGCACAGTCGATGCGGATGAAGGGGCGCGCGCGCCGCGGGCTTCCCTGGTGCAAGAGCCTGGCAATCAATTCCTTGCCAGTCCCCGTCTCGCCTTCGATCAGGACATTGACATCCGTTGGGCCGACCCGCTCGATCAAATCCCGCAACTGCACCATCACAGGTGTCTGGCCGAGCAGCGGCGATGTGCGTTCCGCCTCCAATGCCGCCTGGCGCAGTCTGCGATTGTCCACCACGAGACGGCGGGTTTCCAACGCGCGCCGAACCGAGGCGATCAGATGGTCGGTCATGAAGGGCTTTGCCACGAAATCGAAGGCGCCCCGTTTCAGGGCTGCGACTGCCATGGCGATATCGCCATGCCCCGTCATCAGGATGACCGGCAGTTCGCGATCACGGGCCAGAATGGCATCGAACAGGTCGTTGCCATCAAGGTGCGGCATGCGCAGATCGGTAACGACGACACCGGGCAGCGTGGTGGAGAGGCTGGCAAGCGCCGATTTGCCATCATCATGCACCTCCACCTCCAAGCCGGCAATGGCGAAGCTGTCGGCCAATGCTGCGCGGAAGGCGACATTGTCTTCGACGAGCAAGATCTTCTCCGGTACGTTCTGCGTCATGCTGCCCTCATGGTCACGATAAACGCCGCGCCCCCAAGCGCCGACGCCGTGATGGTAAGAGAACCGCCGAGATCCTTCATGATGTCCTGGGCGATGCCAAGACCAAGCCCAAGACCATTGGGCTTGCCGGTAACGAAGGGCTCGAAAACTTGCTTGCCGAGCTGCGGATCGATGCCGGCGCCGTTATCGGCAACCGTCAGGCAGATCGACGCGTTCTCGCGCTCCACAGTGATCGCAATCTCCGGATCGGGCCGTCCCTCCAGTGCGTCCATGGCGTTCTGTAAGAGATTGACCAGAACCTGTTCGAGCGGCACACGCTTGCCAAGCACACGCGGTTGACCGCTTGGCGGCAGGGTCAGGCGGATGCCCGCCTTGGCGATCCGGTCTTCCATCAACAACATTGCGCCAGCGATAATGCCATCCAGAGGTTCTTCAACGATCCGCCCTTCGCCCTTCTTCGCGAAACCGCGCATTTCCTGCGTCAGCGTGCCGATCCGCTCCGTCATCGCAATCATCGTGCCGAGACTATCGCGAACCCGCTCGCTGCGATTGGCCGCAAGATGGTGAAGCGCATTTTCCGAAAGGGTGCGAATGGTGGCAACCGGCTGATTGATCTCATGCATGAGCCCAGCGGTAATGGAGCCGACGGAGGCAAGCCGATTGGCCTGCGCCAGCTCCTCGCGCGCTTCTCGATAACGCTGGTCAGCGATCGCTCGATATCCCATTTCCTCACGTAGCTGTGCCGTTCGTTGAGCAACTGCCGCCTCGAGGTTACGTCGCTCGGCAGCGCGCCGTGCCGCACGATCGGCCTGCCACCATACGCCGAAACCGGCGAGAAGCAGAAGCGGCAGGATGGCAAGCGTGGCAAGCGCCGCCCGCCGGTCCGCAGCGATGCGTGCTGGCCGCGTGTCGAGAAGATGCAGGATGCGAAGATCCGTTCCGGCAATGGGAAGTGCGGCATAGACCATATCAGCGCCCTGAACCGTCTCGATACGATTGGGGCCTGCAAAGCGATAGTTGCCCGGTTCCAACTTTGCGTCGCCATACTGGCTGATCGCATCGATCCGGCTGCGAACCGCGGTCGGCAAGGGCGTCAGCGTCGTCAAAATCTGGTCCTGATCGGGTGCCGCCAGAACGATGCCGTTGGCATCGACGATCAACGTGCGCCCTGGATCTCCGGCCCAGATGGCAGAAAGCGCGCCGAACTCGAACTTCACGACGACGACACCGGACGCGGCATCGCTTTGACCAACCCGCCGTGCCAGAAACAAGCCTGCCTGGTGGGTGAGCAAGCCGGCACCATAATACTCCGCCTCACCGTCCCGCATCGCGCCGGTGAAATAGGGTCGGAAACCGAAATCCTGCCCGACGAAACTTCTGTCATCACCGGCATTGGAGGCGGCCACGGCAACGCCAGCGCGATTGATCAGATAGATATAGGAGGCTCCCGTCTCCTGCACCAGCGAACCGAATTTCTCGCTAAGCCGCGCCGCCGTCTCCGGGTTCCTGGTCGAGAGGACATCGACCAGATCACCATATTCACCAAGAACGATCGGCATCAGGCGGACACGGGCAAGCTCGCTGTCGATCAACAGGCTGTGCTGACGCACCAGCAATTCAGCCTCCTCCACCAGTTGTTCCGCCGCTTGCCGGCGGGACCAGAAAGACGCTCCGCTCCAAACAAGAGTGATGGTGGCTCCTACGAGCAGCAATAGCAGTAAGATCTGTAGGCGGGGTTTTGGAAACATCTGTGCAGGATATTGCACAATCAATCAAAACACCATGCAAGAATCAGCACAGATTTCGCATGAAACTCTCTGAAAAAGTGGATAAGAACATCAATTTCAATAACTTAGAGGAGAATCAGTAAATCCTTCACACGACCACCTGCCCTCAGCAAATTGCATGAAGAGGACGCGCCGTCGGGAGGATGGCCCAAAAGCTTTGCAATCAACGGCCATGTGCTGATCAGCGAGGACGCTTTCCGCGGAACGCTTGCTGGTTACTTAGAGGGAAGACCCCAAGCTCAAGCCGCGCGTCACGATCTTGCCCCTGCCTGAACAGGCACCGGGTGTCTTTGTGAAACTTGACCAAGGGAGGGTCCGAGTGTGTTGATCGAGACCGGAAATGCCATCACCCAGGGAGCCGTCGCGCAGTCTCCAGACCGAAAGCACCGCCTGAAATCGATTATCGGCGGTTCGACGGGCAACCTCGTCGAATGGTTCGACTGGTACGTCTACGCCGCATTCGCGCTTTACTTCGCGCCGCACTTCTTTCCCGCAGGCGATCAGACCGCACAGCTTCTCAATTCTGCCGCCGTCTTTGCCGTCGGCTTCGTCATGCGTCCCGTCGGCGCGTGGATCATGGGTCTTTATGCTGACCGTCGTGGCCGCAAGTCCGGACTGGCGCTTTCAGTGACCCTGATGTGCCTGGGCTCGCTGATCATCGCCCTGACGCCTGACTACAACACGATTGGCGTTCTCGCCCCTACGCTTCTGGTCATCGCCCGTCTCCTGCAGGGTCTCTCCGTCGGCGGCGAATACGGCGCCTCTGCCACCTATCTCTCCGAAATGGCCGGCAAGGAACGCCGCGGCTTCTTCTCCTCCTTCCAATACGTGACCCTGATCTCGGGCCAGCTTCTGGCCATCGCCGTCCTGATCATTCTACAGAACGTCATGAGCACGGAAGCCCTCAACGCCTGGGGCTGGCGCATCCCGTTCTTCGTCGGTGCGGCTCTCGCCATCGTCGTCTTCTGGCTGCGTCGCGGTCTTGCGGAAACCGAAAGCTTCAAGAACGCCAAGGCTGAAGGCAAGCCGAAGTCTGGCTTCTGGCAGTTGCTGACCAAGCATCCGAAAGAGACCGCACTCGTCATGCTGCTGACAGCAGGCGGTACCTTGGCCTTCTATGCCTACTCCATTTACATGCAGAAATTCCTGGTCAACACCTCCGGTTTCTCCCGCGAGGTTGCCAGCGAAATCAACGCCGTCACACTCTTCATCTTCATGCTGCTGCAGCCCATCGCTGGCGGATTGTCCGACAAGATCGGCCGCAAGCCTCTGATGATCACATTCGGTGTGCTGGGCGTCCTCTGCACCTATCCGATCTTCTCGGCTCTGGAACAGACGAAGGACCCGCTCACCGCCGGATTGCTGGTCATGGCCGCCCTTGTCATTGTCACGGGCTACACCTCGATCAATGCCGTGGTCAAAGCGGAGCTTTTCCCCGCCCATATCCGCGCACTGGGTGTCGCCCTGCCTTACGCGCTCGCCAACACGCTCTTCGGCGGCACTGCCGAGTTCGTTGCACTACGCTTCAAGAGCGCCGGTTGGGAACAGGGCTTCTACTGGTACGTCACCGCCATGATCGGCGTGTCGCTCATCGTCTATCTGTTCATGCGAGACACCAGCAAGCAGAGCGAGATCATCGAAGACTAAAAGACCCTCACCAGGGGTCTGCAACCGATGCCATATTGAACGCGGGCGTCGTCTTCGGACGGCGCCCGCTTCATTTGGCTAGATGAGTTATCGTAACTGACGTCAGTACCGGAAAAGCTAAATGCATCACTTCAAACGCGTCCGCCCCTGGCCGATCCGCCGACAGAGCGGAGACGGCGCTAAGGCGGCGATCGCGCAGCTATGCGGATAGTTTCGAAAGCCCGATATCAGAACAGGAAGTAGCGCTGTGCCATGGGCAGAACCGTCGCCGGTTCGCAGGTCAGCAACTCGCCGTCGGCGCGGACTTCGTAGGTTTCCGGGTCCACCTCGATATGCGGCGTCAGCGTGTTGTGGATCATGGAGGCCTTCGAGATGCCGCCACGGACATTCTTCACCGCCACCAGCTTCTTGGCGACGCCGAGGCGCTGCGCAAGCCCACCATCGAGCGAGGCCTGCGAGACGAAGGTAACGGAGGAGTTGGTGCGAAGCTTGCCGTAGGCCGCAAACATCGGGCGGTAATGCATAGGCTGCGGGGTGGGGATCGAGGCATTCGGGTCGCCCATGGGGGCTGCCGCGATAGAACCGCCCAGCAGTACCATTTCCGGCTTCACGCCGAAGAAAGCTGGGGACCATAGCACGAGGTCGGCACGCTTGCCGACTTCGACCGAGCCGATCTCGTGGCTGACGCCATGGGCAATCGCCGGATTGATCGTGTATTTGGCGATGTAGCGGCGCACACGGAAATTGTCGTTCTCGCCCTTTTCGTCCTTCAGGCGACCACGCTGACGCTTCATCTTGTCCGCCGTCTGCCACGTGCGGATCGCCACTTCGCCGACGCGGCCCATAGCCTGGCTATCGGAAGAAATGATTGAGAAGGCGCCGATGTCGTGCAGAATATCTTCCGCCGCAATCGTTTCCTTGCGGATACGGCTCTCGGCAAAGGCGATGTCTTCAGGGATCGAGGGCGACAGGTGATGGCAGACCATCAGCATGTCGAGATGTTCCGCCAGCGTATTGACCGTGTAGGGCCGCGTCGGATTGGTGGAGGACGGAATGACATTGGGGTTGCCGCAGACCTTGATGATATCCGGCGCGTGACCACCGCCCGCCCCTTCCGTATGGAAGGCATGGATGGTGCGGCCCTTGATGGCGGCCACCGTGTCTTCCACGAAGCCGCTTTCGTTCAGCGTATCTGTATGGATCATCACCTGCACGTCGAAGGCGTCCGCGACCGTCAGGCAGTTGTCGATGGCAGCCGGTGTCGTACCCCAGTCCTCATGCAGCTTCAGCGAGGATGCACCCGCCAGGATCATTTCTTCGAGCGGCTTCGGCAGCGAGGCATTGCCCTTCCCGGCGAGCGCCAGATTCATCGGAAATCCATCGAAGCTTTCGATCATCCGCTCGATATGCCATGCGCCGGTGCAGGTGGTGGCGAGCGTTCCATGCGCCGGGCCGGAACCGCCGCCGAGCATGCAGGTGACGCCGCTCATCAGCGCTTCTTCGATCTGCTGTGGGCAGATATAATGGATATGGGCGTCCATACCGCCAGCGGTCAGGATCTTGCCCTCACCTGCAATGGCTTCGGTCGAAGGGCCGACGATGATTGTCACACCCGGCTGCGTATCCGGATTGCCCGCCTTGCCGATTGCGTGGATGCGCCCGTCCTTCAGGCCCACATCGGCCTTGTAGATGCCCGAATGATCGACAATCACCGCATTGGTGATGACGGTATCGACAGCGCCTTCCGCACGCGTCGCCTGGCTCTGGCCCATGCCATCGCGAATGACTTTGCCGCCGCCGAACTTCACCTCTTCGCCATAGGTGGTGAAATCCTTTTCGATTTCGATGAAGAGCTCCGTGTCCGCAAGGCGCACCTTGTCGCCGGTGGTCGGGCCGAACATGCTGGCATAGGCGGCACGGGAAATCTTGTAGGACATGGTTCAGGCTCCTTCGGAGACGGAGAAATTCGATAAGGAAGACAGTCGTTTTAGCTTGCCCTGCGTGACAAGCGCGTCAACCAGTTGTTTTTCGACAGAAAAGGGGTGGCCGCTCCAACCTTTATGGCAAAAACCGGCAATGGTGAGTTCGTCCTTTTCGCCAATAGCGTCAAGCATGTAGCGAATGGCGAAGAGCCCTGTGCTTGGACATACATAAGGCTCAGGGGACAGGCCTTTCAGTTCCTCATCCAGCCACTCATGCACCTGGCGGCTAATGACGAGATGGGTTTTGCCGGTCTCCGAGGCGATTGCGGCAAACTCGGCACTGTAGTCGACACAAAAATCCTCGAGCTCCGGCCAATGACGATGGATATCCTCTTCCATCTCTCTGAACTTGACGGGGTCGCGAACCGACCAGATCGCCGATGCCGCCTTGACCCCCGGGCTTTCGCGCCAGGAGCGATCCTCGATCATCCGCCGACCGGGCCGTCCGGTGTTGCAAACCGCGACGACGTCGGTCCGGCTGCCGCCTGCGCCGAGCGAGCGGCAATCATTGAAACGAATAATGACATCGGCAGTGTCGATCCAATCGGCCACGCCCTGCGGTATTTCCCCATTTCCAACGATCACGATCCGGCGGCTCATGGTCTTCAGAAACTTTCCGTCCATTTGCGCAGGTCGTTGGTCCGCGCCCGGCTCATCGCTGCAAGGCAGGAAAGAACCGGTTGTGGCTCCATGGTGCCCGCCCGCGCCTGGAAACCCTCGAAGTCGCAATTGGCATCGCGGAAGACTATCCATGCACTTTGGGCAGCAATGAGTGCCTCTTCGGCACCCTTGCTGTGGTCGTCAGCTGCCTTGTCACGTTCGACCAGAATTGCGCGCAGCTTCCGATATTGCGTGTTCAATTCCTTGTCGGCCTTGTCGTAATCCTCTCCCGCGCACTGGGTCATCTCCATCTGCGTCTGCGGGTCGGCACAATTTGCCTTGCTCTCCTGCGTGAAGGCTGGACCACTCGCCGCAAGCACCGCGGCCAGAAGAACAGAGGCAAAGACGCCGGAGGAGATTGGCCTCAACATCACAACTTTCCCATCACCTGCTGGCGAAACCCATAAACCTCGCGCTTGCCCGACAATGGCACCAGCGTCACTTCGCGCTTCTGCCCCGGCTCGAAACGCACGGCCGTACCCGCCGGAATATCCAGCCGCATGCCGCGGGCCTTGTCGCGTTCGAAGATCAGCCCCGCATTGGTCTCGAAGAAATGATAATGACTGCCCACCTGAACCGGACGGTCACCGGAATTGGCAACCTCGATGGTCACGGTCGGCTGGCCGGCATTGAGCTCTATCGTGCCCTCGGCAGCAATGATCTCACCTGGTATCATGGTCGTGCTTCCACTGTATGGGTTTCAGTTGTGTATTTGACTTGGTTATCCATTTTTCGCACCATTTCGGGCGCAACCAAACACACTACAAATAGGCTCAAAGAAATGCAAAACGCTACGATCCAAAAGGTGAATCTTGCAGTTTTCAAATTACCTGTCTTTTTCCGGTCATAGTACTTTACAAGTCCACTTAGACTTGTCCTGCCAAATATTTTTCGCTCTATGTGAATCTTAATATATGCTTCATGCACCTTGATCACGTGAGCATGAGCTCGATAGCGAAATATGCCGTAGCCACTTATCAAGACCGGAAAGAAGGCTGACAAAGCTAAAGCAAGCGGCCTTAAGCTCTCAGCGCTTAAGACGAGCCAATATATTAAACCGACCGCTACCATACTGAGAATTTCGAACTGGTTCATCGTTCGAATTTCTTCATCGATTCTTGTACGTGCTGCCTTCATCTCTTCTAGAAGGTATTGATAACGAACGTCGGCACTTGCACGCACTTGGAGAGGCGTTCTGCTACCTGAAGGTTGATCATCAGCGCTCATCGACAAAGCCCTTCCGGTAGATCACCTAATCGGCTCATGAACGGTGACGAGCTTGGTGCCGTCCGGGAACGTGGCTTCCACCTGCACGTCATGGATCATCTCGGCGATGCCTTCCATGACCTGATCGCGCGAAATGACATGGGCGCCCGCTTCCATCAGTTCGGCAACGGCGCGGCCGTCACGCGCCCCTTCCACCACATAGTCGGTGATGAGCGCGATCGCCTCGGGGTAATTGAGTTTCACGCCGCGTTCGAGCCGTCGACGCGCCACCATGGCCGCCATGGAGATCAGGAGCTTGTCTTTTTCCCGGGGAGTAAGGTTCATCGTCGTCCCATTCCAGCCGAGCGTCCTTCAGGGTTTGAAAGGTACGCTCAAAATCATCCTGCCTATGCAGCAACTTAAGCCGGATACTCATCCAGTTTCAGGGCGCTGCACACGCTTCACAGATTCCAGACTTTCGGCACTGGCGCGCCGTTGCGCAAGAGCGAAATGATGGGAAAAAGCATTTTTCTCAGGGAGAATCCGTCCGGCGCGGACAGTCGCACCACGAGCTTGCCTTGCCACTCACTAGCGCCGCCGCTTTCTCTGGCAAACGCCCTGATTTTAGGCAATAGCGCTTCGGCCAGCGGGCCGATATAGAGGATGGTGGCGAAGGCAACCCGGCCTGCGAGAACGGAAGAATGCTGCGTCAGATCGGCAATCCGGCCATCGAGAAAAAGCTCTTCCGCATGAACGAGCTTGCCGCCGTGACGAATACGCCAACGGTCACGAAACAGCCCCTCCTCCATCGCTTCGCCCATGGCCTGACGGCCAAGCAGCACCGCCTCGACGGCGAGAAACTCGGACGAGGCATTGAGATCCGCCTCCAGCCTGCGCGTCAGCGAAGCGCGGTCGAAGAGTATGGTTTCCTGGGGAAGCCAATGCAGGCGGGTGTTTTCTTCCGCCGTGATACGAACGGATACGTTCGCAGTCCCGGCGGCGGCCTTGTAGACCTTCTCGCAGGCCTGCGTCGTCACCACGAGGCTGGTTCCCGCCTTCGCATGCGCCTGCCATTCCACCTCGTCCCCGCCGGTCAAACCGCCGGAGGAATTGATGAGAATGGCTTCCATTTCATTGGAAAAGGTGTCGGGGAGCCTGATCTTGGCGCAGCCTTCCTGAAACAATTCGTCCAGACGGCTGCGCCCATCAAGCGCTTTGGTTACAATGCGTCCTCGGCCACGGGCGCGTTGCGGACGGGGTTGGCTGATGCTTTCAAGGACTGGCTGCACGTCGTCTCCGAGGGCTTCGCGGATGCGGAAACCGCTTTCACAGAGCAATCCGTCTTCGACGTTGCGTCGACAACCATCTGCCCTTCCGTATTCTGGAAGAAATCCCACATTCTTTCGGCGGCATCAACCTGTCTTGCACTCTCATCACCTGATGTCTTGCGGTCGACCGCAGGCTGCGCCTTCGGTGTCACGTCGCCGCCGGGTTTGCGGGTCAAAACGGCAGAGGCAGCAATGACTTCGGATTTCATCGTGGCGCGCGGCCAGGCATGATCCCAGGCGTCGATCACATAAGAATGGATGCGTGAACCGCTCTTGCAGACATCGTAGGAATTGAAGGTGAAGTTGCCGAGAGACTTGCTCTTCACGGCACCCTTGCAACCATCGAGCTCCGCCCACCGCTTCAGCGCCGTCTCGCCGCCATACTGCCAGTAGGGCTTGCCGCCACCCTGATAGGGGTTGGCTGGATCTTTCGTGCCAGCAAAAGCGATGATCGACATGGGCTTGGCCGGTGTGCAGCTTGCCATATCCGGCCGCCAACGGCCTTCGGCTTCCACCGGAACGCCCGCGCGCAGCGACGCGACGAAGCCTGCCGCGGCAAAATCATTGCTACCGCTGCACAGATATTGAGAAAGCATGCGCCCGCCACCGGAATAGCCGGAGCCATAGAAGCGCTCTTCATCGACGCAGAATTTGGATTTCACCATGGAAACCGCATCGCGGATGAAAGAGACCTCATCCAGCCCGCCCGGCCGGGTCGTCACGCCCGGCACGTTCCAGGCATGGGTGCCCGGCAACTCACCATCGAGACTGCCCTGCAGTGCCACGACCACGACGCCTGCGCGTTCGGCAACCTTGTCCCAACCGCTACGGTCGAGCTGGCCGTTCGGGTTGCTGTTGCTGCCATGAAAATCAAAAACCACCGGCACCAGCTTCGATCCATCATAAGAGGATGGAACGAAATAGACGCCCTCGCGTTCTGACCCTTGTGACATGAGCGAAAACGCGTGCCGACCCGGCGTTACAGCCTCACCGCACATCGATGCCGATGCAGCGGCGCTCATGCTTGTGAGAATGGCAAAACCTGCGAACAATGTCTTGGCAGGAAATGGAAGCCGGAATGTCCGGCCAGCAACAGTCAAATTCATCGGCACGCCTTTATTGGCACAGTTCTCCGACAAGATGCCGGAAAATTCGCGGAATGTAAGGGATCGACGGTCGCGGCGTGCAGATGACCCCTCGGGTGTGTCTTGCATGCAGCATTCATGTTGCCAATAACACAGGACTTTGATGAATGAAACGTAAAAACCTGCATGAAAGCCATGTCTCAGCGCATGGCTGTTCACTTTATCACGGGGTTTTTATTACGGCGTGAGTAAATCCGGTGCAGTTATACTGTCAGGTGTCGGCGCGCTTCCGGCGTATCCAGCGTTTCCGCCGCACCCTGATGAACGACCTCGCCGCGATCCATGATGTAGACATAGTCGGCAAGCTCGCGGCAAAAATCCAGATACTGCTCGACCAGCAGGATCGCCATGCCGGTGGAGTCCCGCAGATATTTGATCGCCCGACCGATGTCCTTGATGATCGACGGCTGAATGCCTTCGGTCGGCTCGTCCAGAACGAGGATCTTCGGACGCGTTACGAGTGCCCGACCGATCGCCAGCTGCTGCTGCTGCCCGCCGGAAAGATCGCCGCCGCGGCGTGACAACATGCTTTGCAGCACCGGAAACAGGCTGAAAATATCGTCTGGAATAAACCGCTCCTTGCGCGGCAACGGCGCATAGCCGCTCTCCAGATTTTCCTGCACCGTCAGCAACGGGAAGATTTCACGCCCCTGCGGCACATAGCCGACCCCGCGCTTGGCCCGCTGATAGGGCGCCAGACCATTGAGGCTTTCGCCCCCAAAGGTGATCGAGCCACCGCTAATGGCGTGCTGCCCGGTGACCGCACGCAACAGCGAACTCTTGCCCACCCCGTTACGCCCCAGCACGCAGGTGATCTTGCCCATCTCGGCATTGAGCGAGATGCCACGCAAAGCCTGCGCCGCACCATAGTGAAGATTGATGTTTTCGACGCTTAGCATGTTCACCGCCCCAGATAATTCTCAATGACCTTCGGATCGTTCGAGACGAAGTCGATCGATCCCTCGGCCAGCACGGAGCCTTCGGCAAGGCATGTCACCTTGACGCCAAGCTCGCGGATAAAGCCCATGTCGTGCTCCACCACCACAACGGAACGGGTCTTGGCGATTTCCTTCAACAGCACCGCCGTCTCCGCCGTTTCGGCGTCCGTCATGCCCGCCACCGGTTCATCCACCAGAAGAAGCTTCGGCTCCTGAGCCAGCAACATGCCGATTTCCAGCCACTGCTTCTGGCCGTGCGAGAGGTTCGCCGCCAGATCGTCCCGGCGGTGGCCGAGGCGGACGGTTGCGAGGATTTCTTCTATGCGTGCCTTGTCTTCCGCCGTCAGGCGATAGAACAAGGTGGCGAAAACGCCGCGCTTGCGGTTCAGCGCCAGTTCCAGATTGTCCCAGACCGTATGGCTTTCGAACACCGTCGGCTTCTGGAATTTACGACCGATGCCGAGCTGGGCGATGTCCGCCTCATCCTTTTTCGTCAGATCGATCTGGTCTTCGAACAGCACCGTGCCACTGTCGGGCCGCGTCTTGCCGGTGATGATATCCATCATCGTCGTCTTGCCCGCGCCATTCGGGCCGATGATGGCGCGTAGTTCGCCGGGCTCAACAACGAAGGAAAGAGAGTTCAGCGCCCTGAAGCCATCGAAGGAGACGGAAACGCCGTCGAGATAGAGAAGGCTTTTGGCTCTCGTATCGGAAACTGTGTTCATAACCGCCTCACTCCGCTGCCTGATGCGCGACCGCATCGTCATTGCCGGGCTTTGCCGGATTGTCCTTCGGTGTCGCACCCTTGCCGCGACGGCCCGCCATGGTGTGCTGGATGGTGCCAACGATGCCCTTGGGGAAGAACAGCGTCACAGCGATGAAGAGGCCACCCAGCGCAAAGAGCCAGAATTCAGGAAAAGCGCCGGTAAAATAGCTCTTGCCGCCATTGACCAGCAGCGCGCCGATGATCGGGCCGATCAACGTGCCGCGACCGCCGACCGCCGTCCAGACGACCACCTCGATGGAGTTGGCAGGCGCGAATTCGCCCGGATTGATGATGCCCACCTGGGGCACGAAGAGCGCACCGGCAATGCCCGCCATCATCGCAGAGACGACGAAGGTGAAGAGCTTGATGTTTTCAACGCGAAAGCCGAGGAAGCGAACACGGCTTTCGGCATCGCGCACACCCACCAGTACCTTGCCGAACTTGGAATTGACGATACCGGACGCAATCATCAGGGACAGTGCCAGCATCAGGGCGGTCATGGCAAAGAGCACCGCACGTGTGCCATCCGCCTGAACGGAAAAGCCGAGAATGTCCTTGAAGTCTGTGAGGCCGTTATTGCCGCCAAAGCCCATGTCGTTGCGGAAGAAGGCGAGCAGCAACGCATAGGTCATCGCCTGGGTGATGATCGACAGATAGACACCGTTGACGCGTGAGCGAAAGGCGAACCAGCCGAAGATGAAGGCCAGCAGACCGGGCACCACCAGCACCATCAGCATGGCGAACCAGAACATGTCGAAGCCGTGCCAGAACCAGGGCAGCTCTTTCCAGTTGAGGAAGACCATGAAATCGGGCAGCACCGGATCGCCATAGACGCCGCGTGAGCCGATCTGGCGCATCAGATACATGCCCATGGCATAGCCGCCGAGCGCGAAGAAGGCGCCGTGGCCGAGCGAGAGAATGCCGCAATAGCCCCAGACAAGATCGAGCGCCAGCGCGAGCAACGCATAGGCCAGATACTTGCCGAGCATCGACATCATATAGGTTGGTACATGCAGCGGGTTGCTGGGTGGCAAGAGCAGGTTCAGTGCGGGAATGATGAGCGCCACGGCCAGAATGAAGCCGATGGCAATCGAGATGCGGCGGTCGAGAGCGCGAAGGAGAAAGCCGGTAATCATGCTTCGATCGCCCTTCCCTTGAGTGCGAAGAGACCGCGTGGCCGCTTCTGGATGAACAGGATGATGAGGACGAGCACGAGGATCTTGCCGAGAACGGCGCCAACGGTGGGCTCGAGGAATTTGTTGAGAACACCGAGCGACAGCGCCCCGACCAGCGTTCCCCAGAGATTGCCGACACCGCCAAAGACCACGACCATGAAGCTGTCGATGATGTAGCTCTGTCCGAGATTGGGCGACACATTGTCGATCTGGCTGAGGGCGACACCGGCAAGACCGGCAACGCCGGACCCCAGCGCAAAGGTGAAGGCATCGACCCAGGGCGTGCGGATACCCATGGAAGAGGCCATGCGCCGGTTCTGGGTCACGGCGCGCATCTGCAGGCCGAAGGACGAGCGCTTCAGAAGCAGAAGCAGAGCGAAGAACACCGACAGAGAGAAACAGACGATCCAGACGCGGTTCCAGGTGAAATTCAGATAACCGATGCTGAAGGAGCCGGACATCCAGCTTGGGCTGCCGACCTCTCGGTTGGTCGGCCCGAAAATGGAGCGAACGCCCTGTTGCAGGATCAGCGAAATGCCCCAGGTGGCAAGCAGCGTTTCCAGCGGACGGCCATAGAGAAAGCGAATGACACCGCGCTCGATGACGAGACCGACAAAGCCGGTAGCCAGAAAAGCGACGGGCAGTGCAATAGCGAGCGACCAGTCGAACAGACCTGGGAAGTGGCTGCGAATGATATCCTGCACGATGAAGGTGGCATAGGCGCCGATCATCACCATCTCGCCATGCGCCATGTTGATGATACCCATCACGCCGAAGGTGATGGCAAGGCCGATGGCCGCAAGCAGCAGCACCGAGCCGAGCGACAGGCCGTACCAGATGTTCTGCGCCGCATCCCACAGCGCCAGCGAGGACTGGATGTGAGCGATCGCCGCATCGATGTCCGGTTTCAGACTGGCATCGACAGACGAAGACGCAGCCATCAGAATGCTGATCGCATCCCGCCCGCCGATGGTCTTGATGGTGTCGATGGCACTGCGCTTGTCTTCGACGGAGCGATCGGAACTAAGGACCGACACCGCACGCGCCTCTTCCATGCGGGCGCGAACCTGGGCATCGGTTTCTTTCGCCAGAGCGGCTTCTAAAAGCCCGAGATTTTCAGCGCTCGGCGCTTTCAAGACGGCATCCGCCGCAGCAAGCCGCACGCCGCGATCGGGGCTCAGCAATGTCAGACCGCCAAGCGCTGCGCGGGTAACACGGCGCAACGTATTGTTGACCTTGATCTTCGTGACCGCAGCCTTCGGCGCATCACCGACCGCCTCACCCGTCACCGGATCGATCAGGGTCAGATTATCGCCGGCGGGCTTGGTGAGAAACACCAGGCTATCGGCCTTGCGAACATAAAGCTCGCCAGCCGCAAGCGCTTCCAGTGCAGGCACGACACGCGCGTCGCCGGTCGCAGCGATCTGCCCGATCAGCGCTTCAGCCTGCTTGAAATCGGCCTTGCCCAACGCATCGATCAACGGCTTTGCATCGCCCTGCTGGGCAAAGGCCGAAGCCGTCAGGCTGAACAACAGGCCGATTACGGCCAACAGTCGAAAAAACATGGTCCCAAGTCCCCCTTGGATGCCTGCGGAGAAATGACTGCAGGCGGAAATCAGAAGTGAGAACAACTGTTCTCAAACCCCTCCCCCTCTCGACGTCATCCTCGGGCTTGACCCGAGGATCCATCACGGCATCGACGAGCGTCAACGGCGAGAAGAACAAAGGAGGGCGGTGGATCCTCGAGTCAGGCCCGAGGATGACGGCAGTGGGTGTGGGATCACTCTCGGTCACCATCGTTCCGCGGGCCGAATGATGACAAAGGGGTAAACCTGCAGATCGCGGCCCGCATGATCGGCGGGCCGCAACCAATCACCCAATCACATGCCCTTGCCGCCGCACTTGCCGGTCGCAACGTTGAAGTTGCCGCAGGACATTGGCTTGCGCCAATCGGAGATCAGGTCCTTGGAGTCCGGCAGGTAATCGGACCACTCGTCGCCAACAACCTGTGCGGTCTGCTGGACGATCTGGAACTGGCCGTCGGACTGGATTTCACCGATCAGCACCGGCTTGGTGATGTGGTGGTTCGGCATGACGGTGGCGTAACCGCCGGACAGGTTCGGCACCGAAACGCCGATGATGCTGTCCAGAACCTTGTCGGTGTCCGTGGTGCCGGCAGCCTCTACCGCCTTCACCCAGGCGTTGAAGCCGATATAGGCGGCTTCCATCGGGTCGTTGGTCACGCGCTTGTCGTTCTTGGTGAAGGCGTGCCATTCCTTGATGAACTCGGCATTGACCGGCGTATCGACGGACTGGAAGTAGTTCCAGGCAGCAAGGTGGCCGACGAGCGGCGCGGTATCGAGACCGGCAAGCTCTTCTTCACCGACGGAGAAGGCAACAACCGGAATGTCTTCAGCCTTCACGCCCTGGTTCGCCAGTTCCTTGTAGAAGGGAACGTTCGCGTCACCATTGATGGTGGAAACGACGGCGGTCTTCTTGCCGGCAGAGCCGAACTTCTTGATGTCGGAGACGATCGTCTGCCAGTCGGAATGACCGAATGGCGTGTAGTTGATCATGATGTCCTCTTCCTTGACGCCCTTCGACATCAGGTAGGCCTTCAGGATCTTGTTGGTGGTCTGCGGGTAGACATAGTCCGTACCGGCCAGAACCCAGCGCTCGACGCCTTCCGTGTTGGCAAGGTAGTCGACAGCGGGGATCGCCTGCTGGTTCGGCGCAGCACCGGTGTAGAAGATGTTGCGAGAGGACTCTTCGCCCTCATACTGCACGGGGTAGAAGAGGATGGAGTTCAACTCTTCGAAAACCGGCAGAACGGATTTGCGCGAAGACGAGGTCCAGCAACCGAAGACGGCGGCAACCTTGTCCTGGCTGATCAGCTGACGCGCCTTTTCGGCAAAGAGCGGCCAATCGGAGGCCGGATCGACGACGACGGCTTCCAGTTTCTTGCCGAGAACGCCGCCCTTCTTGTTCTGCTCGTCGATGAGCATCAGCATGGCGTCCTTCAGCGTCGTTTCCGAAATCGCCATCGTGCCGGAGAGCGAGTGCAGCACGCCGATCTTGATCGTGTCGTCAGCGGCAAAAGCGCCGTGGAATGCGGTGGTGGACATGATGGCGCCGAGCAGCGCGCCAGTGAGCATCTTGCTGAAAGTCATCGGAAGAACCCCTCTTCGTGTTGGGCCGTGAAGGCCTCAGCGGCATGTTGAACCGCTGCTGGAGGGGACTATCGGGCTCGGTGCCGCGAAACCGTATACGTCGTTTGACGTAGGTGGGGTGGCGAAATCAGCACGTGGAAGTGTGGGCGGCCGACCCGAGGTCAGCCGACGGGATAAGCGAGAACGCGAGATGCCTCAGTTATGGGGCTTCTCGTCCTCGGCAATGGCGTCCTGATGGTACCAGCTGTCGAAGTCCACGCGCGGAGGGTCTGCCTGGATGGACTGAACCGACGCATCCTTGCGAAAGCCTCGGTAGCCAGCGCGGCCTCCGACGGGGAACTGATAGATCTTGGCACTTTCAAAATTGGGTTCGGTTCTCATGACGGCCTCTTTTCTTCCAGTCAAACACCTCAGCACCATGCTTCGTTCCGGACTATAGCCGATTGAAAGCCGAAATTCACCCCATTCGCTTAAAAAAATATCACAAAGCCTAATTTTTAATCACATCGATTGCGCGTCGGTTAATCGAATAGTCTTTATGCAGCTAATCACTCAAATTTCGCACTTTCAGGTCAAAAAACATTCAGAACGACCCTATCGCTTACAGTTTCAGCAGAAAATTGGCCGATTTCTCTTCATAAAGCCTTCATAATTCTAAAAATTCGGGAAAAACCTCCATCACGCTGCAAGAAGGAATTTTGCCGTACCAACCGGTTCGGCAGCAAGGTTAGCAGAAAAAAATGAGGCGTCGATTCGAGAGCCCGCGCAAACTGGCACGCGGCATGCATATCTATCGGCAGCCCTTGAAAGCGAGAGCGTTTTCCACCGGTAACCGGACGAAAACAATCAAGGCTTCGCATCTTAACCCATGAGAGGTTCGTAATGACTAAGTTCAAACTCGAGTACATCTGGCTGGATGGTTACAAGCCGGTAGCAAACCTGCGCGGCAAGACGCAGATCAAGGAATTCGACGAATTCCCGACACTCGAGCAGCTTCCGCTTTGGGGCTTTGACGGCTCCTCCACCATGCAGGCCGAAGGCCACAGCTCCGACTGCGTTCTGAAGCCAGTCGCCATCTACCCTGACCCTGCCCGCACCAATGGCGCGCTGGTCATGTGCGAAGTCATGATGCCGGATGGCGTCACGCCGCACTCTTCCAACAGCCGCGCAACCATCCTCGACGACGAAGATGCATGGTTCGGCTTCGAGCAGGAATACTTCTTCTACGAAAACGGCCGTCCGCTCGGCTTCCCTGAGCAGGGCTACCCCGCTCCGCAGGGCCCGTACTACACCGGCGTCGGTTACAAGAACGTCGGCTCGATCGCTCGCGAAATCGTCGAAGAGCATCTGGACCTTTGCCTCGAAGCAGGCATCAACCACGAAGGCATCAACGCCGAAGTGGCCAAGGGCCAGTGGGAATTCCAGGTATTCGGCAAGGGCTCCAAGCGCGCCGCCGACCAAATCTGGATCGCTCGCTACCTGCTTCTTCGCCTTTGCGAAAAGTACGGCATCGACGTCGAATTCCATTGCAAGCCGCTCGGCGACACCGACTGGAACGGTTCTGGCATGCACTGCAACTTCTCCACCAAGTTCATGCGTGAAGTTGGCGGCAAGGAATATTTCGAAGCCCTTATGGCTGCCTTCGAAAAGAACTGGAAAGAGCACATCGACGTTTACGGTCCGGACAACCATCTGCGCCTGACCGGCAAGCACGAAACCGCTCCGTGGAACAAGTTCTCCTACGGCGTTGCAGACCGTGGCGCGTCGATCCGCGTTCCGCACTCCTTCGTCAACAACGGCTATCGTGGTTACCTCGAAGACCGTCGTCCGAACTCCCAGGGCTGCCCTTACCAGATCGCTTCCGTCGTGCTGAAGACGATCGCAGAAGTCCCGACGGCAAAGTCGGCTGCTGCCTAATCTAAAAGAAATGGCGTCGCTCGATCCGGGCGACGCCATTTTTCCGTCTGCCCTTGGCGGACAAAACGGCCTGCAAGGTCGCAAGACGCATAAGTGGAGGCTGTGAAACACTGGCATGGCCGCACGGCAACGCATCATCCCCGTCAGACGCGAATATAACCGCTGGGTCGCGAACCAGACGCTGGAAGACTACGCGCTGCGATTTACCGCCAAGAGCGCCCGACAATTCTCCTCCAGCCGCATTTCCCATACCGCCATCGGCGCGATTTCCTTTCTGGCGCTGGAAGCCATCGGCGGCGCAATCACGCTTTCCTATGGTACCACCAACGCCTTCTTCGCCATCGTCGCGGCCGCTGTTGCGATGCTGCTCGTCGGCCTTCCGATCAGCCGTTATGCCATCCGCCACGGCGTCGATATCGATCTTCTGACGCGCGGCGCAAGCTTCGGCTATATCGGCTCCACCATCACATCGCTGATCTACGCCGCTTTCACCTTCATGCTCTTTGCCATCGAGGCATCGATCATGTCCGGCGCGCTGGAACTGGCGCTCGGCATTCCGTTATGGATCGGCTACATCGTCTCGGCGGTCATGGTCATTCCGCTCGTCACCCATGGCGTGCGCCTCATCAGCAAGTTTCAGATCCTGACGCAGCCCTTCTGGATCATCCTCAACGTCCTGCCATTCCTCTTCATCGCGCTGATGGACTGGCAGAAATTCGATCTATGGCTGGCATTCTCCGGCATCCACCACGCGCCAGCGCCACCCGGAGACACCGCACCCTTCGACCTCATCGAGTTCGGTGCGGCCTCTGCCGTCATCCTGGCGCTGATGTCACAGATCGGCGAACAGGTGGACTTCTTGCGCTTCCTGCCGGCAGAAGGCCAGAGCAAGCTTCGTCACAAGCTCGGCGTTTTTCTCGCCGGTGCTGGCTGGGTTCTCGTCGGCGTTCCAAAACTGCTCGCCGGTTCCTTCCTGGTTGTGCTGACGCTCTCTTCCGGCGTGCCCGTGGGCAGTGCCGCCGATCCGGCGCAGATGTACCTCACCGCCTTCGGCTATATGATCCCCAACCAGAATGCCGCTCTCGTCCTGATGGTCGCATTCGTCGTGGTCTCGCAGCTCAAGATCAATGTGATGAATGCCTATGCGGGCTCTCTCGCGTGGTCGAACTTCTTTTCCCGCCTCACCCACAGCCATCCAGGCCGCGTCGTCTGGCTGGTCTTCAATGTCGCCATTGCGCTTCTCCTGATGGAGCTTGGCATCTATCGGCTGCTGGAAGAAACGCTCGGCATCTTTTCCATCGTCGCCATGGCATGGCTCTGCACCATCTCCGCCGATCTCTTCATCAACAAGCCGCTGGGCCTTGCCCCTCCCGGCATCGAGTTCAAGCGGGCGCATCTTTACGATATCAATCCCGTCGGCGTCGGTGCCATGGCGCTCTCCGCAACGATTGCGCTTACCGCCCATTTCGGTCTGTTCGGCACGCTCGCCGCCTCGCTCGCGCCCTATATCACCCTGGTCGTCGCTTTCATCGCCTCGCCGCTGATCGCCTGGGGCACAAAGGGAAAATTCTATCTGGCACGCAAGCCGCGCCAGAAGTGGAAGGAGCTTTCCAGCATCACCTGCTCCATCTGCGAGCATCCGTTTGAGCCGGAAGACATGGCATGGTGCCCCGCCTATGCCGGTCCGATCTGTTCGCTCTGCTGTTCGCTGGACAGCCGCTGCCACGATATGTGCAAACCGAAAGCCCGGCTGAACTACCAGACGGCCCAGGTGGCAAAGACCTTCCTGCCGGAACAGCTGGTTGCGAAGCTCGCTTCACGGCTCGGCCGCTATGCGATCTTCTCAGCGCTGGCCGTCGCGGCGATCGGCGGTATTCTGGGGCTGATCGCCCATCAGGTTGGCACCGGCACGCCAGCGACCGCAGACGTCGTCAATCGCACCATTCTCATCGTCTTCTTCGTCTTTGCCGTCATCGCCGGAATCGTCTGCTGGTTCCTCGTGCTCGCCCATGACAGCCGGGTCGTGGCGGAGGAGGAATCCTCGCGACAGAACACGCTTTTGCTGAAAGAAATCGCCGCCCACCAGAAGACCGACGCGGCCCTCCAATATGCCAAGGAAACGGCAGAAGCCGCCAACCGCGCCAAGAGCCGCTATGTGGTGGGTCTCAGCCACGAGTTGCGCACCCCGCTGAATGCCGTACTCGGCTACGCCCAGATTCTTGAGCGGGATGAAACCATTCCGGCGCCCCGCCAATCAGCCATAAAGGTCATCCGCCGCTCCGCCGATCACCTCTCAGGCCTGATCGATGGCCTATTGGATATTTCCAAGATCGAAGCAGGCAGGTTGCAGGTTCAGTCGAACGAGATCAACATTCAGGATTTCCTCGACCAGATCGTCGATATGTTCCGACCGCAGGCGCAGGCCAAGGGGCTGGCCTTCCGCCACGAGCGCGCCAGAGGCGTGCCGCAATATGTGCGCAGCGACGAAAAGCGCCTGCGGCAAATCCTCGTCAATCTGCTCTCCAATGCCATCAAGTTTACGGACGAGGGGACCGTCGGCTTCGATGTCACCTATCGCAGCCAGGTCGCCACCTTCACCGTCACCGATACCGGGCGCGGTATTGCGGAAAAGGATCTCGCCCGCATCTACGAGCCCTTCCAGCGTGGCGAGGCTGAAATCATCAAGCCCATGCCAGGGCTTGGCCTTGGCCTCACCATCACCCAGCTTCTCACCAATACGCTGGGTGGCGAGATTTCTGTCGAGAGCCAGAAGGACGTCGGCTCGACCTTCCGGGTGCGGCTGATGCTCTCCTCGGTCGACAGGCCTAGCACGGCACTCGCGCCGGAAAAGAAAATCGTTTCCTATGCCGGGCCACGCCGTACCATCGTTGTCGTCGATGACAATGAGGATCACCGCGATCTGATGATGGAGGTCCTCTCCCCACTCGATTTCGTCGTGCTGACGGCACAAAGCGGACCGGATTGCCTGGCGCTGATCGAGGCAATGCAGCCGGATGCCTTCCTCATCGATATTTCCATGCCTGGCATGAACGGCTGGCAGTTGGTCGAAAAGCTGCGCAATGCCGGGCAAACCGCCCCCATCATCATGCTCTCGGCCAATATCGGCGATACCGCCATCATCGGTGCCGATACGGACGGTCATAATGATGCGCTGGTAAAGCCCGTCGATATCCGCAAGCTCTGTGACCGGCTCGCCGTGCATCTCGGGCTGCAATGGGTCTATGATACAGACTTGCCGCCCGTCGACCTGTCTGCAAAAGAGCCGGACCCCGCCGCTGTAAAAGCACCCGCACCAGCCCATCTCCAGGATTTGCTAGCGCTCGGCGAAATCGGTTATATTCGCGGCATTGAGGCGAAGCTCGATTCTCTCGCCGCACAACCCGAAAATCTGGCCTTTACCGAAGAGGCTCGACGCTTCGTGCGCGCCTTCGATCTCACCGGTTACGCCGATTATCTTCATAGTTTCAACACGAGGACGGGCACGGATGAATAGGTCATTGCAGCCGCGCGATATCGTCCTTCTGGTGGATGACAGCCCGGAAGCGCTCGGCTTCTTGACCGAAGCGCTGGAACAGTCCGGCTTCTCGGTGCTGATCGCAACCTCTGGCCAGGCGGCGCTCAACATCGTTGAGCGCGTCACACCCGACCTCGTCCTTCTCGATGCCGTTATGCCGGGGCTCGACGGCTTCGAGACCTGCCTGCGCCTGAAGGCCAATGCCGCCGTCGCGCAGGTGCCGGTGATCTTCATGACCGGGCTGACCGAGACCGAACACGTGGTGCGCGCACTGGAATGCGGTGGTGTGGACTACCTCAGTAAGCCAATCAATATTGACGAGCTGCGCGCCAGGCTTCGCGTCCACCTCTCCAACGCCCGCTCGGCGCAAAGCGCACGCGTGGCACTGGATGCAGCCGGGCGGCATCTTCTGGCCGTGCGCGCCGACGGAACGATCCTCTGGTCCACCCCGCAGGCAACCCGCCTCATCAACGCTGCAACCGGTAGCAATGATGGCCTCGATATCGTCTCCCGCACCATCGGCGAGTGGATGGCGCAGACCACCGCCCGTGACACGCCGCTCGTCATTACCCAGGCGGAACGCCCCTCGCTGCACTTCACGTTTCTGGGCGCAGTCGGCGCCGACGAATATCTCTTCCGTCTGACGACAACCAACGAGAAGTCTGGTGAGGCCTTGTTGCGTGACCGCTTCTCCCTGACAACGCGGGAATCGGAAGTGCTGGTCTGGATCGCCAAAGGCAAATCCAACCGCGACATCGGCGAGATCCTCGGCCTCTCGGCGCGAACGGTAAACAAGCATCTGGAACAGATCTACGTCAAACTCGGCGTCGAAAACCGCGCCTCGGCCGCAGTGAAGGCAGCGCATGTGCTGCACGATAGCTGAGACGCGCAAGCCTTTAGAGCGTTTCCTTGCCGAATGGAAACGCTCCCAAAGCGTCTTGCGATCTTTCAGATTCGCTCATACGCTTTAGCTCTTTGTTATCGCATGTCGATATCGCAAACCGCTGCACACTTTTGGGCGACATGCTTTAGAGCGTTTCCTTGTTAAATAGAAACGTTCTGCCGGAGCAGGTTTTCGTCAGGGCAAAGGCGATTGGCGAAGGGCATACCCAAAGGTACGGTCGAGCCGATCGCCTTTGAGCCTGGCGGAAAGATGCCCGGCCCTCCCGTCGCGCCGCTTCGCCGTGCGAAGCGATTAGCGCGCCGGGCGATTGAAGCTCTTGCAGATTTGCCAGCAAATCTGCGGGAGGGTTGGTTGAAACGGGCCACCTGCTTGCCCGGACGGCTTGGCCGTATGCTTTGGCTACGGCACGTGCCCTCCGGACCATCAGTCGATCCCGTTTGAACCAACAGAACCGTTTCTATTTAACAAGGAAACGCTCTAGTCTCTCAATCCCTTCCCCGACAGACCAAACCTGAGCGTCGAGCTCTTTGCGCTCAACCAGCATGTCACGCCCCGCTGCGCCCTCGCGTCGTGGAAGGCACAGGCGCACCTTTTCCCACTCCAACCAGGATCAATATATGGACAAGCTCGTCATCCTGTCCGGCTGCTCCGGCGGCGGAAAATCCACACTGCTCTCAGAACTATCAAAACGTGGTTGCGCCACGGTGGAAGAACCGGGCCGACGCGTCGTCGAACAACAGCTGAAAGCAGGAGGAACGGCTCTCCCATGGGTCGACCTCAAAGCCTTCCTACACCAGGCGGTCGCGATTGCAGAACAGGACTATGCAGCCGCTCGCGAAAAATCAGACTTCTCGATCTTCGACCGCAGCCTGATCGACGCCGCCTCCGCGCTTCGCAACTGGGCGACGACGACTGGTACGATCGGCTGCGCAATGAATTTCGCTACGCCAAGATCGTCTTCCTCACACCCCCTTGGCCCGAAATCTACGTAACCGACAACGAACGCCGCCACGGCTTTCAAGATGCGGTAGAGGAGTACGAGCGGCTGCGCCGCGATTACGACGAGCTCGGATATGACGTCGTCATTCTACCGAAGTCCGACATTGAGGACCGGGTGGAATTTGTGCTGAAGGCGCTTCAGTGCACGCAAGGCACATGAGAAAGAGAAGCCCCTGTGAACCGAGACGAGGCCAACATCCAGAACGTTTTCAAAGTCGAAGTTCAAACTGCGTGGGCGCTCATCGCCGATCTCCCCTCTTGAGGGTGAAATGTCCGGCAGGACAGAGGGGGTAGCCATCCCCAACTCACATCCCTCAAGAGCCGAAAACCCAAAAGCGGAACCACCTCATGAAGGCAGCTGTAAACCTGTCCTCCCCTCCGACAACCATCGGAAGGGAGAACAGGCAATACCGTTAACGACAGACGCGGGTCTTGCGGACGATGATCTCACCATGGCGGCGGATGCGTTCCTTTTTGACGAAGCAATCGCGCGGAGCATGACGGTAGTGACGCGGGCGATATTCTTCGCGGACATGCTCGCGCATGACACGCTGGCTCGTCGTCACGGTGACGGTTTCGGCGTAGGATGGTGCGGTGACCGAGAAGAGCGACGCGGCGGCGAGGACTGCGGAAACAACAAGCTTCTTCATTGATAAACTCCTGAACTGAGGCCGCAGAAAACGTGGCGCATCGCAGGCAGTTCCGCCGACTATCACATTTTTCTAATTTATTGTGATTGAAAGAACTCGACAGGGATTTCTTGACGCGCCATTCACCCCCAATCAGCGGGGCCAAAACGTGTCACGATCTTTCAGATTTGCTCCCCGCGCTTTAGGTCTTCGTTTGATCGCATGTCGTTATCGCAAACCGATCCGCGCTTTTGCGTGGACCATGCATTGGCGTTGGTCTTTCAATGAGTGACCATAATCAGCGAAGTGGTCATATCCCGACGAAGCCTTAAAAATATAAAAGCCCGGCATCGCTGCCGGGCTTCATCAATCTCGAATTTACAGAGCGGCTTACATGCCCTGCTGGAAATAGCTGTACTGGCCGTCCGGACCCTTCTTCCATTCGTACATGACGTAGCCGGGAAGCTTCGGGTCGCCCTTTTCGTCGAAGGAGATATCGCCGAGAACGGTCTTGAACGTCCCCTTCTTCAGCGCTTCAGCAACGGCCTGCGGATCCGTAGAGCCAGCAGCCTTTGCACCTTCGGCAATCGTCTGAACGGCTGCGTAGGAGTAGAGCGTGTAAGCTTCAGGGTTGAAGCCCGCAGCCTTGAACTTCGCAACGAGGTCCTTGTTGTCAGGACGCAGGGTCGGGTCAGGACCGAAGGTGTTCAGCGTGCCTTCAACGGCGTCGCCAGCAATAGAAGCCAGTTCGTTGGAGACGATGCCGTCACCGGAAACGAGCGTTGCCTTGAGGCCCTGATCCTTCGCCTGACGGATGATCAGGCCGGCTTCGGTGTGGAGACCACCCCAGTAAATAACGGAAACGCCGGCTTCCTTCATCTTGGCGATGAGGGCGGAGAAGTCCTTGTCGCCGACATTCACGCCTTCATAGATGGCTTCCTTGACGCCAGCGGCGTTGGCAGCCTTCTTGGTTTCATCGGCAAGGCCCTGACCGTAAGGCGTCTTGTCGTGAATGATGGCGATCTTGGCGTCCTTGAAGTGGTCGGCAAGATACTTGCCGGCAATGCCGCCCTGCTGGTCGTCACGGCCGCAGGTGCGGAAGGTGTTCCACAGGCCGCGTTCGGTGAACTTCGGGTTGGTTGCGGCAGGCGTGACTTCGAGAATGCCGTTTTCGGCGTAGACTTCAGACGCCGGAATGGAAACGCCGGAGTTGAAGTGGCCGACGACGAACTTGACGCCATCAGCTGCGAACTTGTTGGCGACCGAGATACCCTGCTTGGGGTCAGACACGTCGTCGCCGAGAACGATCTTGATCTTCTCGCCATTGATGCCGCCAGCAGCATTGATATCCGCTGCAGCCTGTTCTGCGCCCTTCTGGAGCTGAGCGCCGAAAGCGGCGTTCGGGCCAGTCAACGGACCACCGACGCCAATGACGACATCAGCCCATGCCGAACCGCTGAACGCGACCATGGCGGTCAGCGCAACTGCGGAAAGAAGAGACTTCTTCATTATGTTACTCCCAGTTCCTTTGATTGGGTTGGTTTTCTCGACCTGTCCAGCACCCAAATTATCTGTCCAGGCTGTTCCTCTCAGGAGGGAATTCTGATTTCAGAAAAACCCGTCTGTCAATCTTTCTTCTTATAGGAAAATGCCGATGTCCGATCGTAGAGCCAGTAGTAGTTATCGACCATCTGGCTGGTCCGACGGATGCGGAAGCCGGCCGTTGCAAAGGCCAGCAGAACCACGACATCGATCAGGTAGTAGAAGCCGTTCAACAAGGGGCCGGCAAAAAGCGCGTAATGCAAAAAGCGCATGACGCACCCCAGCAGAAGCGAGTAAATCACCACCTGCGGATATTGACCCCAGCCATCGGCAACGGACTTGCCCGTGCGCCAGGCAGTCCAGAAGCCGAGAAGAACGACGAGGCCACGCAAGATATAGCGAACGCCACTATCGGTTTCGAAAAAAAGGCCCTGCATCTTTTCCCCAATCAGCGCCGCCAACGAAACGCGAACGACCCTGTGTTCTGTTTTCGCTCTACCGTTTTCCGGCAAGCTTTATTGTTGTTTTTGATCCACCAAACCGGCTATGCAGTCTGACAGGCTCTCAGCAGATTTGCGCCCAACGCCTTCGAAAGCAAGCATTTTTTCATGGGCAACGGCACAAAATGATAAAAACTTTTGCACCTTGTCGAAGGACGGGGATCGACGATCCCCGCACCCTCTCATCGTCAGTGGCGGCCGCCTTCGAGATAGGCTGCCCGCACCTCGGGATTGGCGAGAAGCTCCTTGCCGGAACCGCTCATCGTCACCTTGCCATTGACCATCACATAGGCGCGGTCGGAAAGCTTCAGGGCCGCAAAAGCATTCTGCTCCACGAGGAAGACAGTCAGCCCCTCTTCCTGGTTGAGCTTCTTGATCGCCTCGAAAATGCCCTTGACGATCAAGGGCGCCAGACCGAGAGACGGCTCGTCGAGGAGCAGGAGTTTCGGACGTGACATCAGCGCACGGCCGATGGAGAGCATCTGCTGCTCGCCGCCAGAAAGCGTGCCGCCGCGCTGGCTCTGGCGCTCCTTCAAGCGCGGAAACATCGTGAACACCTTCTCGACGTCTTCCTTGAAATATTTCAGGTTGTCGAGATTGGCACCCATCTGCAGATTTTCCAGCACCGACATGCGCGGGAAAATACGGCGACCTTCAGGGGACTGGGCAATGCGCTTGCGGGCAATCATATGCGTCGGCAGGCGTGTAATATCCTCGCCGTCGAAGATGACTTCGCCATTACGCGCCTGTGGCGCGCCGCAAATCGTCATCATCAGCGTCGACTTGCCTGCACCATTGGCGCCGATGAGCGAGACGATCTCGCCCTTTCTCACTTCCACATCCACGCCAGCGAGAGCGCGGATATTGCCGTAATAGGTTTCGACGCCCTGAATTTTCAGGAGAGCTTCAGACATCAGACTGCTCCCCCGTGGAGTTCTTCTGCAATCACTTCTTCCACTTCATCGTCCTCGACACCCAAATAAGCGGCGATGACCTTGGGATCGTTCTTCACATGATCGGGCGTGCCGTCGGAAATCTTCTGCCCATATTCGAGCACGATGACGTGGTCGGAGATTTCCATAACGACTGACATGTCATGTTCGATCAGAAGCAGCGAGGTACCCTCGTCGCGAATGCCACGCAGAAGGGTGTTGAGCGCCAGCGACTCCTTCGGATTGAGACCGGCAGCCGGTTCGTCGAGGCAGAGAAGCTCAGGCTCGGTACACATGGCACGGGCAATTTCCAGACGGCGCTGCGCGCCATAGGAAAGATCGCCCGCAGGATCGTCGGCACGATCAATGAGATCGGCCTTCTCCAGCCAGTACTTGGCCTTTTCGATCGATGCTTCCGCCGCATGCGTATAGGCCGGAAGACCGAGAAGGCCGAGGATCGTGTAGCCGGATGCCTTCATCAGCCTGTTGTGTTGCGCCACCAGCAGATTTTCCAGAACCGTGAGGCCTGAAAACAGGCGGATATTCTGGAAGGTGCGGGCGACCTTGGCCTTCTTGGTCACTTCGAAGTCTGGCAGACGCTCGAGCAGATGCTCCTCGCCATTGCTGCGCACCATGGTGATCATGCCCATCGTCGGCTTGTAGAAGCCGGTGATGCAGTTGAACACGGTGGTCTTGCCTGCACCGTTCGGGCCGATCAGCGCGGTGATATCGCCGCGCTTCACATCGAAAGAGAGGTCGTTGATCGCCATCAGGCCGCCGAAGCGCATCGACAGATGTTCGACCTTCAAGATGGTATTCTTGTTCATCGCAGTGTTTCCGGAAGCCATCAGCCGTGACCTTCCTTGGTGAAGCTGCCGGAGACAGACTTGCGTTTTTTCAGGAAGGCCGTGGGTTCGCGCGAGCCGACGAAGCCGCGGGGCTTGAACAGCATGACGATGACCATGGCAAGACCGAAGAGCAGCATGCGGTAAAGCTCTGGCGTGAAGTCCGGACCGAAGATCTTCTTCAGGAATTCCATTTCGCGCAGAAGCTCGGTACCTCCGACCATCACCACGGCAGCAATCGCGATACCGGTCAGCGAGCCCATGCCGCCAAGAACGACGATGGCCAGGATGACGGCCGATTCCAGGAAGACGAAGCTTTCCGGAGACACGAAGCCCTGACGTGCGGCAAAGAACGAGCCGGCAAAGCCGCCGAACATCGCGCCCGTTGCAAAAGCGGTGAGCTTGGTCTTGACCGTATCGATGCCGAGCGAGCGGCATGCGATCTCGTCCTCACGCAACGCTTCCCATGCACGACCGATCGGCATGCGGCGCAGCTTGATGGTGACGTAGGCCGTCAGCATGCACAGAAGCAGGATCACGTAGAAGAGGAAGATCTTGTAGTAACCCGACGACATCGGCAGGCCGAAAACCTTGGCGAAGTTGTTCGGCGCACCGACATCGAAAGACCAGATACCGAAGACCGATGCCTTGGCAATTCCGGAAATACCGAAGGTTCCTCGGGTGACATCGGTCCAGTTCAATAGAACAAGTCGGATGATTTCACCGAAAGCGAGCGTCACGATGGCAAGATAGTCACCGCGCAGGCGCAGCACCGGAAAGCCGAGGATAATACCCCAGAAGGCGGCAAGGATGCCGGCAAGCGGCAGAAGCACCCAGAAGGACAGGCCGAAATAGCTGGACAACAGCGCATAGGAATAAGCGCCGACCGCATAGAAGGCGACATAGCCGAGATCGAGCAGACCGGCCAGACCAACGACGATATTCAGACCCCAGGCAAGCATCACATAGATAAGAATCTGGATGCCAAAATTGTCGACGAAGATCAGCGAACCCTGAGCGCCTCTGAAATAGACGGCGATCATCGGATAGAGCAGCAGGAAGACCAGAGCAATCTTCAGGAAATGCTTGTGGAAAAAGTTCTTTTCCTCAGAGATTTCCAGAATGCCTGCCTTGGATTTTGCCAGCTTGCGGCGGTCGAGATGTGGCTCGATGACGCCGACCACGACGAAACGGCCGATGGCGGCAACAGCGACGAAGATCGCCAGGAGCCCCCAGCGCGTACCCCAGACCAGCTGATTGTTGATATCCTGATAGGTGACGATGCCGACATATAGCAGGAACATGCCGAAGGAAACGAAGCCAGCGATAATGGCTTCCTTCACCGCTTTTGCCATGACGTCCTGCTCGGCGGTGTTGTCAGAAGGAATGTTTGCCATGTGCTTAAACCTTCTCGACTTCCGGACGGCCGAGAATGCCAGTCGGCTTGAATATCAGCACGAAAGCCAGAATACCGAAGGCGGCCACGTCCTTGTAGGCGATGGAGAAATAGGCCGACCAGAGCGACTCGATAAGACCGATCAAAAGACCGCCGAGAACAGCGCCCGGAAGCGAGCCGATACCGCCCAGAACCGCAGCCGTGAAAGCCTTCACGCCGGGGATGAAGCCGTCATTGAACGAGGCCACGCCGTAATACATCAGATACATCGTACCGGCGACGGCGGCGAGCGCAGCACCCATGACGAAGGTCACCGAAATCGTCCGGTCGACGTCGACGCCAAGCAGCGCCGCCATCTTGCGGTCCTGCTCGGTGGCGCGCTGTGCACGGCCAAGCGGTGTCTTGTTGACGATGTACCAGAAGGCGAACAGCAGCACAGAGGTAATGGCCACGATGAGAAGCTGCTTCAGCGAAATGGTGATCGCGCCAAAATGGTACGTATCGGTGACCATGGGCGGGATCGGCTTGTTGCGCGGACCCTGCGTTACCTGGATGAAGTTCGACAGCACGATCGACATGCCAATCGCCGTGATTAGCGGCGCAAGGCGGAATGAGCCGCGCAGCGGACGATAGGCCACGCGCTCGATCGCCCAGTTCCACAGCCCCGTCACCAGCATGGCAACGACCATCATCACCAACAGAAGAATGGCGACTGGAATGCCTGCGATGAAGGATGTGAGAATGAGAAAGACGATCAGAGCGGCGAAGCCGCCCAGCATGAAAATATCGCCGTGAGCGAAGTTGATCATGCCGATGATACCGTAGACCATCGTGTAGCCAATAGCGATAAGGCCGTAGATCGATCCAAGAGTCAGCCCGTTGATGAGCTGTTGGATAAAATACTCCATATTTTTCCCCTGGGCGCGTTCTCGATGCGGAACGTACCTCGTTTATGTTGCTTACTGAGGGCTCTCATTGTCTTTATTGTCCCTCTTGACGCAAACCCTTAGCGCGTTCGGTAAAAATGTGAAGCCAAAAAGGGAGAAATATGCACAAATTTTAATGTTAACGCTCCGATTGCTGCAATCGGCGTCAAAAAGATTATGAAAGCGGCAGTTAAGCCCGAAAATTTAATCGCCGGACGCACGCCTTTCATTCCCAAATAGATATATTTGACCGGCGCCCTCATCAGGCGTAACCAAACTTCACCTGATCGCGTCTCGTGCTTGCAGGAAGCCTTGCAGCAGAAGGGCTGCGGGCTCGCGGGTTCTGAAGGAATGGAAATGCTGGAAAGTCTGATTGCGGCGGCTTTGAGCGCCGGCAAGGAAATTATGGCGGTTCACGCCGCCGGCCCGCATGTGACCTACAAGAATGACTGCTCTCCCGTCACCGAAGCGGATGAGCGCGCCGAAGAGGTCATTCTATCGGCCCTCTCGCGTGACTTCCCCGATATCCCGGTTATTGCCGAAGAGTCCGCCACGACCGGCCATGTGCCCGAGATCGACGGCGACTTTTTCCTCGTCGATCCGCTGGACGGTACCAAGGAATTCATTTCGGACAAGCAGGATTTCACCGTCAACATTGCATTGATCCGAAATGGCGCACCGATGCTTGGCATCGTCTATGCCCCAGCCCTCGGTGTGGCATGGACCGGCGAAAAGGAGACGGCGCGCAAGCTCTTCATTTCCGGAGAATTCGAGCATCTGTCGAACCACTCCATTCGCTGTCGCGCCAAACCGCCCATTCCCGTTGCCGTCATCAGTCGCTCCCATTGCACCCCAAAGACCGAAGCCTTCGTGACGGAAAACGGGTTGATCGACAGCATCTCCATCGGCTCGTCGCTGAAATTCTGCATGCTGGCGGAAGGTGCTGCCGACGTTTACCCCCGCTTCAGCCGCACCATGATGTGGGACACCGCCGCGGGCGACGCCGTTTTGCGGGCCGCAGGCGGCATCACGCTCGATATGGCGGGCTTGCCGCTGCGCTACGAAATCGACCACAGCAATGATGACATGCTCGCCAATCCCGACTTCATTGCCTGGGGCGCTCCACCGCGATAATCGTTGAGCCTATTTCCATGGAAGCGAGCGTTTCGGCGCGCACCCTGAAGCCTGTCGCGCAAAACTGTGCAGCGGTTTTGCGATAAAACAAAAAACGCAAGCGTGAGGAGCAAATGTGAAACACCGCGCCACGCTTTGGACGTTCCACCGATAGCATCAGCCGCCATAACGAACACCGGCGGCTGGCGGTAGAGCACAGCATGGCGAAAGCACGCCCTCGCTTGGACTCGCGGGCCCGCGAAAGTCCGCTGTGACCGCTTGCAAACCCTTCCAGCAAAAATTTTCACACGCTTTACTGGGCGCCAAAGCGCCCATTTTTGGGCTAATGTGCCGCAAAGCACGAACAAACCCAGCGAAATCATTCAAATTATTAACAAATTATCTCTGTGCGCTTAGGTATTTTTTAAAGGTACGCCCCTAAAGTGCCCAGCATATGGTCTTGAGTTTGTGTAGAGTGTCCAATGACCGAAATGATACGCCCGCGAGTTAAATATGTCATCGGTCCCGATGGCAGCCCCCTGACGATTGCCGATCTGCCACCAGCCGACACCCGTCGCTGGGTCATCCGCCGAAAGGCCGAAGTCGTTGCCGCCGTGCGCGGCGGGCTTTTGAGCCTGGAAGAAGCCTGTGAGCGCTATACGCTGACAGTGGAAGAGTTCCTGTCCTGGCAGTCGTCGATTGCAGATCACGGCCTCGCAGGCCTGCGCACCACGCGCATTCAGCAGTACCGCCACTAAACGTTCCGGCATGTGCGCCCTCGTTGCGCCCTGCCATGCCAGATCCGGCGTCATCCCATCCCGTCGATACGGGAAGGTGTGACGCCGTTTTTGCTTTTCAGCACGACACGGTGACGGCGTTGAACCTCGCCTTTCACGTCATCCGCTCTATTGATGACATCCGGGAGGTTTCCGCCTTCCACCAAGGGATTCCCCCCTTGCCCCAAGACCCTTCTTAGCGTCGCTCGTCGCGAAATTCAGACCGTCTTGGAATTCGGAGCAAGCGATCGCTGCTCTCTATTTTCGGCGGGACGAATACGCCTCCAGCCCCTTCTCTTTTATGCGGCCTCAATCGCGATCAGAAGACCATCATAAAAAAATCCGCCCGGCATCGGCCAGGCGGATCTCAATTTTTCAGACAAAAAAACAGCGTCATTGAAAGCAGCCTCCTGATCAGCTGGCCGCCGTCAATGACGTCAGGTTCAAATCGCCTTCATTAACGCAACAGCGTCAGGCGCGGGCGCGGACCGCCGTATCGCGGTGTTCCAGTGCTGCGGCCTTGTCATACTCGGCCTGCACTTCTTCCAGAGAGGCCTCGGCGGCTTCCTGCTGCATCTTCAACTCGCGGATCGAAACCTGCAGATTGTCGGCACGCTGGCGTGCTGCCTTGGCAAAGGTCGGATAGGCGAAATGGCTGGGATCTGTAATCCCGGACTTGCTTTCTTCGAGGGAGATCTGATGGACCAATTCCTTGGCCATCCGTTCGAATTCGGACATCATCGACTGCAACTGCTGCAACTGACGACGTTTTTCGTTGACCTGAAATTCTTTCAGGCGAACTAGGCTGTCACGCGACTTCATACTCAATACTCCTGGATAGCGAGACCCCGGTTCAAACAGGAACCAACCCGCCACTCCGGCTGTGCCGGAATGATTCTTAAAAGTTACCCGCCATTAATAAAAAAACTGCGCTGTTAACTTTTCATTTACGGGCATCGTTAATGATAAGGGAGATCATTTAAGGGTCGGTAAATGCCAAGCCCAAAAAACCACTGGGCACGACAATGCAAGAGTCGATTGAATCACTTAGGGGGTTTTCCTCATATATTGGTTCATGTTTGGCGATGAGGGATTCACGTTGAAAAACAGCAGAGTGCCCGAATTATTTAATAAATTCTGCATACCTTGCCAAAGGAGAGAAGAATTTGTTAACCATTTGGTGGCAGCCTGCAAATCAGGCAACGTCTGGATCCGCATCGCGCAAAGGCACTGATTTACCGACCGCGGGCGGCAAAGGGGATAATTATGCGGGTTCTACTTATTGAAGACGACAGCGCAACGGCTCAGAGCATTGAGCTGATGTTGAAGTCAGAAAGTTTCAACGTCTATACGACCGACCTCGGTGAGGAAGGCGTGGACCTTGGAAAGCTCTACGATTACGATATTATCCTTCTCGATCTCAATCTCCCGGATATGTCCGGTTACGAGGTCTTGAGAACGCTCCGTCTCTCGAAGGTCAAGACACCGATCCTCATTCTGTCGGGCATGGCTGGTATCGAAGACAAGGTGCGCGGTCTCGGCTTCGGCGCCGACGATTACATGACCAAGCCGTTCCACAAGGACGAGTTGGTTGCCCGCATTCACGCCATCGTGCGCCGCTCCAAGGGTCACGCCCAGTCGGTCATCGCCACCGGCGAACTGATCGTCAACCTGGATGCCAAGACTGTTGAAGTCGGCGGCCAGCGCGTTCACCTGACGGGCAAGGAATACCAGATGCTGGAGCTTCTGTCGCTCCGCAAGGGTACCACGCTCACCAAGGAAATGTTCCTCAACCACCTTTACGGCGGTATGGACGAGCCTGAACTGAAGATCATCGACGTGTTCATCTGCAAGCTGCGCAAGAAGCTCGCAAACGCAGCAGGCGGCGCGAACTACATCGAAACCGTCTGGGGACGCGGCTACGTGCTGCGCGAGCCGGACAGCAACACCGAATATCTCGAGACCGCCTGATTATATCCTGAACATGCCTCCCAAGCATGATTGTCATGACAAACCCGCCGCGCAAACGGCGGGTTTTGTTTTTCCGATGACGCGGCCACAGGACGGAAGATGCTATGGCGATTCGCGAAGCCTTGATAGACGACGCCTCCAGCCTTGCAGCACTTTCCATTGAAGTCTGGATCGGCACCTATCTCAGGAACGGCGTGTCGAAATTCATTGCCGATTACGCCCTTTCGACCTTCACCGCGCAGATATTCGAAGCCTTCATCGCAGATGAAAACGAGATCATCCTCGTCTCCGACAATAGCGACGGCATAGACGGCTTCGTGCGCGTCACGCTCGAAAGCCCCGCCCCTATCGAGAACGGCCCAGAAACAGAAATCGCAACGCTCTATGTTCAGCCGCGGCACAAGGGAAAAGGCATCGGTAGACGGCTTCTCGATGAAGCTTTCAGGCTAAGCGCGGAACGCGGACGTGACGGCGTGTGGCTCGCGGTCAACAGCGAGAATCAAGACGCCATCGCCTTCTATGAACGTCTCGGTTTTACGCGCGATGGCCAGACTACGTTCCGGATCGGCGAGCAATCCTATGCCAACGAGGTGATGGTGAAGCGTCTTTAACGACCCGAAAAAGCGGCTCGCAATGTCAGTGATGGGGGCAACCGCTTTGAAGCCACCCCCACATTTCACTCGGCACAAAAAATGGGCCACCTCACGGCAGCCCACATCAGAATCAGGCCGCTTCGGCAGCCTCGGCCATGGAGGCCGTGAAGACCACGCGGTCCTCATGAATCTTGTACTCGATCTTCATGCCTGCTTCCTCCGCCAGCAGCAGCGTGTAGTAAGGCTGGACGGAATGGGCGTCGATCGCCTCTTCTTCCGTGCCTTCGGCTAGGGCTGCAAACTTGGCGGGCACGCGCATCATGCGGCCCTTCACGGTGATTTCGAAGCGGGCATCGCCTTCGGGGTTTTCCAGCACGATATCCGCATTGCCGCCGCGCGGGATCGCGCCATAGGCAACGAGGAAGAGGTTCAGGAGCAGCTTGACGCGGTTCTTGGCGACGATGGCGCGCGGGCCGGACCAGGTGACTTCCACCTTCTTTTCCGCAGCGGCAAAATCCTTGGCAGCCTTCTCCGCTTCGCCCGTGTCGATCGATGCACCGGCCGAGCCGGAAGCACCGAAGGCGAGACGTGCAAACTTCAGGCGCACCGAGGCATTCAGCGCCGAGGTGCGGATAAGGTCCAGCGCATCGGCATCGGTGCCGCCTTCGTCGAGAAGTTCAAGACCATTATTGATGGCTCCGACCGGCGAAATGACGTCGTGGCAGACGCGGCTGCACAGAAGTGCCGCCAGATCCGGGCCGGAGAGCGAGATATTGAATTTTGATGTCATAGATTTTCTCCTGCGCGGATGGAGCGCGGACCCTATAAAAATTGCTTCAGCATTGGCCCGGAAATCGGAACCGATTTTCGGAAAAGCACGACGCGTCACCTCAAACTGTTGGAGCGCCCCACGGGCGTCCGAAAGGACGCGAGGCGCTCTCGTGAGCTTTTCCTTGTTAAATACAATATGTCCTGTCGAAAACGTGCTTCGCCGGACCGATTCCATTTAGCAAGGAAACGCTCTAAGCCATAATGACACCATATTTGGTAAACCGATTGTTAATATCATGGTCTCAAAATGCCAAATGTCTTAACACGGCAATGGTAACAAACAGACGGACGGAACTGACGATGCGACTTAACGAACTCCGCACCATCGCACGCCTCGGACTTGTAAAGATTTTCGTGATCCTTGCGAGCCTGTCTTTGTCGGCTGCGCAGGCATCGGCACAAAGCAGCGATCAATACACCATCCAGGAAATTGTCGATGCCGGTCACGGCTTCTTCGGCGAGACGACGGGCGGCCTTGCGAAGGTCGTGGAACGCGCATTCCAGCAATATGGTTTGCCGAATGGTTATATTCTCGGCCAGGAAGGCTCCGGCGCCTTCGTTGCGGGCCTCACCTATGGCGAAGGCACGCTTTATACGAAGAATGCCGGTCAGCATCCGGTCTTCTGGCAGGGCCCATCGCTCGGTCTCGATTACGGCGGCCAGGGCACGCGCGCCATGATGCTCGTCTACAACCTGCCCTCCGTCAATGCGCTCTATCGTCGTTATGGCGGCGTCAGCGGCTCCGCCTTCATCGTCGCCGGCGTTGGCATGACGGTTCTGAAGAACAGCGACGTCACAATTGCTCCGATCCGTACCGGCATCGGCGCGCGCCTTGGCATCAATGTCGGCTATCTGAAGCTCACCCCGCAGCCGACCTGGAATCCTTTCTGATTCGTCAGCCGCTCACTTTTGCAGTAAAGTCCTCTAACGCGACCAGCGTGTAAGGCGATGACCGCCTGGCGCAAGATTGCCGTGACAGTCTGCGCCGCGACGATGAAATGAGCTGCCAATCTGGGTCCTCGACCCTTGGCGCTTCCTGTGGAGACGACCACGCGTGATTGAGTACGCCCTTATCTTCGGCCTTGGTTTTCTCTGCGCAATTCTGCTGGTTTCATTAATCGCTCCGGCGATCCACCGGCGCATCGTCTCCTACACCGAAAAGAGACTGCGTGCGACGATGCCGATGAGCCCGCAGGAAGTGCGCGCGCAAAAGGATATGGCGCGTGCGCTTTATGCGGCGGAAAACGCCCGCACCCGTCAGGAACTGGATGCCGAGCGGGAAAAGGCTCTGGCGCTGAAGTTCAAGAATGAGGCCGCCCAGGGCGATGCCGGACGGCTTCTCGCCGAAACCCGCGAGCTGAAACTGCAACTGGAGCAGAGGACGTTGGAGGCTGGCGACCTGCGTGCCAAGGCCCGCCGTCATGAGGATGCCGTCGCCCGGCTGACGACAAAGCTCAACGACGCCGAAGAAACGGCGATTGCCCGCACCCAGGAAATCTCCAACCTCACCAAGCGCGTCAATGCCATTTCCCGCGAGCTGGACGATCTCAAAATCGCTCTGTCAGCCCGCGATCTGGAAGTGGAGCAGGCCAAGAGCAAGGCCATCTCCTGGCGCAAGGAGCGTGAGGACATCACCCGGCAGTTGGAAGAAGCCGCCGCCAAAGCGCGGGAAACCGCCCAGCATATGAACCGCGAAAGCCGCAAGATCGCGCGACTTGAAGATCAGCTCGCGAAGGAAATGGCCCGCAATGCCGATAGCGAAATGCTGCTGGAGCGCCGCGCCCAGGAGATCGCCCGCCTGAAGGAACGCGTGAGCGGCAAGGAAGACACCAAGGATGCGGTGAGCATTGTCCCCGCCCCTCTTACCCAGCCTGAAACCATTGCGGAACCACCGGAACGGCTCACGCGCGAGATCGAGGATATCCGCAATCAAGGCACGGCGCTGACCGAGCGGCTGCTGAACATAAAGAGCGACACCCATGATGAGGCGATCCGCAACGAGATCAGCCAGATCGCGGCACGCATGATCGCGCTCACCGCCGCCCAGGAGGGCGAAAGCTCTCCCATTCCGGCCCTTATCGCCAATGCCGAAAGCGCCGGTGACCGCCAAAGCCTTGCAAACCGTGCCAGCGAGCTGATGGCGCGCCGCGCCGGATGATCATGAGCGATGTCTGCGCTGTAGCGAGGACAAGCGCCTGTAGCGGCAAAACACGAAGCCTCAGCCATAGACGGCGCCCCGGACATCGATAACGACTTGCCCTGCCATGCCCTCAAAAGCGGTGTTGGTGAGCAGCACGACCGATAGCCGATTGACCGGATCGATGAACCAGTTATGCCCGTACGCGCCGCCCCATTGCAGCGTGCCCACCGCCTGCGGCGTACCGGTCGCAGCGGGATCGATGAGCACTGCGCCGCCATAGCCGAAGCCCCAGCCGGGACCTTGCGTCTCCGCCTGTGGGCCGACGTGATCGCGCATCATCGTGGCGACCACTTCTCGTGGCAGGATCGGTCCGCCTCGTTCCGTTAAGGACGTGCGGATGGCTTCGAGGAAGGTCAGCAGATCGCGCGCCGTCCCGGCCATGCCGGCCCCACCCGAACGGAAGGAAGCGGGGTCGAAGATGCGATCCGGGGCGAAGGAGATCGCGCCCTCGCCGGCCTGCGGCGGCAACGGTACGGTGATCGTGCCATCCATGCGCACCGGGCCATCGGCGTCATCTGCATAGGGTGTCGCCAGCCTCCTATCATCGGTGACGCTGAAGCCGGTATCCGCAAGGCCCAACGGGCCGGTCACTTCGTCACGAACGATCGCATCGAGCGTCCGCCCGGTGGCTGCTTCCAGCACCGCGCCGATCACATCCATGCCGAGCGAATAGCGCCACGCGGTGCCCGGCGCGAAAGCCAGCGGCGCCTGCGCCAGACGGCGAAGATTGTCGTCCATCGCACGGCCCGGCTGGTCGAGACCGTCGGACACGTCGAGCAGGTGGTAGGCGCTGCCCTCCGGTTCGAGAAAGCGGTAACTGAGGCCTGACGAATGCGTCAGGAGATGATGCAGGGTGATATCGGGCCGTGATCCGTCCGGTAGCGCTGGGCGGAACGCCGGCAGCCAGCGCGTAACGGGCTGGTCGAGCGCGATCGTACCAAGCGCGGCAAGGCGCAAAGCCGCCACCGTCACCAACGGCTTGGACACCGAGGCGAAGCGGAAGATCGCATCTTCCCGCATCGGCGTGCCCGCCTCCCGGTCCAGAAAACCTGCTGTGTGGCTGCAAGTGATCTCACCGTCCTCAGCGACGAGCACGACCGCGCCGACGAGACGATCATCGGTAATGGCGCGGCCGATGGCAGCGTCGATCCGGGTTTTGAGAGAAGCAGGATGACTCATCGAGGATGCTCCTATATTATCACCATGATCGCTCCATAATAAACACTGCCCAGGATATTTCTAGAGTGAACGATGTGAAAAATACTGAAGCGAACAACAGTGAGGCCCCTGTTCGTCGTCGCGGCCGTCCGCCGGCCTTCGACCGCGCCGATGTGCTGGCCAAGGCGGGTGAAACATTCTGGCGGCTCGGCTACGAAGGGGCGTCAATCGTCGATCTGACGGCAGCGATGGGGATCACGCCGCAAAGCCTCTATGCCGCCTTCGGCTCGAAGGCAGATCTCTACCGTGAGGCGCTCGGCTGGTATGGCGATGCTTTCGCAACGCTGACGGAGGAGGATCTTGCCGCGCCGGATGTGATCGGCACATTGTGCGCGTGGCTGGATGCGCAGGCGACGGGCTTTGCCGATCCGGCGCATCCCCCCGGCTGCATGATCTCGACTGCGGTGCTTGGCTGCGCGGTGGAGAACGATCCCGTCGCGCGATTGGTCGCGGCCCGGCGCGAGGCGACGATCGCCCGCCTCCGCGAGCGGTTGGAACGCGCGAAGGCCGACGGCGAACTGAAGCCCACTGCCGATCCCGCAGCCCTTGCCCGCTTCATCGGCGCGATCATCCAGGGCATGTCGGTGCAGGCACGCGACGGAGCGAGCGCGGCGGAATTATGCGCGCTGACCCGACTGGCGAACGAGGAGCTGGCCAGTCAGCTCCGGTGAGATATCTCGCCGCCCTAACGCCCCTCGCCCCGCCAACGCGACCTGCCGTGAAGGATCATCTGACACATCCGTTCGCCGCGAACATCGCCACAGCCGCGGCGACCAGATCGGCGTTCCCGCTGGACAAGGAGCCATCCGGCTTCGACAGGCCGTCTTCCAATCCGACCCTTGTCGACCAGCGTCGCTCTCGCGCGCGCCGCACGAAATGCCAGACGGTCGCGTCGAAGCCGTGCAGCAGGATTGGCCGGGACAGACCGGCGTCCGCCAGCACCTGCGCGATGCCATCGGCGATCTCGTCGGCTTGGTTGATATCCTGTTCTTCGATCTCGATCAGCACCCGGAACAGGGGCGGACGATCCGGCAATGAGACGAGCCGCTCCGCGTCGGCGATCGTCGCAAGGCCGGCTTCGATGCCGACACCGATGCTGTCGAGAAGCGCCATCACCGCAGGGGCATCCGGTTCGGAAAGATTGACCGATGCATAATCCGGCCGCTCACGCCAGGCCGCGATGCGCGCCTGCGTGGTTGCCGGATCCCCTTCGATCCATGCGCCCGTGGAAACGCCGATCAGCGTGCCTAGACAGGCGCGGCGCATGGCGCGGATCGTGTGATCGACGGCCGAGAGGCTCTCACGGCCTGCGTCGTCACGCGGATGAATGTGCAGTTCGGCCGCCCCCGCCTCGATCGAGGCGATACTATCGCGGACCATGGCATCGACCGTCAGGGGCAAATTCGGATGGTAGCCGGCGGGACGGGCTCCGTTGATGCAGGCTTGGACGATCATGTGAGCTTCCTGTCGCTTTTGTTGTGGCGGCCCCGTGGCTTGCAGTTTTTGCCGACAGCATCGGCCCAAAAATCGGAATCGATTTTCGGAATGCGCGAGGCCTAGATAAAGACGATAGAGCATCCCTTGTACGTTCAATAGGAGGCACGGCGCTCTAGCCGCCATCGTCCTCCTGTTTTAACGCGGGTGTGAAGGACCGGCATAGGGCAATGACCGTTTCGCGCAGCCAGCGATGCGCGGGATCGGCTTCCATGCGGGGATGCCAGAGCGCGACGACGGCGATCTCCGGCGTTTCCACCGGTAACGGGAAGCTTACCAACCCCTCTTCAAACCGTGGATCGGACAGGCAGGATTGCGTCACCAGCGCAACCAGATCGGACTGCCGCGCAATCCGCAAGGCATCCGGGAAACCCGGCACCAGGGCAACGATCTCGCGGGCGAGGCCAAGCGTCTCAAGAGCATCATCGACCGGCCCGGTGAATTGGCCGCGTCGGGACACGACGACATGCCGGACAGCGGCATACCGCTCCGGCGTCACCGGTGCGGAGAGCAATGCATGCCCCTTTCGCGCAACGCCGATGAAGCGGTCGCGAAAGAGAAGATGCGTTCGAACCTCGGGCGCAAAGTCACCCAGCACTCCGATCTCCAGGTCGATCGTTCCGTCCCGGAGCGGTCCCGCCTCTTTAACCGGCTTCGGCGCAAAGCGCAGGCGCACATGCGGGGCGGTCGCAACCACCGCGGCGACCAGGGGAGCGGAAAACAAGGCGATGAAACCTTCATTGGCCCGGATCGTGAAGGTCCGCTCCAGCGTGGCGAGATCGAGGGTGGCGTCCTGCGGGCTGAGAACGTCGCGCACATCACGCGCCAGCACATGAACGCGCTCACGCAGCGCAATGGCCCGTGGCGTTGGCACCAGCCCACGACCTGCCCTCACGAGCAGAGGATCGCCGGTCGCGGCACGCAATCGGGCAAGCGTCCGGCTCATGGCGGATGAACTCAGGCCCAGCCGCCGCGCGGCCGCCGTTACACTGCCTTCAGTCAGAAGCGCATCCAGTGCCGGCAAAAGATTGAGGTCTATGGTGTCCATCGAAACACTCTATCCGATACCCGCCAGATGCATAGCGTCTTGTGCAATAATAGTTTGCATCCTGTGCGTCTGGCGCATCTGTTGAGTGAGGAGGAGGATGACTTCCGACGTAAACACGGAAAGGCGAGATCATGACCTCGAACCATGTAAACCCAACAACGAGAACCACTCTCATCGTCGGCGCATCGCGCGGCCTCGGCCATGCGATGGCGGCAGAATTTCTAAGCCGCGGCTGGCATGTGATCGGAACGGTGCGCGGGACTGATCGGACCTTGTTGCACGACCTTGCCAACACACATCCAGGCCGTGTCGAAATTGCGCAACTCGATATCACGAAGCCGGAGGAGATCGCCTCGTTGCGTGATCGGCTGGCGGGAAAAGAAATCGACATCCTCTTCGTCAACGCTGGTACGGCCAACACCGATCAGGACGAGACGATCGCGGAGGTGTCGACGGATGAATTCATCCGCGTGATGGTCACGAATGCGCTCAGCCCCATGCGAGTGGTCGAAGGCCTGCAGGACTGCGTGACACAGGCCGGTCTGATCGGCGTCATGTCGTCCGGGCAAGGCAGCATTTCCAACAACACGAATGGCGGTCATGAGGTTTATCGCGGATCGAAGGCTGCGCTGAACCAGTATATGCGCAGCTACGCAGCTCGCCATGCAAACGATCCGCGCGCCTTGGTGCTGATGGCGCCCGGCTGGATCCGCACCGGACTCGGCGGCCCCGCCGCGCCCTTCGGCATGGAAGAAACCGTGCCGCAGATCGTCACCACGCTTCTCGCACAGCAGGGAAAGCCCGGTCTTCGCTATCTCGACCGGGAAGGACGTGACGTTCCCTGGTGAGGCTCGCCGGAAAAAATGCGATGGACGGCATTAAAAATAAAGACCGATAAAATTGTACCGATCGATTTAAACGCACCGAAAATTTTGGCTCGTAATGTCGTCTTCAACAGAGGCCGGACAACAAAAGAAAAACCGGTCCGGTAACCGAAGCGCAAAAGAAACCGGCGGGCAAGCCGGCCACGAAACGGGGTTAGACATGTTGAAGAAGCTTTTCGCAGCCGCGCTGTGCGGCATCGTTATCGCATCCATCGCAAGCCACGCCGATGCGGCAGGCCCCGGCGGTCTCGCCAGAAGCTTTGCCATGATCGAGCACAACCTCATCGCATCGGCCCCATCGATCAGAGAGAGCGAGCAAGTGGACATTGAACGCAAAGCCGCAATCGCCTCGCTCGACTTTTACTTCCAGCGCTTCGACCAGTTCGAAAAGCTGCGCTAGACCCTTCCAAGAGATTCATGACCGACTGCCGCCCGTCGTTGCGCCCCTGTGGCTTACACGACCGGCGGCTTTTTTCGTTCGGCGACCGCAATGCCGCCAAGCGCCAGCAACAGCGCGACGATCTGGTAGAGATGCAGCGTCTCGCCGATGATCATCACCGATAGAAATGTGCCGAAAACGGGAATGAGGTTGATGAAGAGCCCGGCGCGGTTCGGACCGATCTCCTCCACGCCCTTGATGAAGAAGATCTGCGCCACGAGCGACGGGAAGAGCGCAGTATAGAGAACGATCGCCCATCCCTTTGCTTCAGGCCAGATCGCCTGATCGCTCAAGACTTCCCACCCCATCAGCGGTATCGAGGTCAAAAGGGCGGCCATCGCCGGAATGGCCATCAGCGTGCGCCAGTCCACCGCCGGCTTCCACCGCAGGATGACGGTGTAGATCGCATAGGCCAGCACCGCGAGCAGCATGATCGCATCGCCTGGATTGAACTCCAGCCGGATGAGCGACATCAGATCACCGCGGGAGGCGAGAAGCGCAACGCCGAAGATGGTCAGGATGAAGCCGATGATCTGAACGGCCAGCACCTTGGTGCGGAAGAGCGCGAAGTTGAAGACGAAGATCACCGCCGGAATGACCGCCTGGATGACCGCGGCATTGATGGCGGTTGTGTATTTCAGCGCCGTGTAGAGGGCCGCGTTGAAACACGTGTATCCAACCGTACCAAGTGTTAAGAAATAGGGCAGCCGCTTTTTGACCACCGGCCAGTCACGGACCAGTTGCGGCAAAGAGATCGAGACGATGATCGCCACCGCGACCACCCAGCGCAGAAACGTCAGCACCATCGGGCTGATATGACCCACCGCAAGCTTGCCCGCGACGGCATTTCCGCCCCAGCACAATGCGGCGATGGTCAGGACGAGATAGGCTCTGGAGAGCACGGGCGCAGAACTTTCATTCGAAGACGTGCCCGATTTCTGCACTCGCCCTGACGGCTTCGCAAGAGCAGTTGCACGCTTTTCAGCCATAGGATGGGCACAATTATCCTACAAAAGCAAAATTCCGCTGCATAAACAGGGTCGCTTTCCGCAAAACAACGCAGTATAGATTTGCGGGTTTGAGGTAGGGGCGCCCCGGCGCCATGAGCAGGAAAGCAAGAAATGACGAATGTAGTCGTGGTCGGCTCGCAGTGGGGCGACGAAGGCAAGGGTAAGATTGTTGACTGGCTCTCCGAGCGCGCCGACGTGGTCGTGCGCTATCAGGGTGGGCATAATGCCGGTCATACCCTTGTCATTGATGGCGTCAGCTACAAGCTGTCCCTGCTCCCGTCCGGCGTCGTTCGTCCCGGCAAGCTTGCTGTCATCGGCAACGGCGTGGTGGTCGATCCTCACGCACTGATTGCGGAAATGGGCCGCCTGGAAGCCCAGGGCGTCAAGGTGACGGCGGAGAACCTCCGCATCGCCGATAATGCCACGCTCATCCTGTCTCTGCACCGCGAACTGGACGGCATGCGCGAAGACGCAGCCTCCAACAGCGGCACCAAGATCGGCACCACCCGCCGCGGCATCGGTCCGGCCTATGAAGACAAGGTCGGTCGCCGCGCCATCCGCGTCATGGACCTTGAAGACCGCGAAGCGCTGTCGGCCAAGGTGGACCGCATTCTGACCCACCACAATGCCCTTCGTCGCGGTTTCGGCGCTGCCGAAGTATCGCATGAAACGATCATGGAAGAGCTGACATCGATTGCCGATCGCATTCTTCCCTTCAGCGAAACCGTCTGGCTGCTGCTCGACAAGAAGCGCCGCGCCGGTGCCCGCATCCTGTTCGAAGGCGCGCAAGGCTCGCTTCTCGATATCGACCACGGCACCTATCCCTATGTGACGTCATCCAACACGGTGGCTGGACAAGCTGCTGCCGGTTCCGGCATGGGTCCGGGCTCGCTCGGCTACATTCTCGGCATCACCAAGGCCTATACGACGCGTGTTGGCGAAGGCCCCTTCCCGACCGAACTGCATGACGAGATCGGCCAGTTCCTCGGCGAAAAGGGTCATGAATTCGGCACCGTTACGGGTCGCAAGCGCCGCTGCGGCTGGTTCGATGCGGCACTGGTGCGCCAGTCGGTCGCCACCAACGGCATCACCGGCATTGCGCTCACCAAGCTCGACGTCCTGGACGGCCTGGACGAACTGAAGATCTGCGTCGGCTACAAGCTGGACGGCCAGGAGATCGACCACCTTCCGGCAAGCCAGGGCGCACAGGCCCGCGTCGAGCCGATCTACATCACCCTTGAGGGATGGAAGGAATCGACCGTCGGCGCCCGCAAGTGGGCGGACCTGCCTGCCCAGGCGATCAAATATGTGCGTCAGGTCGAGGAACTGATCGGCGCGCCCGTGGCACTCCTGTCCACCAGCCCGGAGCGTGACGACACCATACTTGTGACTGACCCGTTTGAGGACTAATGTTCTCGGCAATCAGTCTTCATAACCCATATCGGGCCGGCATTTTACCGGTTCCGACGAGAAAGTGCTTATGGCGGATTTTGTAGCAGTCATTCGCAAGGCCGTGGATGGCTTGGCGAACAATACTCCCGAAAACCGGGCCAAGGTGTACGACAAGGCACGCAGCGCTGTCGTGCGCCAGCTTGAAAACATGAAGCCGCGCCCGCCGGAAGAAATGCTCCAGCGGCAGATCATAAAGCTCGACACCGCGATTGCCGAGGTCGAGGGTGAGTATTCCGAAGCACTTCCCGCATTGGAGGACGAAGACGAAGGCGCAGCCGCCGCTTATGCGACGCCTGCGCCCGAAGACGTGTCGTCGCCCTATTATGAAGAAAGCGTCGCGCAGGAGCAGCGCTACGCCGATGAGCATCGGGATGACGCAGAACCCGCACATCACGACGATCACCCCGAGCCTGAACAGCACGAGACCTATGCCGCGCATGACGATGGTCAACGGCACGAAGAGCGCGAGCCCGCCTATCAGGCTGAGCCTGCCGAAGAGATAGCCTATCGCGCCGAGGAGCCAGCAGAACACGCTGAGCTTTACCAGCGCCCGGTATCCTACGAAACAGCTGAGACGCATCAGGAACCGGAAACGTATCAGCGTGAGGCTCCGGCCTATGCTCATGAGCATGAAGACGAGCACCATGGCCTCGAGGCGCGTCACGAGCCCGCCGCCGAGGAAGACCACGCGCACCGCAACTGGGTCGGCCAGGACAGCCATCTCGAGCCTGCCCCATGGGAGCGCGAAGAGACTGAGGTCGAAGACCATTCGCATGATGGTCAGTTGCATGCCGCCTATCACCATGAAGAGGTTGCTCATGACGATGACCGTCGTGAGGAGACCCATCAGCACGATTATGCGCGCGAAGAGCCGCGTGAGGCGGAGCCCTTCAGCACTGAAACCGTGCTGCATGAGAACGCACCGCTCCCCTACACGGCGGGCTTCGACGGCCAGTCCAATTACTATGGCAATGTCAGCGTAGAGCCGGAAAACCGCGCGGCATCCGACGAAGCACATTATGCCGCTTTCGACGAGCATGATGCCCATCGCGACCCGTCGGGAACGCCGCAGGTCACCGGTGCTGGCAAAGCCCCGGCCCCGGTCGACGATTTCTCGTCCTATTTTCAGGACACCGCGCTCGATCTGCCGCCGAAGACCTCGCCTTCTCTGCCCCGCGCAGACGAGGATCCTTTTGCGGCGAGTGCCACGAAGGACGACAAGGAACGCACCCCCTGGGACGATCTCGAAGAGCTGATCGGCTATGATGGCGGATCAAACGACCGCTCCGACAAGACGGCCAATGGCAATTTCGACAGCAGCTTCACAGGCGCCGGCATTCCCGCCGCCGCCTATGCGACGAAGAAGAAACCGAAGCGCAATTACGCCGGCATGGTTCTCGGCCTCGGTCTTCTCGTGGTGCTTGCAGGCGGTGGTTATGCCGCGTGGACGAACCGCGAGGCACTGAACGACATGGTCGGTGGTCTGGTCAACTCGGCCAAAACCGGCACCTCGACTGATACATCCTCCGGCGGAACGTCGCAGACGGCGTCGGCGCCTGCCAATGGCGGAGCCACTGCCACACAGCCTGCAACCAACGGCCAGACCCCGGCACAGGGCCAGGCATCAACGGGAACGCCTGCAGCAACACGCCCTGCCGATGACGGCTCTGTCACTGGCACGAAGTTCACCCAGCGGCTTCTCGCCGATGGTACGGAGAAGGACGAAGGTCCAGGCCCTGGCGCCAACGGCCAGCCTGTGACGGCAGAGGGCCAATCGGTCTATCAGCAGAACGAGGCGCCTTCAGCCCAGAACACCGCCACCGCGGCACCCGCTGCTGCCGGCAACCAGCCTGTCGCACAGCAGACCGCAGCCCCTGCTGCCGCAACCGGCGACCGCATGTTCCTTTATGAAGAAGTGCTTGGCCAGACGGTACCGACTGCGATCGAAGGCAAGGTTTCCTGGACGTTGCAGAACGAAACGGATGATGCTGGCAAGCCTTCTCCAGAAGTCCAGGGCCAGATCAATATTCCTGGCCGTGGCTTGAGCGCGCTCATTACCTTCAAGCGCAATACCGACCCGTCGCTTCCCGCAAGCCATCTGGTCGAGATCGTCTTCTCGGTCTCGCCTGGCTTCGAAGGTGGCGCGATCGATAGCGTCCAGCGCATCGCCATGAAGTCCACCGAACAGGACCGCGGCAACGCGCTCATCGCTGTTCCGGCAAAGATCACCGACGATTTCCACATGATCGCGCTGAACGACTTCCCGGACGCACGCAAGACCAATCTGGAACTGCTGCGGACCCGCGACTGGATCGACATCCCCGTCTCCTACCGCAACGGGCGCCGCGCGCTTCTGACCCTTCAGAAGGGCGCTGACGGCAAGGCTGCGTTCGAGACGGCACTGCGCGAATGGATGGCGGCATCGCCGGCGCCCGCGCAGTAGGTAGCTTGGAAGCATAGAACTGGATGAGTTGACACAAGAGGAGTGAGAGTATGCGTGTACTGATTACGTGCATGCAGTGCTTTCAAGAGGATGGTCATCCGTCTGATAAAATGTCGTATGTTGAATACAATGACGCCAACGTTTATCGGAACATCTGCGAGCGCGGGCACGACACTCTCGTCGTTCCTCAGCAACAGCGGTTTGAACTACTGTTCGAAATTGCAGCAAATGCGATCTTGGATGGGTATTACCGCGAAGCAGTCGTATCCTTCACAGCTGCAACCGAGCGGTTCTTTGAGTTTTCTTTTCGTGTGTTGGCTTCTCATGTGACAGACTCCGAATTTACGAAGTCACGGAAATCACTAGGCTTATCGGAGCGTCAGCTAGGCGCATTTGTAGGGGCGTGGGTCATTGCTTTTGCAGAAACTCCGGAAACTCTTCCGGAGAAGAAAGTAAAATTCCGCAATGATGTAATCCACAAAGGGAAATTTCCCACCAAACAAGAGGCCATAGATTACGGAGAAACAGTATTCTCGTTACTAAAAAGCTTAATATCGAAGCTTAAAAAAGACCGCAGTAAAGAGCTTCAACAAGTCGTCCTACGAGACCTTGTAGAAAGGTCCGGCGGCAAGCAGTCATCTACCGTTGGCATGCCCACCATCATCAGTTTAGTCGCACCAATGCCTTCTACGCTTTCAGAGGGTTTAGCAGCACTGCCGGGTAAACTTGGACGACGTCCTTTAGGTTAAATGACCGGTGTGCTGCATCGTAACGCTATCAGTTCTATCCAAGCCGTAGAACCGCGCCCCATCCAAATATACCCAAGAACGCACTATGTAATAAAAAATCATTTTGGTGGCTAGAAGAAAAAATAGCGGCATGCGGTCACAACACTCTACTGGATCTTATTTGTTATTTATCAAATTTTTCTCACCAGATAACAAGCAAACCCCGGTGAATATTTTCACCGGGGTTTTTCGTTTGATTGGGGTATTCGTCTAATGCCTGAACGTATCAGGCGTCGACGACGCGCAAGGCCTTGGCAGCCTCTTCGGCTTCCTTCTGCACGGCGTCCTGCACCTTTTCGAAAGCGCGGACTTCGATCTGGCGGACGCGCTCGCGGCTGATGTCGAACTCGGTTGACAGTTCTTCCAGCGTCACCGGATCTTCCGCCAGACGGCGTGCCTCGAAGATGCGGCGCTCACGATCGTTCAGGACACCCAGCGCCTTGGAAAGCATGCGACGGCGGGTTTCCAGCTCGTCCTGCTCGATCAGCACCGCTTCCTGGCTTTCCTGGTCGTCGACCAGCCAATCCTGCCACTGGCCGGATTCGCCTTCGGACGCCTTGATCGGCGCATTCAGCGATGCATCGCCAGACAGGCGGCGGTTCATCGAGATGACTTCTTCCTCGGACACCTGCAGCTTCGTCGCGATTTCCTTGACGTGTTCGGCCTTCAGATCGCCGTCATCGATCGCCTGAAGGCGACCTTTCAGACGACGCAGATTGAAGAACAGACGCTTCTGGTTGGCGGTGGTCCCCATTTTCACAAGGGACCATGAGCGCAGGATATATTCCTGGATCGACGCCTTGATCCACCACATGGCATAGGTCGCCAGACGGAAGCCACGATCCGGATCGAACTTCTTCACCGCCTGCATCAAGCCGACATTGCCTTCCGACACGACTTCACCGATCGGCAGACCGTAACCACGGTAACCCATGGCGATCTTGGCAACGAGGCGAAGGTGGCTGGTGACGAGCTTGTGAGCAGCGTCTCTGTCGCCATGCTCGGCATAGCGCTTGCCAAGCATGTATTCTTCCTGCGGTTCCAGCATCGGGAACTTGCGAATTTCGTCGAGATATCGGTTCAGACCGGCTTCACCAGCCGTAATCGATGGCAAACTATTGCGGGCCATAAAGCACCCCCTTTATGTTTTTTCCTGGCGCGGTTCCCAAACCTAAGGCGAACCTTGTCGCGGTTCATTTCCGACCCCGCTTCAAGCCATGTCTTAAATATGTATACGGATGTCACGTTTCAAGGAAACGCGATACTCTCATATCGACCAATAATACCTCATCACGGGACGTTGAAAAAACCGATCTCGGCGGAAATCGTTCCGAAAAAAATCGCGCCGCTCAAGCGCAAATTGTCGCAGGCGCTGCGGCCTCAGGCCCGCAGCGCATCCGCCAAGGCTGCCATGTCGTCCGGCATATCCGTTTCGAACTCCATGACCTCGCCCGTGCGGGGATGTTCGAAGACCAGCAGATAGGCGTGCAGCGCCTGGCGCGGGAAGCGATTGACCACCGTCTTGGCCGGTTCCGGCAGAAGGTTCGCCTTGGTGCGGAAGGCCGCGCCATATTCGGGATCGCCGATCAGCGGGTGGCCGATATGGGCCATGTGAACGCGGATCTGGTGTGTGCGCCCGGTTTCCAATTGGCATTCCACCATGGAGGCAAGCGAGGTTGCATCCGGCTTTTCGTGATAGCGCTCCACCACCTCATAATGGGTGATCGCTTCGCGCGCATCGTCGGCATCCTCACGCTTGACGGCGCGCTTCGTACGGTCCGTGCTGCGGCCCAGGGCGGCATCGATGGTGCCGCGCAGACTCTTCGGACGGCCCCAGACAATGGCCTTATAGGCGCGCTCCAGTGGGCCGGTGCGGCCATGGTCGGCAAATTGTGCTGCCAGATGCCGATGGGCATTGTCATTTTTGGCAACCACCATCACGCCGCTGGTTTCCTTGTCCAGCCGGTGAACGATGCCCGGACGCTTGACGCCGCCAATGCCGGAGAGACTATCGCCGCAATGGTGGATCAGCGCGTTGACCAGCGTGCCCGTCCAGTTGCCCGCTCCCGGATGCACCACGAGACCGGCGGGCTTGAGAAGCACGATCAGGTCGTCATCCTCATATTCCACCTCGAGCGGAATATCCTCACCCTTGGGCTCGGGATCTTCTGGCTCAGGCATGGTGATCTCGATGCGGTCTCCGACGCGGATCTTCTTCTTCGGCTCAGTGACGGCGGCACCGTTGACGAAGACGGCGCCCTGCTCGATCAGCGCCTTGAGACGGCTGCGGGAAAGATCGCCCCCGACTTCGGCTGCAAGCCAGGAATCGAGACGCCCTTCGGCATCCTCGCCAGCAATCAGGACTTTCCTTGCGTCTTCGCCTTGTTTAAAGGGGTCGTTCATTCTTATTTTCCGATCAATCCGAGACTTCCAAGGACCCCGATGACGCAGATCGAGCAAGACGAACAGGACGATAAGCCGCTAGACCCGGCCATGGAAAAAGTTCGCCGCAAGATGATCCGTTTGCAGATCGTGTCGGGCTTGGTGATGTTTATCAGCCTTATGGCCGTCTTCGGCGCGGTTGTCTACAAGGCAATGGGGCCGTCAAAGACGGCAGCACCTGCGGCAAACCAGTCCATGCAGGTGCCGTCCGATCAGCCGGTTTCAGCAACCGCCAGCCTGCCGCAGGGCTTCACCATCGAGAACGTCTCCTTCGCCAATGGCGACATGCTGTTCTATGGTCGCCTCGCCAATGGCACGCGCAAGGCGCTGGTCTTCAACGTCCAGACACGCCGCTTCGTCGCGGACATTACCATCGATGCTCAATGATCTGCCTGCCCTGCCGAATGGCTTGGCTCCGATTGCGATAGAGCGGGCAGACGATCCCCGGATCGCCGCCTTCCGCGATATCAAGGAGCGCGACCTGACCGGCAGGCACGGCAAGTTCATCGTCGAAGGCACGGTGGTGCTGCGCATGCTGGCGGCAGCCCACAAGGCACGCGGCGATTTCCGCGCCGAATGCATCCTGATCCTCAAGAACCGGCTCGCCGGTGTGTTGGATATCCTCTGCGATTTTCCGGCAGACGTACCGGTCTATGTCGCAGAGGCCGAGGTGCTGGACACCATCGTCGGTTTTCACCTACATCGCGGCATCTTGGCGCTCGGCGCACGGGTGGGAAGCCGCGATAGGGCGCAGACCATTGCCAGCCTGCCGCAAGCCTCGCTGGTGGTGGCAGGCTGCGGCCTTTCCAATCACGACAATATGGGTGCGATGTTTCGCAATGCCGCAGCCTTCATGGCCGACGCTGTGTTTCTGGACGCCACCTCCTGCGATCCGCTGTACCGCAAGGCGCTGCGCGTCTCCGTCGGGTCCGTCCTGTCGGTGCCCTATCATCGCGGCGGCGACGCGCTCTCCATGCTGGAAGCACTGGCAAACGAAGGCTTCGAGATCTGGAGCCTGTCGCCAGCGGGTAAAACGGAAATCCGACACATTCCGCCCTCGCCGCGCATGGCACTCGTGATCGGCACCGAAGGCGAAGGCCTGCCACCTGCCGTGCTCTCGCGCTTCCATTCGGCCCGCATCGCCCAATCGCCGCAGCTCGACAGCCTGAATGCCGGCACCGCATCCGGTCTCGCGCTCTACCAGATGGCCTCCGCCATGGGCCGCATCTAAGGGGTTAACCGATCCTTAACAGATCGCATTTGAATTAACCCTGTCTCAAAACCGAGCATTAAGATTTACGATTTACTAATGAGCGGAACGAAAGGTTTCCGCGATGCGTAGCGTTTTTGTCGCCCTTTTTCTTTTAATCGTTCTGGCTGGCTGTGCGACCGCCCCGTCGCAGATCACCAATGCCTGCGCAATTTTTCAGCAACGGAACGGCATGTTCAACAATTGGCGCAAGGATGCCGAGGCGGCACAGCGCGAGTTCGGCGTGCCGGTACCGGTGATGATGGCGACGATCTATACGGAATCGAGCTTCCAGCCCTATGCCCGCCCGCCCCGCACCAAGCTCTTCGGCTTTATTCCGTGGAAGCGTCAATCCACAGCCTATGGCTATGCCCAGGCGCTGGACGGCACATGGGATCGCTACCGCCGCGAGACCGGCCGCTGGAGCGCCAGCCGCACCGACTTCACCGACGCCATCCATTTCGTCGGCTGGTATCACTCCACCAGCAACCGCCAGAACGGCATTGCTCTGAACGACCCCTATAATCTCTATCTCGCCTATTATTCCGGCCATGGCGGCTATGCCAATGGTGTGTGGCGCAACAACGCGGCCATCCAGAAGGCCGCACGCCGCTCCGCCAATATGGCGATCCGCTATGAGGCGCAGCTTCGGCAGTGTGGGTATTGAGAAGAAGCCGCAGCTGAGCCGAAATGCGCTCGGCCGCCGCGTCCTCTATTCCTCACATATAGGGCGTCAAAAACGTCCGCACCGCGTCGATTTCATTAGACCGAATCTCATGCCCGCCAGGGTGCCACTCTTCCGTGACCTCACCGCCTTGTGCTTTGAGATAATCGGCGAAAGCCTTGGTCATCGGCACCGGGCAAATCGGGTCGCGCTCTCCGGCAGTGACCAGAACCCGACGCGATGGCGGCGCGGGTGCAGCTTTTGGTTCGAAGGGAATGAGCGGATGCATGAGGGCCGCCGCATCGAAAAGATCGGGAAACTCGATCAGGATATTGGCGAGAATATTCGCGCCGTTGGAAAAGCCGAGCCCGATCACCTTCCCCGCCTGATACGCATCACGGTGTGCCACGACAAAGTCGGCCATGCGGCGGGTCGCCCGGTCGAGATCGTCGAGATCGTAGACGCCTTCGGCCTTGCGGCGGAAGAAGCGCGCGGCACCATGTTCCGAGACATCGCCGCGCGGCGAAATCACGCTCGCATTCGGCAAAAGTCGTGAGGCGAAATCGAAGAACTGGTTCTCGTCGCCGCCGGTGCCATGGAAGACAAAGAAAGCCGGTTGGCCGGGCGTGCCAGCGCGCAGCTTATGAATGTAGCTGTCGGTGCTCATCTCGTACTCCTGAAATCCTCTACGAGGCCGGCGTTGGAGCCAGCCTCGCTCGCCTGACGTTCAAGCCTTTACCGAACCATCGAGCGGCTCAAGATGCTGCTCAAGGAACGGCCGCAAATGCTTGTGCTGCTCCGGCAGTTGCAGCGTCTCACCCAGATGCGCGGTGTCTTCGTCACGGTCGAAGCCGGGTTCGTTGGTGGCAATCTCAAACAGCACACCACCCGGCGTACGGAAATAGATCGCCCAGAAGTAATCACGGTCGATAACCGGTGTCACCTGATAGCCCGTGTCCATCAGCGCTTTGCGGACTTCCAACTGCTTGGCGCGGTTTTCGACGGCAAAGGCGATGTGGTGGACGGAGCCGGCGCCAAGACGGGCACCGGAAATATTCGGCATGGTCTCGATATCGATGACATCCGCACCATTGCCGCCGGGAATGCCGAGACGAATAACGCCATCCTGCCGGTCGATCTCCTGATAGCCCATGAACTTCAAAAGCTCTGCCGTCGCACCTTCGTCACGCAACCGTAGCGACGCGCCCTGGAAACCATGGATCGCCTGATCCTGACCAACACCGTTGCCGGTAAACTGCGCACGGCTGTCATCCTTGATCTCGACCAGCGCAAAGCCATCCCCATCCGGACCGGCAAAATGCAGGCGCTTGTTGCCGAAGGCTTCATCCGCCTTCAGTCCTTCGACATTGGCCTTGGAAAGACGATCCTGCCAGTAACCGAGCGAGCCTTCCGGCACGGAAAACAGCGTGGTGCCGACTTCCCCGGTCCCCGGCCGACCGCGGGCGATATGCGGAAACGGGAAATAGGTCATAACCGAGCCCGGCGAACCGACCTCATCGCCATAATAGAGGTGATAGACATCCGGCGCATCGAAATTGACGGTCTGCTTCACGCGGCGCAGGCCAAGCGTATCGGTGAAGAAACGGTTGTTACCGGAAGCACTCGCAGCCATGGAGGTGACGTGGTGCAGGCCCTTGATCTGGTTCAACATGATAAACCCCTTGTGGTTCAACGGGGCTTCATCTCAGAAGCGCATCCCGTGTTTGATGGGCTGAAGATGGTGCAGATTGGCCTTGGCGCATAGAGTGAACAATCAGAACGGATCGTGCTTTTTCTGCGAACAGTTTTGGACTGCCTGCCGGTTGTCAATAGCTTGACCGAAATCACTTAAATGGCTCACTGCAAGCCTATTCTTGGTACATCTCAAGTAACTGAAATACATGCGCAATTCTAAACGAAATTTAATTTGACTGCACTACCGGCAATTCTAGATTTCGCGTGTAAATTCCTCGGTTGGGACAACCACCATGAACAAAATCCTTGTCAAAATTTCTGCCGCAATACTTATTTCCACTGCAGTATCGAGCTGTGTGACGACGAATGCCGAAGGCATCAAGCAAGTCACTTATAAGAAGAACGCCCTTAGCGGAGAGCGCACCAAAATCGATTGGGCAGTGGCCGTGAAGGGAGATTGCAGCGCTCGCGTCATTCCGGAACTGCGCATTCTTCAGGCGCCTCAACACGGCACCGTCGACATCGTCCACGAGAAGATAGACGGGAGATTCCATGGGACCTATGCAAAATGCACCGGAAAAGACGTGCAAGGGACCTCCGCTTACTACACCTCGAAAAAGGGTTTCATCGGCAGTGACAAGGTTATAGTCCGCAACTCATACAAGGATGGCGTGGTGGTAGATGGTGTCGCCGAGATCAATGTCGTCAGGTGATTGACGTTAAAGGCTGAGACCGCTCGGACGGTCGCGTCGGAACCCGCAGGTGCTCATTCAGCGCTGCGGGTTTCTTCATGACCCTTGATGAGCACAGCCCTTACACCTCGTCAGGTAACTGCCAATCGATCGGGTCTCGTCCATGCGAGACGAGGAAGGCGTTGGCCTTTGAGAAATGGTGGTTGCCGAAGAAGCCGTTATGGGCGGAGAGCGGCGATGGGTGGGCCGACTTCAGCACCAGATGTTTGCGCTGGTCAACGAAGGACGCCTTCTTCTGCGCGTAGGAGCCCCAGAGCAGAAAGACGACGTGGTCGCATTGCTCGTTGACGGCGCGAATGACGGCATCGGTGAACTTCTCCCAACCCTGGCCCTGATGCGAGGCGGCACGCGCCTGCTCCACCGTCAAGACGCTGTTGAGAAGCAGAACGCCTTGCTTGGCCCAGCTTTCGAGAAAGCCGTGCTTCACCGGATGGACACCGAGATCGCTCTGCAGTTCCTTGTAGATATTGACGAGCGAGGGCGGGATGCGCACGCCCGGGCGCACGGAAAAGCAAAGACCATGGGCCTGGCCCGGACCATGATACGGATCCTGCCCCAGGATGACGACCTTGACCTCGTTGAGCGGGGTCAAATCGAGCGCGCGGAAATACTCCGGCCCCTTGGGAAAGATCTGCTTGCCGGCTTCCTTTTCGGCCAGCAGGAAGCCTTTGAGCTTCTGCATATATTGGCTGTCGAATTCACCCGAAAGCGCCTGTTTCCAGCTCTCTTCGAGTTTTACGCCAGCCTCTGCCATGGTGAGCCGTCCTCTGTAAGCTGCTTACTTGAAGCGGTTGCCCCGCTGCAGCACTTCAATCTTATAGCCATCCGGATCGCAGATGAAGAAGTACTTGGCGAATGGCATGCCTTTGTAATCCGCCTCGATGATCTTGCCAACCGAAAGGCCGAGTTCGGTCAGGCGCGCATGCTCGGAATCCACATCTTCGACGCTGACGGCAATATGGCCATAGCCATCTCCCAGCGCGTAAGGCACTTCGCGGCCCTTGTTGACCGTCAATTCCAGCTCGAAATCGCCTTCGGGATTGCTGAGGTAGATCAACGTAAAGGTCTCGAACTCGAAGCGCTCCGCAACGTTGAGATCAAAAGCCTGTTTGTAAAAATCCACCGAACGTTTTTCGTCCAGCACACGGACCATCGAGTGGATCAACTTCGCCATCGTGTTTTCCTTCATCCTGTTAAAGCCTGTCGCGATCTTTCGCAGTCGCGCCTCACGCTTTCGGTTTTTGGTTTGTCGCATGGTCCTATCGCCAGAGCGCTTCAGCACTTTTGCGCGGACCATGCTTCAGCCGGTTGTACCCGGGCATTTTGGCAGCCAGATAAAGCCGAAAGGCCGATAGTTCAACCCCTTGGCTCGGCGCGCGGGTTCGGCGTGCTTTTTCTCTGTCATGGATGGCAGACGCATGTTACCGGCAGATATGCGGATTTTTTATCTTTGTCTCGGCTGTCTGATGGTCGCAACCGGTGTGGTCGGTGCGTTTTTGCCGCTCCTGCCGACGACGCCGTTTCTGCTCGTGGCGCTCTGGTGCTTCTCCAAATCATCACCCCGGCTGGAAGCCTGGATGCTGAACCACCCACGTTTCGGCAAGTCCCTGCGCAACTGGCGCGAACACGGCGCCATTCCGCGGCTCGCCAAGATCGCCGCAGTCTCTTTGATGACAATGAGTTACCTGATTTACATCGTCATCATGGCCCCGCCCGCTCTTCAAATGCTGGTCGTCGCGGTCGTGATGATTGGCGCCGGGACCTTCGTCGTCACGCGTCCATCGCCGCCCCAGGAGTGAGCAGCGGCCTAGCGATGCCGCGCCTGCGGCAGCACATAGGCGATATGATCGGCCGGCAGACGCCCCACCGCGCCCCCCACGCCATAGACGCGTGCGATCGTCTCGTCATTGATGGTCTCGAGCGCCGATCCGCAAGCGGTCACAGCCCCTCGGTGCATGACGATAAGTTGATCGGCGAACTCTGCCGCGAGATTGAGATCGTGGAGGATAGCCAGCACCGTACCGCCAGCCGCAACAAAGTCTCTGGCCGTTTCCAGCACGGAAATCTGGTGACCGAGGTCGAGGCTGGAGGTCGGCTCGTCCAGAAGCAGCACCCGGCTTTCGCCGTTCTCCACCGGATAAGGAACCTGCGCAAGCGCGCGGGCAAACTGCACCCGCTGCTGTTCTCCGCCGGACAGCATGTTGTAGGCCCGCCCCTCGAAGCCGCCCAAGCCCACTTTGGCAAGTGCACGGCGTGCCTGTTCATCCGGCGCGCGCGCGCCTTGTGCGACGGCGCCCATCCGCACGATTTCAAGCGCGGTGAAGGGAAAGGCCAGCACCGTGCTTTGCGGCAGGACGGCGCGAAGGCGGGCAAGCTGCACGGGCGAGAAGACCGAGAGGTCGATCGTGCCATAGGCCACGCTGCCCCGGTCCGGCTTCAGCTCGCCGCACAATACTTTCATCAGCGTCGATTTGCCCGCACCATTGGGGCCGATGATGACACTGAAGGTACCGGGCGCAAGGCTGATCGACACGTCATGGATCAGATGCCGCTCGCCGCGAGTCACGGTGATATTGCGTGCCGAGATCATGTCGCGCTCCTCAGCCCAAGACCGTTCCTGCCAAGCAGCAGAAAGAGGAAGACCGGCGCCCCGATCAGCGCCATCACCACCCCGATCGGCAGTTCAGCGGGTGCGGCAACCGTACGGGCAAAACTGTCCGCGAGCAGCAGAAGTGCCGCCCCGCCAATTGCCGAGGACGGCAACAGGAAGCGATGCGACGAGCCGATGACGAGGCGCAGCAGATGCGGCACGACAATGCCGACAAAGCCGATAGAGCCAGCCGCGGCGACACTCGCGCCGCAGGCGGCCGCCACCACGACGATAACGATGCGCTTCAGCCTTTGCACGGGAATGCCCATGTGAAAGGCGGCAGCATCGCCAAGGATCAGCGCATCCAGCCCCTTGGAGACGAAGGGAATGCTGGCAAGGATCGCCAGCACGAAAGGCAGCGTCGCCAGCACCTTGGTGGAGGTGGCTCCGCCGAGCGAGCCAAGGCTCCAGAAGGTGATGTCACGCAACGCCCGGTCATCCGCCAGGAAGATCATCAGGCCGGTCAGCGCACCACTCAAGGCAGCCACCGCGATACCGGCCAAGATCAACACCGTCGTCGAGGTCGCCCCGTTTCGTGTGGCGATGAGGTAAAGCAGGAAAGTGTTGATCAGCCCTCCGGCAAAAGCCATGACCGGCAGGAAGTGCACGCCGAGAAAAACCGAAAGCGGCGCAAGAAGCCCGCCACCCAGCGCCAGTGCGGCAACAGCGAAAAGCGCGGCACCCGAGGTAACGCCGACAAGGCCGGGATCGGCCAGCGGATTGCGAAACAGCCCCTGCATCATGGCGCCGGAGACGGCAAGTGCCGCGCCGATCATCAAACCGAGCCCCGTCCGCGGCAGGCGCACGGCCTCCAAAATGACGCGATCGCGCGCCTCCATCGTGGCTGCACCGCCGGTGAAGTAGAGCCAAAGCTCATGAAGCCCGACCCCGGTTGGGCCGCTTGAAAGCGATACGAGACAGGCGAGAAGCAGAATGACGCAAAGCGCGACGAGTGTGAGCAGACCCTTGCGGGATCGATCGCCCGGCACCCGCCCCGCGGCTGCATTCATCGCCACGGCGCTCACGGCTTGACGATCTCCGGATAAAGCTTCGACGCGAGTTCACGACCGGCGTCTGGCGTGCGCGGGCCAAAGCCGATCAGATAAAGCCCGTCCATGCTGATCAGGGCCTTCGCCGCAGCGGCAGGTGTTGACTGGAAGGCGGGCAGCGCAAAGACGTCCTCTGGCTTTGCCGCATGGTTGCCGCGCTGCATGGTGAGAATGACATCGGGTGCTGCGGCAATCACCGCCTCATCCGTCAGCGGCTTGTAGCCGGTGATCTCGGGTGCTGCATTGACGCCGCCTGCAAGCTCGATGATCGCAGCCGCTTCGGTCTCCTTGCCCGCCGCCATGATGCGCCCGCCCGCCATGGACAGCACGAAAAGCACCCGCTTCTTCTTGTCTCCGACGGCGGCGACATCCTTGGAAAGGGCAGCAAGATCGGCATCGACCTTGTCGGCCAGCACCTTCGCCTTGTCTTCCAGACCGACCGCCGCCCCAACGTCTTCGATCTTCTTTGCGATGGCCTTGGCGTCGGGTGGCGTATCCACCGTCACCATCGGCACTTCGCTGGCTTTCAAAATGCCGATGACATCCGGCGGTCCGGCACCGTCTTCGGAAAGGATCAAATCCGGCTTCTGTGCCAGAACGCCCTCGGAAGACAGCGCCCGCATATAGCCAACATCCGGCTTGGAGGTCGCCTCGACGGGATAGGTGCTGGTGGAATCGCGGGCAATCACGCGGTCACCCGCACCCAGCGCATAGAGAATCTCCGTAATCGTGCCACCCACGGCGACGATCCGTTTGGCCTCCGGATTGCCCTTGTCCGAAGCCGTCGCTTGAAGCGGCGTAAGGGCGACAAGCGCTGGTAAGACAAGACCAAGGAGAGCGGAACGGGAGGAAATCGGCATGTGATAACCCTGCTATCGAACGGCGCGGCAGGACTGCCGCATATAAGTTGAGTTATTTACACATCTTTAAAATACGCACAATCCGATAAAGTGGAGTATCCGCGTTATCTTTTTGATTTTGCCCTTTTCATTTTTGCGCTCGCTCAATATCCTGAGCAACACATACCACTTAATGGAGACCCAAATGTTTATCGCTATGAACCGCTTCCGCGTCGTCCCGGGCTATGAAGAGGCCTTTGAGACCATCTGGCGCGAGCGCAAGCGCCATCTGAGCGAGATGCCGGGCTACCTTGAATTTCACATGCTGAAAGGCCCGAGCGCTGAGGATCACACACTCTATGCCTCGCATACCGTCTGGGCGACGAAGGACGATTTCACCGCCTGGACGCGCTCCGAACAGTTCCGCGCGGCCCATGCCAATGCCGGCAACAATCGCGGCAAGGTCGAATATCTCTCCGGCCCGCATTTCGAAGGCTTCGATGTCATCATCCATGAAGACAAGAATGGCGAGACCCGCTCGGTCGCCGCATGACGATGAGCGCTGTTATGACAGACGCGGCCAGTGAGCGACGCAGACGCGCTGAAGCGGCATTGGCCGAAAAGCCCGACGGTGTCGTGGAAGCCATTGCCGGCAAGGCTGAGGTGACGCCTGCCGAAATTCTGGCGATCCTGCCGCCCGGTGCCGCCATTCAGGCGCCTGCCGAAAGCTTCAACGCCATCTGGGACGAGCTTCGCAGCTGGGGCGAAATCCTGATGATCGTCCAGACGTCGGATATCGTCTTCGAAGTGGCAGGCACCCTGCCGGAAGGCAGCGAGGGTCATGGCTGGTTCAATATTCACGGCGATAGCCCCATTGGCGGGCATATCAAGAAGGAGGCTTGCGTCTCCATTGCCTTTGTCGATCGCACATTCCACGGACGCCGCTCGCTCTCGGTCTGGTTCATGAATGCGGGCGGCAGCGCCATGTTCAAGATCTTCGTGCGCCGCGATGCGCAGAAGGAATTGCTCGCCCCTCAGGTCACCCGCTTCGAGGCATTGCGCGACAGCTTTCGCGCCTGACGGTGATGAAGTCCGGGCTGCCGAATGATCGCATCGCGGCAGCCCTATCCGCACTCCTGCTTTGAACATCCGATGTCGCTCCCGGCATGTTCCGCGCCCTTCCTCTGCCGTATGAATTCAACACATTGATCTGAAGCGCAGAAGCAGTGCGGTGGAGGACTTGCGCCCAGGCACGTTTGCGCTATTAGGCACCAAGAAGATCGCGAGGGGTAAGACCAGATGACGACCTATGTATTGACCGTAGCTTGCAAATCCACACGCGGCATCGTCGCCGCCATCTCGGGTTATCTCGCGGACAAGGGTTGCAACATCGTGGACTCTTCGCAATTCGACGACCTTGAAACCGGCAAGTTCTTCATGCGCGTCTCCTTCATCTCGGAAGAAGGCGTGTCGCTTTCAGACATCAAGGAAGGCTTCAAGCCGGTTGCCGAGCGCTTCAAGATGGAAGCCGAAATCTTCAGCGATGGCGAACGCACCAAGACGCTGCTGATGGTGTCGCGTTTCGGTCACTGCCTCAACGATCTGCTCTATCGCTGGAAGATCGGCGCGCTGCCGATCGATATTGTCGGCGTCGTCTCCAACCACTTCGATTATCAAAAGGTGGTCGTCAACCACGACATACCGTTCCACCACATCAAGGTGACGAAGGAAAACAAGCCGAAGGCCGAAGCGCAGCTGAACGACCTGATCGAAAGCACCGGCACCGAACTCGTGGTTCTGGCGCGCTACATGCAGGTTCTGTCAGACGACATGTGCCGCAAGATGTCCGGCAAGATCATCAACATCCACCATTCCTTCCTGCCAAGCTTCAAGGGCGCCAACCCTTACAAGCAGGCCTATGAGCGTGGCGTGAAGCTGATTGGCGCCACCGCCCACTACGTCACAGCCGATCTCGACGAAGGTCCGATCATCGAGCAGGACACGGTGCGCATCACCCACGCACAGTCGGCAGACGATTACGTCTCGCTTGGCCGTGATGTGGAAAGCCAGGTTCTGGCCCGTGCCATCCACGCCCACATCCACCACCGCACCTTCATCAACGGCAACCGCACCGTGGTCTTCCCGCCAAGCCCGGGTTCCTATGCGTCGGAGCGGATGGGCTGATTGGCTAAAGCATGTCGCGCAAAACTGTGCAGCGGTTTTGCGATAACGACATGCGACAGAACAAGGACTTAAAGCGTAGGGAGCGAATCTGAAAAATCGCGACACGCTTTAAGTACCACGGAAGCCAAAAATAATTTTGGACCATAAGCAACTGACGGCGCTCCGCGCCGTTTCTGTTGCGCAGTCCAACCAAGAGGCTTCCTCATGAAAAAGCTGATTATCGCCGGCGCCGCAGTGTTCATCGCGGCCGGAACCGCTTTCGCCCAGCAGCCACCACCGCCGCCTCCCCCGGCACCGCCGGCCGATGGAATGGCAAAGCCCGACGCTCCGCCGCCGCCACCGCCACCAGGTCCTCGTGGCCCTATGGAGCGCGGCCCCGGTCCAGACGGTCCAGGCCCGGACGGCCCACGTGGCCACATGCCTCCCCCGCCGCCACCCTCCAAGGGTGCGCATTTCCGCATCGAAAGCGGTGAGACCAAGATCGACGTCAAATGCGCCGATGATGAGCCGATGAAGGCTTGCGCCGATATCATGATGCAGCTCATCGACAAGATGAACGATTAAGCCTTTGGATGTGGCAGGGTGGCGATGCGCTGCCCTGCCCTTTCGTTTTGAGTCAGAACCGGATCGACGCCTTCAGCCCGCGTCCGCCCGCGCCGTCTTCGAGAATAAGCGCCGCCTTGAAGAGCGTCGCTATCTCCTCCACGATTGCCAAGCCCAGCCCAGCTCCCGGCGCCACATTCCCCTCACCACGCGCAAAGCGCTGGCGCACGATGGCGCGCTTTTCTGCTGGAATGCCGATGCCATTATCCTCAACCTCCAGACAGGCCCGGCCATCGACCTTGCGCACCCGCACGGTTATTTCTGAGCCGCGTCCCGCATAGGCGATCGCATTGCTGATGAGGTTGCCGAGAAGTTCTCGAAGCAGCAGCGGTTCAGCCTGGACGGTCGCCGCGTCCACCTCCTCGAAACCGAGATCGATATCGGCCTCTGCCGCGCTCGGCACGAAATCCGCCGTCACCGATTGGGCGAGCGACACGAGATCGACGGCAACGAGGCTTTGTTTTTCGCCGGACCCTGCGGCATCGATATTGGCCATGCGCAGAAGCTGCGCCAGAATATGCTCGGCATGGGCAACGGAGGCGTCGCCCTTCTTTGCTGCTGCCTTGGCCTCTTCCAGCGTCTGGGCGCGGGCAGCAAGTGCCAGCTGCGTGCGGATGATGGCAAGCGGCGTGCGCAACTGGTGGCTGGCATTGCCGGTGAAATGCCGCAGCGCGTCGAGCGCCGATTGCAGCCGCACCATGAAAGAGTTGACCGTTTCCACCAGATTTTCCACTTCCACTGGCACGGATTGCCGGATCGGATGCAGATCGTCGGGGCTCCGCTCGCCAATCGCCTCGCTCAAGCGGTAGAGAGGACGAAGCGACAGGGTCACCGCCACCCAGACGATTGCCGCGGCACCCAGGATCATCAGCAGCAGGCGCAGTGCCGAGCGCAGTATGATGGCCCGGGCAAGCCGGCTGCGGGCGATGGTGGTTTCCGCCACTGTGACGGTAAAGGGCACGGAATTGATGCCGGTGGAGGCAAAGCGGCGCAGAGCCGCAACGCGGATCGGCTCGCCACGGAACGCCGCGTCCTGAAAACGCGGGCTGTCGCCTTGCAGACCGCTCACCGTGGGAAGGTTCTGATAGCCGGTCAAGAATTGCCCGTTCGGCCCATCGACCCGGTAGAAGACGCGATCCTGTGCGGCAGAGGTCAGCATTTCCAGCGCCACATAGGGAATATCGACTTCCAGCGTGCCGTTTTCCGCCACCACCACGCGCTCAGCAATCGCCAGCGCCGAGCCGGAGAGCACCCGGTCGGAGACGATATTGGCGGTGTTGATCGCCTCGCGATAGGTATCCGCCAACGCCACGCAGCCGATGATCGCGGTCGAGACCAGCAGCCAGCCGAGAAGCCTGCGCCGAAGCGAATAGGCGACCTTCCTCATTCGGCAGCCTCGGCCAGCCTTTCAAGATAATAGCCGATGCCGCGCGCGGTCTTCACCGTCAGCCCGTGGGGCGCAAGCCGCTTGCGCAGGCGGCTGACATATTGCTCGATGGCATTGCCAGAAAGCTCGTCGTCAAAGCCCGTCAGTGACTGGACGATGGCCTCCTTCGCCACCACCTTGCCCGCCCGCATGAACAGAACCTCCAGCAGCGCCACTTCGCGCGCCGGCAGATCGAGCGGATGACCGCCTGCGGAAAAAGTGCGCGATGTGAGGTCGAAGGAGACATTGCCGAAGCTGACGAGAGAGGAGCGTAAGCCCGCATTGCGGCGTAAAAGCACGCGCACCCGCGCCTCGAACTCGGCAATATCGAAGGGCTTGATCATGTAATCGTCAGCGCCGAGGTCGAGCCCCCTGACCTTCTCCTCCGGCGTGCCGCGGGCGGTGAGGATCAGCACGGCGGCCTTGTCCTGGCGCGCGCGCATCGAGCGCAGTACGTCGATGCCATCCTTTTCCGGCAGGTTCAGATCGAGGATGACGAGGTCGAAATTCTCCGCCGCAATCGCGGCATCCGCGGAATTGCCATCCGACACCACATCCACGGCATAGCCACTGCCGCGCAATAGCGCCGACAGTCCTTCCGACAGAACCTGATTGTCCTCCACCAACAGAATGCGCAAACGTCAACTCTCCCTCGCGTCGGGACGTTACAGCATCGGCCCGAAAATCGGAATCGATTTTCGGAAAGCACGATGCGTAGATCAAAGAAGATAGAGCGTCCTTTTTGCGTCCAATAGGACACACGGCGCTCTAGCGAAGTCGTTCGCACTTGTGAATGCCGTTCTCAAAGGATCGCTTATGAAGCCCGCTTGTGAAGGACAACAGCCTGCTGCATGATCACGCCCATGCGTATCACCCTAGCTCTTTGTCTTGTCCTTCTCGGCAGCGCCGTCTCGCACGCGCAGCCGATGCTCTTTCCCGCACTTTCTGGCAAGAAGGATGCTCAGACGCTGGTGGTCTATTCCTCGCTCGATGAACCGCTCGCCACCCCGATGATCGAGGGTTTCCAGCGCGCCAACCCGGATGTCGCCGTTTCCTATGAGGATATGCTGACCGGCGAGATCTACGACCGCATCGTGGAGGAGACCGATAGTGGCAGGAAGACCGCCGATTTCGCCTTCTCATCCGCCATGGACCTGCAAGTCAAGCTCAGCAATGACGGCTATGCCCAGCGCTCCGACTTGCCCGGCAGCGCGCTTTGGCCTGCATGGGCCAACTGGCGCAATACCGCTTACGCGCTGACCTTCGAGCCCGCCGTCTTCGTCTATCACAAGCCGAGCTTCGTCAACGAGAAGCCACCGGCAAGCCGCGCCGAGTTTGTCGACTATCTCGAGCGCCACGCCAAGGACGTGCACGGCCGCATCGCCACCTATGATATCGAGCGCTCGGGCGTCGGCTTTCTCTTCATGTCGCGCGACCAGGAGCAGTTTGGCGACATCTGGAATGTCATCAAAGCCATGGGTGCTGCGGGCGTAAAAGTCTATTCCACCAGCTCCGCCATTCTGGAGCGCATCTCCGATGGCCGTTTCGTGCTGGGGTACAATATTCTCGGCTCCTATGCCGCCGATTGGGCCGCCCGCCACCCGGATGTCGGCATCATGCTGCCAAGCGACTATACCGTCGTCATGTCGCGCATCGGCCTCGTGCCGCAAGCCGCCGCCAATCCCGAGCTTGGCCGCCGCTATCTGCAGTTCTTCATGTCCAAGGAAGGCCAGACGATCATGGCGCGCCAACTGCAAATCCCCGCCGTCAGCCCGGAAGTGGCCGGCGAAAACACCGCCAACACCATGCAGGCCATCCACGGCGCCCAATTGCGCCCCGTCCCCGTCAGCCCCGGCCTGATGGTCTATCTCGATCAGGTCAAGCGCGCCCGGATTATAGAGCGCTGGAACGAGGCGTTGCGGTCGCAGTAATACCCCGCTTCCTCATCCCTGTGCCTGTCACAGGAATCCAGCCAGTCCAAGTCTTGGACTGAAGAGACGCTTTCCGATGCGCAGACGCGCATCGACCGGATTTCTGTCACAAGGAAAGAAATGAGGGCTGCCCAAGGTGGTGCGACTGAAACAAACCACCCTCGCGCATAAATTAACGTCCCGTAAACGCCGCAACCCTCACTCCGCGTCAGTTAGATGACAGCTTTGTGTGGTGCTCTGCAATTCTTCTTCATGCCGTGGAGGCGGCCGGAGAAGCGGGAGGAAAGTCTCATCGCATCATACCGTTCAACTGGCAGCGTCTTCGCGCCATGTCGGTCACTCTGCGTGCTCCTTCCGTTGTCATATCGCAACAATGCCGAATGGCATTCAAGGAGGACTTACGTTGAAGCATTTTTTCCTCGCCTCGCTTCTGGCTGGCGCCATCGCTCTTCCAGCAGCAGCCGCTGATTATACCATCATCGCGCCTGCCAATCCGGGCGGCGGCTGGGACCAGACGGCCCGCTCGCTGCAGACGGTTCTGCAGGAAGAAGGCATCTCCAAGAGCGTGCAGGTTCAAAACGTTCCGGGCGCTGGCGGCACCATCGGTCTCGCGCAGTTCGCAAGCCAGCAGAAGGGCAACCCGAACGCGCTGATCGTCGGCGGTTACGTCATGGTGGGTGCCATCCTCACCAACAAGGCGCCCGTCACGCTCAAGGAAGTCACCCCGATCGCCCGTCTGACCGGCGAATATGAAGCTGTCGTGGTTCCCGCCTCTTCGCCGATCCAGAACATCAATGATCTGATCGCGCAGCTGAAAAAGGATCCGGGCAGCGTCTCCTGGGGCGGCGGCTCGGCTGGCGGCACCGACCACATCACGGCGGGCCTGATTGCCAAGGCTGCGGGCATCGACCCGACCAAGATCAACTACATCGCCTATTCCGGCGGCGGCGAAGCGCTTGCCTCCATCCTCGGCGCGCAGGTGACCGCCGGCATTTCCAGCTACGGCGAATTCGAAAGCCAGGTGAAGGCTGGAACGCTTCGTCTTCTCGCCGTCTCCAGCGAACAGAAGCTCGAAGGCGTCGACGCACCGACGCTGAAGGAAAGCGGCCTCGACGTGGTCGTGCAGAACTGGCGCATGGTTGCCGCCCCTCCCGGCCTGACACCGGAGCAGGAAAAGGCCGTCAATGCCGATATCGAGAAGCTGGTGAAATCCGCCAAGTGGCAGGACACGCTGAAGACCAAGGGCTGGATGGATACCTATCTCGCCGGTGATGCGTTCAAAGCGCAGCTCGACAAGGACACGGCGTCCACCGAAACCATTCTCAAAGACATCGGACTTGTAAAATGAGCCAGGGTATCACCCCCTCACAAACACCAAAACGCCGCCCTGATTGGGCGGCGCTCCTCATCGCAGTGGCGCTGGTCGCCATCGCCGCCGTCATCTTCTGGGATTCCGGTCGTCTGGCCAGCGTCACCGGCTATTCGCCGGTCGGCCCGGCAACCGTGCCCTACGCCATCGGCTTCTGTCTTATCGGTCTGGCAATCTGGACGGCCATCGAAGCCTGGCGCGGGGATTTTCCCGAACGCGACCATCAGGAAGTCGGCCCTGTCGTTTGGGTCGTTGCGGGCCTTGCCGCACAGATGCTGTTGTTGAAGGTTGCGGGTTTTTCCATTGCCACCGGCCTGCTGTTTGCCTTCACCGCACGCGCCTTCGGCAAGAAGAAGCTTCACTACTCGATCCCGCTCGGTATCGCGATCAGCTTCGTCGTGTGGTTCATCTTTGCGCGGCTGTTGCAGCTCTCTCTTCCGGCTGGCCCATTCGAGCAGCTTTTCATCTGATCTCGGCTTTAAAGAACAACATGAGTTGGGGTCTGAGGACGCGGGCGCGTTGAGCCGCAGCAGCCTCGCCCGACAGGGGGACATCTGTCCATGAGCACATTCGAATTCCTTTTGCACGGTCTTGAGGTTGCAGCCCAACCGATGAACCTGCTCTACGCGCTGATCGGCGTGACACTGGGAACTGCCGTCGGCGTGCTGCCCGGCATCGGCCCGGCGCTGACGGTCGCGCTGCTTCTGCCCGTCACCTACAGGCTCGATCCTGCGGGCTCGCTCATCATGTTTGCCGGTATCTATTATGGCGGCATGTATGGCGGCTCGACGACCTCGATCCTTCTCAACACGCCGGGCGAAAGCGCCTCGATCGTCACAGCGCTCGAAGGCAACAAGATGGCCCGCAAGGGACGTGGTGGCCCGGCTCTCGCCACCGCCGCCATTGGCTCCTTCGTCGCTGGCCTCATCGCCACCATCGCGCTTGCCTTCGTTGCGCCTTACATCGTCAAGCTGGCGCTGGTCTTCGGCCCGCGCGAATATTTCGCACTGATGGTTCTCGCCTTCGTCACCGTGTCATCCGCCTTCGGCGACTCGGCGCTGCGCGGCCTCACCTCGCTCTTCATCGGCTTTACGCTTGCCATTATCGGCATCGACCAGCTGACCGGGCAGACACGCATGAGCTTCGGCGTGCCGGATCTTCTCGACGGCGTCGAAGTCACCACGCTAGCGGTCGCCATGTTCGCCATCGGCGAGACGCTGTTTATCGTTGCACAGGGCCAGACCGGCCAGGACAAGATCGAAGCCGTTAAGGGCTCAATCTGGATGAGCGCGCAGGACTGGGCCCGCTCCTGGAAGCCCTGGCTGCGCGGCACGTTGATCGGCTTCCCGATCGGTGCGATGCCTGCGGGCGGCGCGGAGATCGGCACCTTCCTCTCCTATGCGACGGAAAAGAAGCTGACCAAATATCCGGAAGAATTCGGCGAAGGCGCCATCGAAGGCGTCGCCGGTCCGGAAGCGGCCAACAATGCCTCGGCTGCCGGTACGCTTGTTCCGCTCCTGACGCTTGGCCTGCCCACCACGGCAACCGCTGCGATCATGCTGGCCGGTTTCCAGCAATATGGCCTGCAACCCGGCCCGCTGCTGTTTGCCACCAATCCGCAGCTCGTCTGGGGCCTGATTGCCAGCCTCTTCATTGCCAACCTCATGCTGCTGGTTCTGAACCTGCCGCTGATCGGCCTCTGGGTGAAACTGCTGACCATTCCGAAGCCATGGCTCTATGCAGGCATCCTGCTGTTCGCGACGCTCGGCACCATCGGCGCCAACCCTTCGGTCTTCGAGCTCGGCATGCTGCTGGCTTTCGGTATCCTCGGCTACATCATGCGTATCTTTGGTTACCCGATTGCGCCCGCCGTCGTCGGCCTCATCCTCGGCCCGCTGGCCGAACAGCAGCTGCGCCGTGCGCTGGCCATCGGCCAGGGGGATCCAAGCGTTCTCTTCACCTCCCCCATCGCCGTCGGTCTCTTCCTCGTCGCAGCCGCCGCCTTCATCGTTCCGCTGATCATGCGCATTCGCGGCCGCGGCCAGGTGCTGACGCAGCTTGCCGCGAATGAAGACTAAACAGACGTAGAAATGCCTCCCAAGGCGAAAAGCCTCGCATCCATCAGTGATGCGGGGCTTTTTTTGCCTCACGTGCGATCGTCATCACCGGTTGCGAGAAGCACATTCAACAGAACATCAAGCCTTGCGCGCAGATGTGAAAGAGCGCCGCATGGCTGGCGGGGAACAGAGGCGGATAAGTCTGAGTTAGACACTCATCTATCGCTTCTGTGATATCCTCGGAGCCGACATGCGAAAACTCAGCCTCCTTATCGTCCTTGCCCTCGCCTCCTGCACTTCGGCCAGCACTGGCGTCGAACCTATTCCTGGCAGCATCACCTATGGTGGGCAACCACACACCAAGCTGACCAAAGCGCCCGCCGGCTCCACCATGAGCCACAGTTTTCGTACGGGTGACGGACGCCTTGCACTGGAAACCTACCGCATCGAGCCTGATCGTTCGCTCACCTTGCTGAGGCGTGAGATTATCAGCGACTACCCGGAGCAATGACTGCCCGCACATCCCCGGACAATTTTTACAGCGCCTCCCGAACCTGGAGGAACATCATAGGCAGCTACCCGTTCATCTCCTGAACACGAGAAGCGGCGTACGGCCGTGACTGTCCAGGAGAAGAAGATGAAGACGCACAAGACCAGAAACGACCTGCCCTCCAACACCAAGTCCACGGTGATCGGGCTTTTAAACGAAGCACTGGCTTCGATGATCGATCTGGCACTCCTCACCAAGCAGGCGCACTGGAACCTCAAGGGTCCGCAATTCATCGCCGTACATGAGCTTCTCGACAGCTTCCGCAAGCTGATCGACAACCACACCGACATCATCGCAGAGCGCGCCGTCCAGCTTGGCGGCACCGCGCTCGGCAGCCTTCAGGCGGTCTCCTCCACCACCAAGCTCAAGGCGTATCCGACCGATATCTACAAGATTCAGGATCACCTGGCAGAGCTGATCGAGCGCTATGGCGATGTCGCCAATCTCGTGCGCAAGTCGATCGATGAAGCGGATGAGGCGGGCGATGCCAGCACGGCGGATATCTTCACCGCCGCATCTCGCGATCTCGACAAGTCGCTCTGGTTCCTCGAAGCCCACGTGCAGGAAAAGGCCTAAAGCACGGTCCAAGCAAAAGTGCGCAGCGGTTTTGCGATAACCACATGCGATAACAAGGACCTAAAGCGTATGAGCGAATCTGAAAGATCGCGACACAGTTTAAAGCCTCATACGATCTTTCAGATTGAATCGCTGCGCTTTAGCAGTCTGTTTTACGACGTACCCCTATCGCAAGACCGTCGCACAAGTTTGCGCGGACGATGCCTTAAAACGACAAAGCGCCCGGCCAAGACCGGGCGCTGCCATCAGATCGGTTGAATTGACTAGTGCCGCCGCAAAACTGCTCGGCCGATGTCCCGAAGCATGTCGTGATCAAGAATGCCGCGCTGGGCGCTTCTGATCAGCACTGCGGCGCACTCATTCGCCACCTGACTGCTGCGATCCTCCAAGCATTCGAAACAAACACCGTCAAAGATAGTCTGCAGATCCGTGACCTGCTGGGGCGACAACTGGCCGCCGACTCGCTGAAATGCCGCGTAGGACAAGGCTCATCCTCCCGTAACATGCTGACAAACGATGTTAATTTCTGTGAACAGTTAATTTCTACACCCGATCGAATCAGATGTCGAATCAGATTTTAACGAATTATCAATCACTCATTTATTGGAACCACAGCGTCATGCCGCCGTTATATTAACACAACATAATAGAGGAGACACCACCATGGACTGGAACCGCGTTGAAGGTAACTGGAAGCAGGTCAAGGGTAAGATCAAGGAGCAGTGGGGCAAGCTCACCGACGATGATCTGGACCAGATCGCAGGCAAGCGCGACCAGCTGGAAGGCAAGATTCAGGAGCGCTACGGCGTCGAAAAGGATCGCGTCAAAAGCGACGTCGACAGCTGGTACGGTCGCCAGAGCTGGTAATCCGACCCAATAGAATTATCGTTGACAACGGGCTGCGCAACGCGCGGCCCGTTTGTTTGTGGGCAAGTCGCCTTACTGGCGGGTCACACCCTCGCCGAGCACCTTCTCAGGACTGACATCCACCATCCAGCCGATCCCCCTGAACGGCACACCGTCCCGGTCGTAAATCAGCCGTCCGCCGACACGTATGAGCCTGAACCGGCCCGGCTCATATTCAACCGGATATTCTTCCTGATAGAAATTGCCGTAGAGAAGGCTGTCATGGATCGCCTTTGCCACACGCTCTCTGTTGACAGGGTCGATCTTCATCAGAAAGGCTTCGATCGGAAGCCCCTCCGCCGCTTCCACCTCGGGCACGCCGCAAAGCGCTGCGCAGACGCGATCGAGCGACAACCGGTTCTCGATGATGTCCCACGTATGATAACCGACCTCACTTGGGTCCCTGCCCAACAGGCAATCCATTTCCCACTCCAAATCCAGATCACAGCCCGCCGAACCCAGGACGCGCAGACCGCTTGCGCATATCCGGGGCAGTAATGCCTATACGGGCAATTTAAGGGAACACTAACATTTGTAATTGCCACCGGTGAAGTGTCGATTTCATTAAAACGACACTATCAACGAAATTTGTGCGCAAAACGAGGCGGCCAAGATGAAATATCCCGCGCATTATATGCATTCGCAAGTATCGCTGCTGGTTTGATCTTGGAATATACTAGCGGCCCAAAAGTCGTATGATCAAACCGAAAGCGGTCCACAGCGCCTAAGGATCAAAAAAGATTGGGAAAATGGTAGCGGGAGAGGGACTTGAACCCCCGACACGCGGATTATGATTCCGCTGCTCTAACCACCTGAGCTACCCCGCCACGAGGGAAACAAAGCTGCGATGTGCGGCCCGTTTCATCAGGATGAGCGGCTTATAAGGTGCCGCTCCCTAAAGTGTCAAGCGCAAGATGCGCAAAAAGTCAGTCTTTCGACAGACTTGGCCGGGAAGCCGATTTCAGGCTGCGACCGGGTTGGCGAGCAGCGCTTTGAGCGATGCTTCGGCTTCTGCCGAACGTTCCGAGCGCTCGATAAAACCGCCGCCATAGACGCGTGCATCCGCACCCGGTGCCGAGTAGAGAACGCAAGCCTGGCCGGGCGCAATGCCCGCCTCACCGATGGCGAGATCGACATAGATGCCGTTCTCGTCACTGTGGAGAACGGCTTCTGCCGGTGGGCGGGTGGAGCGGACCTTGGCGAAGCAGGCAAAGCCACCGGCCGCGTCGTCTTCAAGCGCGCCATCGCCCAGCCAGTTCATGTCGCGCAGATAGACGCGGTGCGTTTCAAGCGCCTCACGCGGGCCGACGATGACGCGGCGGCCACGGGCGTCGAGATGCACAACATAGAGCGGCTCGCCGGTTGCGACACCGATGCCGCGACGCTGGCCGATCGTGTAGTGTACGATGCCGTCGTGGCGGCCGAGCACGCGGCCATCCAGATGGACGATATCGCCCACAAGCGCCGCATTCGGCTTCAGCTTGTTGATGATGTCGGTATACTTGCCCTGCGGCACAAAACAGATATCCTGACTGTCCGCCTTCTTGGCGACCACCAGTCCCATCTCTTCCGCCAGCGCACGCGTCTCCGCCTTGGAGAGACCACCAAGCGGAAAGCGCAGATAATCGATCTGCTCCTGCGTCGTTGCAAACAGGAACCAGCTCTGGTCGCGGTCGCTATCGATTGGGCGATAGAGCGCCCGGCGGTTTGGGTTTCCCGGCACAGGGTTACGGCGCGAACGGATATAGTGGCCCGTTGCCAGCGCATCGGCACCGAGTTCCTGCGCGGTCGCGAGCAGATCGGCGAACTTGACGGTCTGGTTGCAGGCAACGCAAGGCACCGGCGTTTCGCCCATGGCGTAGGCTTCGGCAAAGGGGTTGATCACCGTCTCGCGAAAGCGCGCTTCGTAATCAAGCACGTAATGGGGGATCCCGAGCGTTTCGCAGACGCGGCGCGCATCGTCGATATCCTGACCGGCGCAACAGGATCCAGCGCGGTGCACCGCGGCGCCATGGTCGTAAAGCTGCAGGGTGATGCCGAGGACGTCATAGCCCTCACGCTTGAGAATGCCAGCCACCACGGAGGAATCGACGCCACCGGACATGGCAACGACAATCCGGGTATCTTCCGGCTTCTTGTCAAAGTCGAGCGTATTCAAGGTTTTTCCAATCGTCAGTCATAACGGGGGTAAAGGCCCCGCCGCCTGTCGTCAAATCCAACTGGGTCAGCCTCAAGAGGCGCGTAAGCTTGGATTTTCAAGCGCTGCATATAGAAAAAAAAGCCCGTAAACGCAAGTACGGGGCGGCACGTGCCACCCCGTAGAGCTTTTGTCGATGAGCCGTCGGATCAAGCGCCAGCGGTCTTCTGGCCGCTGCCGATCCACTTGTCACGTTCGCGCCAGAGCGCGGGGATCGCCAGCATCGCAATACCGATTGCGGCAATCGCCGTCTTCTGGATCTGCGTCAACTCAGCCGTGCGGCCATCCAGATAGTAGATGCCGTAGACGATCGCGACATGCCAGACATAGACCTGAAGCGAGTGGCGGCCAAGAAGCTGCAGGAACTTCAGGGACAGCACCCAGATCACGCCAGCGGCGATCTTCTGCACGATCGGATTATGATGCTTAGGACCGGCAATGATCAACCATGTGAGACCAACACCAACGGCCAGGAAGTTGATCAGGTAAACCGGGCCGAAGTCGGCGCGGATTTCCATGGTCGAGAATTTGCCCAGCATGAATTCCGGCATCAGATTCCAGGCGGTGGCGATACGCAGCGGCACGAAGAATACGCAGACGATGAGCGCCGCCTTGGCAATCCAGCTGCGTTCCGGCGAAAAGATCTTCGTCCACGGAATGCGGTTCTGGGCCGTCATGGCACCCAGCACCAGTGCTGTGTAGAACACCAGCTGCCAGCCAAACAGGTTGAAGCTGACGCGGATGCCCTGCTCGTCCACGCCCTTGACGATCTCGTTCATCGGCGCGGTAAAAAGCTGCTGCAAGCCAAGCTGACCAGCCATCCACACCAGCAGCGAACCGGCCATGACATAGGCCCACTTGCCATCGAGGCAGAGCTTTACCAGGAAGGGCGCGAAGATCATGTAGACGATGTACTGCGGCAGAATGTCCATGAAAGTCGGCTGGAACAGGAAGGTGGCAATCGCTGCCAGACGCAGCGGATCGTCAAAGGACGTCATGCCCAGCCAGTTGTACCAGATGTAGGGCGCGTGTGGGATGACCATGCGGGCAAAGAGCACCGCAATCACCAAGCCCATCGCATATTTGTACAATTCGAGCGCGCGGCTCCAGATCATGTCGCGCCCGGCCTCGTAGCCGTATTTCACCATCTTGCGGGCATAGACCATGCCGATCAGGAGACCGGACAGGAAGACGAAGCCCTGCGCATCCTCAACGAAGGCGAACTGACGGTGATTGATTTCCACCAGCCAGAAACCGCCTGCAAACACCAGATGGTTGATCAGCATAAAGACGAGGAAATAGCCGCGCATCCCGTCGATCAGGTCGAAGCGTTTCATCGTGTCTGCTCTCCATTTCGCGGACCGCGCTTATGGCAGGTCGCCTGTTCCTCTGCTCGGGTTTAGTCCGAAGGTCGGCCCGAAGTTCGGATTGTCAACGCGAATAAAAGGCGGGAGTTCCGCCTATGAACGCATTTGCTAAAACGCGAACAGTTCACATTGACGTGTGCCTTTCTGGGTTAAAAGGCAGTGACTGAATGTGAGATGAACGAAAAAAGGCAATAAATGGACAAGGGTGCGGCGCACCCCGTTGCAGAGCTTGGTCCAAGCACCTGAACCGCTTGCCCACCAGTGCGAAGCGCCGAAAAAGAAGAAGGCGCCGGGATCGAGCCCCGGCGCCTTCATCATGTCGAAAAAACTTAAGATTTATGCGGCAGCCTGGATTGCGGCCACCTGCCACTCAGAGCCGTCCTTGCGAACGAAGGTCCACATCTCGACTGATTCTTCCGGCTCATGCTCATTGCCTTCGATGACCTTGCCCGTAGCACGGTCGCGCATGATGTCGATGGCCGAGTAGCGCATGGCAACGGTGGCGAAGTCCTGACCTTCTTCGTGCCATGCTTCGGCAACGTCACCCTGCAGCAGGGTCACATCGCGAACGTCGTTCTTCACGCCGCTCGTCGCGTGGTCGCTGAGCTCTTCGGCAAGGTAAGACATGGCTTCCGGCGTCGTCAGCTTGCGCAGCGTGCCGTAATCTTCCGCAGCATAAGCGGACTGAACCTGTTGCAGCATGTGCTGGAAGGTTTCCAAGTCACCATGCGTCACGCCGATTTCGTCACCTTCGGACATGGCGTTTTCATGCGGTGCAGCTCTGGTGGCAACGGGAGCGGCAGCGGCCGTTGCCGCGGCAGCGCCACCGAAGGCACCGGCGCGCGATCCCATCTGCGGGATCTTGAAGCCACCCTGGCCTTGACCGTTATTGGCAGAATAGTCGCTGCGCGCATTGTTCTGGCCGGAGGCACCGCCATAGGCCGGCTGGCCCTGACGACGCGAGGCGAAGAAACGCATGGCGAGCATGACGAGACCGCCGATCAGCAGCACCTGCAGCAACATGCCGAAGAAGCCTGCCATGCCACCGAAACCGCCGCCCATCAGCATGCCGAACAGGCCACCCATCAACAGGCCACCCATGAGACCGCCCATCATGCCACCGAACATGCCGCGGTTCTGCTGCGGCGCCTGCGCGGTCGGACGTGCCGGCTGCGCTGCGCCTGGCTGCGCACCCTGGTTGGTGTTCGGCGTCATGCTGCGGTTGATCGGCGCGGACTGACCGGGCGCCGTGTTGGTTGCGGGCGGTGCCGAAAAGGTACGCGTGCCACGGCTGCCGAAACCGCCGCTAGCGCGGCGCGCTTCTGCTATATCGACAGCCACGAACGAAACCGCAATCCCCAGAGCGGCAACTGCGAACAAACCTTTAAAGCGCCGAATGGCAGCAAACATCGTTATCTCCTGTTGGGTCGCCCTCCCATTGAGCGACAAAGAACGACAGGGATATAGCAACTATCGGTCTTCATTTTGAGGGTATGAACCATAAATATTTCGTGATGCGCAACCTTTGGTAGATCGCGGTCCTTGGAAAAGAAAAAGCCCGGTGCGGAAGGCTATCCGCACCGGGCTTGAGGATGAGAAAGGCGTTGCGCCGATCAGTCGATATTGAAGGTCAGCGGCTTGACCTGGCGGATCGCCGGGTTGGCGCGCAGCTTGTTCAGCACGTCTTCGGACACAGGACCATCGACATAGAGAAGCGCGATGGCATCGCCGCCATTGACTTCGCGACCCAACTGGAAGTTCGCGATGTTGACGCCTGCTTCACCGAGCGTTGTCCCCATGAAGCCGATCATGCCGGGCACGTCGGTATTGGTGATGTAGATCATATGCTGACCGACATCGGCATCCATGTTGATGTTCTTGATCTGGATGAAACGCGCCTTGCCATCCGAGAACACCGTACCGGCCACCGAGCGAACCTGGTTTTCGGACTTGACTGTCAGCTTGATGAAGCCGTCATAGACACCGGTCTTGTCGCGCTTGACCTCGGACAGGATGATACCCTTTTCCTTGATCATGATCGGCGCGGAAACCATGTTGACGTCTGCCACCTGCGGACGGATCAAACCGGCCAGAAGTGCGCTCGTCAGTGCCTTGGTGTTCATGCTGGCGGTTGCGCCATCGTAAAGGATTTCGATTTCCTTGGTGGCGCTTTCCTGTACCTGACCGACAAAGGAGCCGAGAACATCGGCCAGCTTGATGAAGGGCTTCAGGCGCGGCGCTTCGTCCGCCGTGATCGAAGGCATGTTGATGGCGTTGGAAACCGCGCCTTTGACGAGGTAATCCGACATTTGCTCGGCAACCTGGAGAGCAACGTTTTCCTGCGCTTCCGTGGTGGATGCGCCAAGATGCGGCGTGCAGACGACGTTCGGCAGGCCGAAGAGCGGGCTCTCGGTCGCGGGCTCGACTTCGAAGACGTCGAAACCGGCACCGGCGACATGGCCGGACTTGATGGCGTCGGCAAGCGCTGCCTCATCCACGAGACCGCCGCGGGCGCAGTTGATGATGCGAACGCCGGGCTTCGTCTTGGCAAGGTTTTCCGCGCCCAGAATGCCGCGGGTCTTGTCCGTCATCGGAACGTGAAGCGTGATGAAGTCGGCCTGGGCCAGCAGCTCGTCGAGCTCGACCTTGGTCACACCCATTTCCTGGGCGCGTTCCGGCGACAGGAAGGGATCGTATGCCAGCACATTCATCTTGAGGCCAAGTGCGCGCGAGCAGACGATGGAGCCGATATTGCCGGCACCGATAACGCCGAGCGTCTTGCCGGTGATCTCGACACCCATGAATTTCGACTTTTCCCACTTGCCGCCTTGCGTGGAGGCATCGGCTGCCGGAAGCTGGCGAGCCACGGCAAACATCAATGCAATGGCGTGTTCGGCAGTCGTGATCGAGTTGCCGAACGGCGTGTTCATGACGATGATACCGCGGCGCGATGCAGCCGGAATATCGACATTGTCGACGCCGATACCGGCGCGGCCGATGACCTTGAGATTGGTCGCGGCTTCGATCAGCTTTTCCGTCGCCTTTGTGGCGGAGCGGATGGCTAGACCATCATAATTGCCGATGATTTCAGCAAGCTTGTCCTTGTCCTTGCCGAGCTTCGGCTGGAAATCCACCTCGACGCCACGGTCGCGGAAGATTTGAACGGCGGTTTCCGACAGTTCGTCAGATACGAGTACGCGAGGTGCCATGGTGTGGGCTCCTTGAAAAACGGTTTATGCGGGAAAGCGAAAAGTGTGTGCGGCCCTGCGATCCGCAGGGCCGGAATGGATCAGGCCGCGGCCTTGGCAAGCGTTGCCTTCTGGGTTTCGAAGGCCCACTTCAACCATGGCATCACAGCCTTCATGTCGGCCGTCTCGATGGTTGCACCAGCCCAGATACGGAGGCCCGATGGTGCGTCGCGGTAGGCGCCGATGTCGAGTGCCACATTTTCCTTTTCGAGAAGGGAAACCATGCCCTTGGCGAAATCGGCCTGTGCAGCCGCATCAAGGGCTGCAACATCCTTGCAGACGATCTTGAGGCAAACGGAGGTGTTGGAGCGCGTCTCATCGACAACCGCCAGATTGGCGATCCAGTTGTTTTCGGCCACGAAGTCGAAGATGACCTTGGCATTGGCGTCAGCACGCGCGATCAGCGCCTTCAGGCCGCCAAGGTTCTTCGCCCAGAGAAGCGCATCGATATAGTCTTCGACGCAGAGCATCGAAGGCGTGTTGATCGTCTCGCCGGTGAAGATGCCTTCGATCAGCTTGCCGCCAGAGGTCATGCGGAAGATCTTCGGCAGCGGCCAGGCCGGCACATAGGTCGTCAGGCGCTCGACGGCGCGTGGCGACAGGATGATGACGCCATGGCCACCCTCGCCGCCCAGAACCTTCTGCCAGGAGAAAGTGACGACATCGAGCTTGGCGAAATCGAGATCCTGCGCGAATGCGGCAGAGGTCGCGTCGCAGATGGTGAGACCCTTGCGATCGGCGGGAATGAAATCGGCATTGGGAACACGAACACCGGATGTGGTGCCGTTCCAGGTGAAGACCACATCGCGGTCGAAATCCACTTCGGACAGGTTCGGCAGGAGACCGTAATCGGCCTCGAACTTGCGAACATCCTTGAGCTTCAGCTGCTTGACGACATCGGTGACCCAGCCGGCACCGAAGCTTTCCCAAGCGAGCATGTCCACGCCGCGTTCGCCGAGCAGCGACCACAGGGCCATTTCAACGGCGCCGGTGTCGGATGCGGGAACGATACCGATACGATAATCGGCAGGAACGTTGAGAACTTCGCGGGTAAGATCGATGGCCTGCTTCAGCTTGGCTTTGCCAACCTTGGCGCGATGCGAACGACCAAGCGGTGCATCGGCGAGAGCATCAAGCGACCAACCGGGGCGCTTCGAGCAGGGACCTGAAGAAAAATGCGTATTGCCCGGACGCACGTCCGGCTTCACTGTATCTGTCATTTGACTATCCTTCCAGATAGGCGCTCCACGTTAGGGTGGAGTGTCCTGACGCCGTTGCTATTCCTCTCCGCCACTTCCGTCAAGCGGAATATGTCGCAAGCTTCAACAATTTTGTCCGATATGCGTCAGACGCCGATAACCTCACAAAATAAAACCGCCCGTATCGACAGGATACGGGCGGTCGAAGTCTACGATCGGTCTGTGACGTTTACTTGTAAACGGCGGGCTGAACCGGAATATCGGCAGGCGGCATATATTGTGCGGTGTCGCAGCCGTTGAAGACATAGCGGCCACCGAGACGGACTTCATGCGAGGTCAGGCCCTTGTCGCGGCCAGGACCGGCAGCGCCGTTGAGACCAAACATTTCGCCTTGCCCGATCTGACGGAAGCGATAGCCGATATCGGCCTTGAAATCGCAGGTGACGTCAACCGAGGCGCCAGCCATCAGAGCGTAGGCGAAGCGCCAGTTGCTCTTGCCGTCGAACTCGCAGCAACCGGAATCGGTCCTGAACGTGTCCCACTTCACATAGGCGCCACCGATACCCGCGCCGACATAAGGCGTGACGCGGCCATAGGTGCCGAGATCGACATAGGCGTTCGCCATCAGGCCATAGGCCGTGAGCGAGGTGTGAGACGACAGGTCTGGTGCCGTGCCACGGAAGTTGGATTTCGACAAATAATCGAAAGTCAGGTCGGTGCGCAGATAGTTGTTGATCTGGTAGCCCACACCTGCACCGAAGAGGACGCTGTCCTTCTGGGACGCGCTGGTAAAGCTGACATCTTCCATCGCAGATGCCGACACCGCCCGGTTGAAGCTGCCGCCGCGGAACTTGTTGAAGGAATAGCCAACATCGCCACGCAGATACCAGCCGCTCGCTTCCTTCACCTGAATTTCCGGTGCAGTCTCAATGTAGGCGGGTGGGGCTGGTTGATAGACATCCGCAGCAAGTGCGTGTTGACCTGCCATCAGAGCGGCAACAATACCGATCAGGCTCTTCTTCATATAGGTGGCTCCATAAGCGGCACACGCAAGTGGCGCGTACACCAGTGAATTCTTCACTTATGAAACCTGAATGAAATTGGTTAAGTGACGATTAATATTACCGCCAGTAAAGGCTGTTTTACTAATAAATACAGTCAACGCCGCGTTAACGGCAGCAATGTCAGCAGCTAACGCTGCGCAAATGCACCCATAGCGGGCTTAAGTACATCCCGTAGCTGCACGAGAACAGATCAGCACAACTGTACCGAATCGATGTGTTTCTTTCGAATTCGTCCTGTCGATGGACAACAGTATTAACCGGTATCCAGTATAAAATGAAAAGCGCGTGCAACACCCCGAAACTTTGATCTCTCAGGCATGTTCACGCGCAGAACGTTTCGACATCGCCCGTCATCGTCCCGCATTGACCATGACGGCGCCACTCGCTGCGTTCGGCAACAGCTGAAACCGCGACTAACCCGTTGAAGAAGACGGTACAACAACCTGTCCAGAGTGGCCCTCGGTGAAAACAAATCTGAAAAGCATCTTCGACTTCGCGCCCACGCCACAGGACAATCCGGTGTTGTTGCGAGCGCAATATACGGCCTTCAGCCGGCAGATGCCGATGATGTACTTCATCCTGCTGTCGAGCACCTGGGCACTGGCCCTGACCTATTTGGACGCCGCACCGAGGTTGCTGTCGCTGGGCGTTCCATCTGTCTTCACGGTCCTGTGCGGTGCGCGCATCCTCTTCTGGCTACGGTCTCGGGGTGAAACCCCATCCATTGCGGCCGTCGCGTCCACCATGCGATGGATAAACATCCTCGGGGCAGGAATTGCCGCAGGCTTTACCACTTGGTCCTGTCTGCTCTACCCTTATGGCGATGACTTCCAGAAGTCACACGTGGCCTTCTATATGGCGATAACAGTCATTTCCTGCATCTTTTGCATGATGCATGTGCGCTCTGCCGCCCTGATGGTGACGGCAATCGTCAACGGCACGTTCGTCGTCTTCTTCGCGTCCACCGGGCACATGACGCTGGTTGCCACGGCCATCAACATTCTGCTCGTCTGCTTCGGCATGCTGGTCGTGCTCAAGATCAACTACGACAATTTCGAGCAAATGGTGCTCGCCCAGCAGAAGACCGAAGCGCTGAGCAATGAGAACCTCAAGCTGGCCAACATCGATAGCCTCACCGAACTCCCCAATAGACGCGCATTCTTCCATCATCTCGACGCATGCTTCACGCTCGCCCAGGCGGAAAAGCACCGGCTGGCGGTGGGCGCGATCGATCTCGACGGCTTCAAACCCGTCAACGACCTTTACGGTCACTCCGCCGGCGACCGGCTCTTGAAAGAGGTCGGCAAGAGGCTGCAGGACGTATGTGGCGCACAAGGCATCTTCCTGTCCCGCCTGGGTGGCGATGAGTTCGCCTTCATCATCTCCGGTCAAGTCAACGAGAATACTGTGCTTGCCGCTGCCAACATGATGGGCGCCAAGCTTCGCATCCCCTTCGAAACGCCGGATGCCAAGATCATGATTTCCGCTTCGATCGGCATCGCCATCTATCCGGATGTCGCCTCGACGCCCGAAGAACTCTTCGACCGCGCCGACTATGCACTTTACCAGAGCAAGCGGGAGCATCGCGGGAACAGCACGCTCTTCACCACCAAGCATATCGTCGAAATCCATCGCGATGCGCGCGTCGAGCAGACGCTGCGACAGGCCGATCTCGCCAAAGAATTGTCGGTGGTCTATCAGCCGATCCTCGACGTCACCTCCGGCAAGACGGTCGGCTTCGAGGCGCTCGCGCGCTGGGAGAGCAGAGTTCTCGGAACGGTCGGGCCTGCACAATTCATCCCGATTGCCGAGCGCGCCGGCATCATCAGCATGCTGACGAAACCGCTATTGAAACAGGCACTCGCTGCGGCAAAGACCTGGCCGAAGGATGTGCGCCTGTCCTTCAATCTCTCAGCCCAGGATGTCAACAGCACGGAAGCCACGCTTGGCATCATCGCCATCATCGCCACCAGCGGCTTCGACCCTCAGCGGCTCGACCTGGAGATCACCGAAACAGCGATCATTCACGACACCCGAAAGGCACGCAATTCCGTCGAGATGCTCCGAAAGATCGGCTGCGGCATTTCGCTCGACGATTTCGGCACCGGCTATTCGAGCCTGACCTCTCTGCACTCACTCCCGCTGACCAAGCTCAAGATCGACCGCAGCTTCGTGAGGAACATTCAGGACAGTGCCGCAAGCTACAACATCGTCCGCTCGCTCCTCACCCTCAGCCGCGAGATGGGGCTGCACACGATTGTCGAAGGCGTCGAAACCCAGGCCGAACTCGACGTCATCAGGACGCTCGGCGGCACGCTGGTGCAGGGCTACGTCTTCTCCCGACCGATCCAGACGGAGAAGGTGCACGCATTTCTAAACGGGGACTTGGAGGGGAGCCTTCAGAAGCGGGCGTGACGGGTGTCAGTGCAAACATCACTCGCGTGCGACCCAACCGACGCCTCAGCCCATGATCCGCTATCCGACGTTGAAGCAAGGGTGAAAGGGCGTCCCGTCGGATGCGAGCGCCCTCTGCGGATATGTCAAGCCGCCGACTTCACACTGCCGATCACGCCGACCAGATCATTCACGATCCGCTCGACCTGCGCACTGTCATCGCCTTCGGCCATGACGCGGATCAGCGGTTCGGTGCCCGATGGGCGAATGACGAGGCGGCCCTTGTCGGCGAGTGCGCTTTCGGCATCGGCGATCGCCTGCTTTACAACGGGATTCTCGAGCGGCTTGCCGCCGGAAATGCGGACATTCTTCAACAGTTGCGGCACAGGCTCGAACTTGCGGCAAACCTCGCTCACCGTCTTGCCTGATCGCTTGACGCGCGCCAGAACCTGAAGTGCCGCGACAAGGCCATCGCCCGTGGTGCCGTAATCGGACAGCACGATATGACCGGACTGCTCGCCGCCGACATTGAAATCGTGGTTGCGCATATGTTCGACCACATAACGGTCGCCCACCTTGGTGCGCGCCAGCGTCAGCCCCTTGTCGCCAAGGAACCGTTCCAGACCCAGATTGGACATGACGGTTGCGACAATGCCGCCGCCTCGCAGGAGGTTGTCCTCGGCCCAGCTATGGGCAATGGTTGCCATCAATTGGTCGCCATCGACGATCTGGCCGCGCTCATCGACGATGATCACGCGGTCGGCGTCGCCATCGAGCGCAATGCCGATATCGGCGCGCACTTCATGAACCTTTTTCTGCAAGGCTTCCGGATGGGTCGAGCCGCATTCGAAATTGATGTTGGTGCCATTCGGCTCGTTGCCAATGGTCACAAGCTCGGCACCCAGTTCCCAAAGTGCGGTGGGAGCAACCTTGTAGGCTGCGCCATTGGCGCAATCGATGGCAATCCTGAGCCCGTTCAGCGTCACATCGCGCGGCAGGGTGCGCTTGACGAATTCGATGTAACGATAAATGTCGCCATCGACGCGCTTTGCGCGACCGATCTCGTGCGGCTTGGCAAGCTGGGCATAGATGTCCTTGTCGAGCAGGTCTTCAATCTCCAGCTCCAGCTCGTCGGAAAGCTTGTAGCCATCCGGGCCGAAGAGCTTGATGCCGTTATCGGCGAAAGGATTGTGCGAAGCGGAAATCATCACGCCGATATCGGCACGAAGCGAACGCGTCAGCATGGCAACCGCAGGTGTGGGGATCGGGCCAAGCAGGAAGACATCGAGACCGGCAGCGGTAAAACCAGCGACCAGGGCGTTTTCCAGCATATAGCCGGACAGGCGGGTATCCTTGCCGATCACGACGCGATGACGGTGATGGCCACGACGGAAGATCGTGCCGACAGCAATCCCCACCCGCATCGCCAGATCCGGGGTCATGGGGAATACGTTGGACTGCCCGCGAATGCCGTCAGTTCCGAAATAGCGACGTGTCATGTGAACTCCAAATATTGAGGACGACCACTGGTCGAGTCCAAGCGTCCTTTTTCGCTAGATGCCACAAAGCGAGTCTGGCGGCACGTAAATTACCGCAAAAACGGAATATATGTCGTGAGTGGTCGGGTTTCTCCCCAGGAAAGCATTGGGTTTTCAGGGGAAGCGCAAGCGACGGGAAAGGCTAGCCCGTCGAATGGGAGCGGTGCCCGCACAAACGAAAAAGGCCGCCCTGTCGGAGCGGCCTTCCTGTCGTAAACTTATGCACCAAGCTTAGTGCGGCTGTGGCTCCATGCCGCCTTCCGCTTCGCCATCGCCCTTGGCCTCATTCGGGCCGTCCTTCTTGGCGCCCGCCTTCGGCACGGCAGAGCCGCGGCTGTTTGGCGAATCGTCACCCATATCGCGGGCCGGCTTTTCGCCCTTCAGGAGCGCCTTGATCTCTTCGCCAGACAGCGTCTCATATTCGAGCAAGCCTTCGGCAAGAGCGACGAACTCGTCGTGCTTTTCGGTGAGGATGCGGCGGGCTTCGCTATACGCCTCGTCGATCAAACGACGAACTTCGCTGTCGATCGTCCGCGCTGTTGCCTCGGAAACATTCTTCGACTGCGAGACGGAGTGACCCAGGAAAACCTCCTGCTGGTTCTCGCCATAGGCAACCTGTCCGAGTTCGTCGGAGAAGCCCCACTGCGTCACCATGGCACGCGCAAGCTTGGTTGCCTGCTCGATATCGGAAGACGCACCGGAGGTGATGTTTTCCTTGCCGAAGGTCAGTTCTTCGGCCACGCGGCCACCCATCATGATGACGAGGCGCGACACCATCCACTTGTAGCTCATCGAGTAGCGGTCGCCTTCCGGCAACTGCATGACCATGCCCAGCGCGCGACCACGCGGAATGATCGTCGCCTTGTGCAGCGGATCGGCCACCGGCACGTTGAGCGCGGTAATGGCGTGGCCCGCCTCGTGGTAAGCGGTCAGCTTCTTTTCGGCCTCGGTCATGGCGGTCGTGCGGCGTTCCGCACCCATCATGATCTTGTCCTTGGCGTCTTCGAATTCCTGCATGGTGACGACGCGCTTGTTGCGGCGTGCGGCCATGAGGGCTGCTTCGTTGACGAGGTTCATCAGATCGGCACCGGAGAAGCCGGGCGTGCCACGGGCCAGCACCTTGAGATCGACATTCGGCGCCAGCGGCACGTTGCGCGCATGAACTTTCAGAATGCGTTCGCGACCGACGATATCCGGGTTCGGCACCACGACCTGACGGTCGAAACGGCCTGGGCGCAGAAGTGCTGGGTCAAGAACGTCAGGACGGTTGGTCGCGGCGATCAGGATGATGCCTTCATTGGCCTCGAAGCCGTCCATCTCGACCAGCAACTGGTTCAGCGTCTGTTCGCGTTCATCATTACCGCCGCCAAGACCGGCGCCACGATGGCGACCGACGGCGTCGATTTCGTCGATGAAGATGATGCAGGGCGCGTTCTTCTTCGCCTGTTCGAACATGTCGCGGACACGGGATGCACCCACACCAACGAACATTTCAACGAAGTCGGAACCGGAAATGGTGAAGAACGGCACATTGGCTTCACCGGCAACCGAGCGCGCCAGAAGCGTCTTACCCGTACCGGGAGGACCGACGAGCAGCACGCCGCGCGGGATCTTGCCGCCGAGACGCTGGAACTTCTGCGGGTCACGCAGGAATTCGACGATTTCTTCCAGGTCCTGCTTGGCTTCGTCGACACCGGCGACATCGTCAAAGGTGACGCGGCCATGTGCTTCCGTCAGAAGCTTCGCCTTGGATTTGCCAAAGCCCATCGCGCCGCGCGATCCACCCTGCATCTGCCGCATGAAGAATAGCCACACACCAAGGATCAGGAACATCGGCAACAGCGTACCGAGATAGCTCAGGAAACCGGAGGAACCATCGCTTTCAGGACGCGCGACGATGGTGACGTTCTTCTGCTGAAGACGGTCCATCAGCGAGTCGTCAATGACCGGCGAATAGGTCTGGAAGGTCGTTCCATTTTCGGTGTAGGTGCCAAGAACGCGGTTGCCCGTTACCGTCACTTCACGGACACGGCCTGCATCGACATCACGAATAAATTGCGAATATGGAATTTCGCGCGAGCCGGATTGAGACGGCGACGTCTGAAACATGCTGAAAAGCGCAATCAGCAGAAGAGCAATCACCGCCCACAGGGCGAAATTTCTAAAATTTGGGTTCATTGAACTCCCCGAACTCCAACGGACGGATGACCGCCCGCCATTATGTTGCCCCTAACATAAGGAGGACAGTTGCGGTTGCCAAGGCGAAGGGAGGAAGGAGATGTGTTTTGCGGTAAAAACTCTGCGAAATTTACCACAAACTTTGCAGCGGAAGCTGCGGATAGACGCCGCGCCCGAGACTGAGCGCAATTGCGTTGGCCAAATCGAGGTCGAAGCGCGGGAGAAACAGGTCGTAGGGAGCTAGCAATGGGCGCATGGTGATCGATCGGAGATCAGCCTCCCCCTGCCCTGCACCCTCCGGAGCAACAAGTGGCTGCGCAAGCTTGGCGCGTTTCAGCACGCCAGCCGGAACAGCGGTGGTCGTGGCATCCCCTTCATGAGCAACCGCCCCGCCGGAAACGGTCACCGGAACCTCGGAACGGTTGACGATTTCGAACCGCTCATCCCACCTCGCGGTCTCGCCGGGAGCAACGGTTATCGTCGGCACATCCCGGCTCTCACGCATCAGGTATAACCCATCCTTGCGCCAGTCGAAGATGACCCGCCCTGCCGTCAGCCTGCCTGGCTCTTTAGCGGTGACAAAGGCCATCACCCGGTCCATGCTCTGCGCCGCTAGAGGATAGGCGCGGCCGCCTGCAACACAAGCGAGTGCTGCAAGGGCATAGCGGATGACGGTGCCATCTTCGCCAAGGCTATCGGCGCTGAGCCTGATCAGTCCACCCGGATAAGCCTTTACGGCGCCAGAGACAAAAGCCGCGGCGCGGGATGCAAGCTCCGTCCTGTCGAGTAACGGCTCGCGACACGGTGGTTCGGCATCCCTTGAGAGCTTGCGCACGCGCACCCGCTCATACGTGTCGTCTTCATTGCTGGGATCATCGAACCAGCCCTGCCCTTTGGCGGCGAGATAGTCGCGAATATCCTCGCGCCGCACGCTCAAGAACGGGCGCAGCACCCAATGGCGGGCATTGTAGAGAACCGCATCCGCCATGCCAGAGAGGCCGGGCATGCCAGCCTGCGCGCTTCGTTGACTGCGCATCGCGATTGTCTCGCGCTGGTCGTCAAGCGTGTGCCCGACCACAATGGCTGTTGCGCCGATCTTGCCGGCGACCTCGCCGATCAGCCGATACCGCGCGAGCCGCGCTGCGGCGGAGATGCCGGTTTTAGGCTTCTCGTCATTCCAGCGAAGGATGTCATGGGGAATATTCAGCCCGCGGCAGAAGGATTGAACGGCTTGCGCTTCATCCGCCGCTTCGGGCCGCAATGCATGGTCGATGGTCACGGCATGAAGCTGCACATCGTCTCGACCGGAGACAAGCAAAACCTCGTGAAGGGCAAAAAGCAGGCCGGTAGAGTCACTTCCACCTGAGACTGCCACCAGAAGAAGGGCGGGTTTTGAGATGCGTTCCAGAAAATTCCGTGCTGCCTCGATCGGCGCTAGCGGAGAGGAAGGGGGTGCCATAGCGGGGGCTGCGAGCAGGCTCAGCAGCCGATGCGCTTCTGTTCACTGGTAACTTTGCCAAGAACGGTCTTGGAGGCGCTTGGGTAGCGCTTCGGAACTTCGCGCAGCGTGGCGCAAGCGGTGTCTTTGTTATCAAGTGCGGCAAGCGACATGCCGAGCTTCAGCAGCATTTCAGGCGCCTTGGGAGACTTGCCGTAATTCTTGTGGCCGTCGAGGAAGGTCTTCGCCGCAGCGGTGAACTTGCCCTGCGAATATTGCGCTTCGCCAAGCCAGAAGCTGGCATCCGCCGCCTTCGAGCCATTGGGATAGCCTTGGATATACTGCTCGAAGCCCTGCTCCGCCTGCTTGTAATCGCCAGCAAGCACATGGCTGTAAGCCGCCTGGTAGATATCGTTTTCGCTGGTCAGCGCTGCTGTATTGACCGGATCGGTGCTGGTGGACTTGCCACCCGTGCTTACACCTGGAAGCGCGCCTGCAGAATTGTTGGCGCTGGAATTCAGCGTGCCGCCAACCGGCAGGCCACGCGAATCGAGCTCGATCGAGCCAAGCGTCGTCTCGCCCGGTGCGGCATTCGACCGCGGACCGGTGGGCGCTGCGCTGCCTGGCACCGAAGCGCCGTTGGTGGACGGCTCTCCGATAATCGTTGCGACATCGTCAGACGGACCGGCGGAAGAGCCTGCAGGCGGAAGATCCGCCTCGGCCTTTTTCTTCGGTGCTGCAGCCGGTGCAGAGGACTTGCCGCCGCCTTCCAGTTCCTGGAAGCGGTACTCATTGTCTTCCTGCGCCTTGCGAATGGTTTCCTGCATCTGGAGAAGCTGGAAGCTCATCTCTTCGATACGACCGTTCAACTGACGGATCTGCTCTTCAAGCTGCTGTACGCGGTAGGTCTCGTTGGCCTGGACATTGACCACCGGAGCCCGCGAATTGGTCGTGCTAGGGTTCCCACCCCAGCCAAACAACGGCTGCGACACTGCAGTGCCGCTGAAGCCGGTGCAGGCTGCAAGCCCCAGCATTCCCGCCACGACAAGTTTCTTCATAGTGCTTCCTGTCTCATTGATTTGCGCCCCAGCGGCGCAACTCGCGATTTTTTCCATCTGCGATGAAAAAGCAACTTAACTTCGGCCAAACTATGAAAAAAACGAAAGGCGACCCGAGGGCCGCCTTTGCAAATTTCATCACGATTGCGCGAGGCAATTACATGCCTGCGCCACCGAGAACGGTAACCGCGCGGCGGTTCTGCGACCAGCAGGAGATGTCGTCGCAAACGGCGACCGGACGTTCCTTGCCGTAGGAGATGGTCTTCATGCGGTTGGCCGGAACGCCCTGGGATGCCAGGAATTCCTTGGTGGCGGCCGCACGGCGTGCACCGAGCGCCAGGTTGTATTCGCGCGTGCCGCGTTCATCGGCATGGCCTTCAACCGTGATGGCGTAGTTCGGGTAACGAGCAAGCCACTGGGCCTGGCGCTGCAGCGTCTGCTGTGCGTCGGCGCGGATCGAGGTGGAGTCGGTATCGAAGAAGATGCGGTCGCCGACATTGACGGTGAAGTCCTGCTGCGAACCAGGCGTTGCGGAACCAGCACCACCGCCGAGGCCAAGCTCGCCAGCGCTGTTCGGCATGTTCTTCTTGTTCGCGCAACCGGCAAGCGCCAGAGCAAGCGTCAGAGCGATAACAGCCGGATTGCGGGCGATTTTCTGCATTGGGCTAAGCGCCGAAGTTTGTGTACGGCTCATCGCCGGTCTCTCCTTAGGATTTCGATAACGTTGCCAGACGCTAACCGATTGAGGTTAACGGCCCCCGAACGCTTATGGTTAACAAAACGGAAATGTCCCACTTTTCTGCTCCCTCACAGCATTTTGCGGCAAGAAAGAGGCGCATTCCCGGTATTCTCCACAAAACCGCCACAACAACTCCGGTTCGAGGTGCTGTGGCGGGTATTCATCAGGCATGGTCGAAGCAAAACGGTACAGCTGTTTTGCGAGAACGCCATGCGAAAGAACAAGGCCTAATGCGTAAGACGCGAATCTCAACGATCGCGATACGCTTTAGTCAAGCAGTGGCGACCAGGCAGGGTCGGACGCATAGGTCGGGGTCTTGACCATCTGCTCGTTGTAACCTGTCAGATCGATGGAATAGAGCTGCGGACCACCGGCGCCGGCATTCTGGCGGAAGAACATCAGGACGCGTCCATTCGGCGCCCAGGTCGGTCCCTCATTGTGGAATCCGGACGTCAGAATGCGCTCGCCAGAACCATCGGGCTTCATCACGCCGATGGAGAACTTGCCGCCCGACTGCTTGGTAAAGGCGATCAAATCGCCGCGCGGAGACCAGACCGGCGTAGAGTAGGAACCGTCGCCGAAGGAAATACGCGTCTGGCCCGAGCCATCGGCATTCATCACATAGATCTGCTGGCGGCCACCACGGTCGCTTTCAAACGCGATGCGCTGGCCGTCCGGCGAGTAGGAGGGTGCCGTGTCGATCGCACCCGTATTCGTCAGGCGCGTCGTGGTACGCGAGCGCAGATCCATCGTGTAGATATTGGCATTGCCCTCCTGCTGGAGGCTCATGATCACCTTCTGACCATCCGGCGAAAAGCGCGGGGAGAAGGTCATGCCCGGGAAGTTGCCGACGACTTCACGCTGTCCAGTTTCCAGTTGCAGCAGGTAAACGCGCGGCTGGTTGCCTTCGAACGACATATAGGTGACTTCCTGCCGGTTCGGCGAGAAGCGCGGCGTCAGCACCAGATCGTTGGTGTTGGTGAGGTTGCGAACGTTGAAGCCATCCTGGTCCATGATGGAGAGCTGACGCTTGCGCTGCTGCTTCGGGCCGCTTTCGGAAACGAAAACGACGCGGGTGTCGAAGTAGCCCTTCTCGCCGGTAATGCGCTCATAGATCGCATCAGCGATGATGTGCGCGACGCGGCGCCAGTTTTCCGGCTGGGTGAAGAACTGCTGACCCATCATCTGCTGGCCGGCAAAGGTGTCCCACAGACGGAACTCGGCGCGAAGACGGCCATCGGCCTCCTTCGTCACCCGGCCCGTCACCAGTGCCTGGGCATTGATGACCTTCCAGTCTTCAAAGCGCGGCGACTGGTCCGGATTGCTGATCTTTTCGATGAAGGCGCTCTTGTTGATCGGCGCAAACAGGCCGGAGCGCTGCAGGTCCGCCGCAACCACAGCTGAAACCTGCGCGCCGATGCCGTCACCCGACATGAAATCGGTGATCGCAATCGGCAGCGGCTGCACATTGCCCTTGGTGATATTGAGCCGAACTTCCGCGTTGGCTGGAGTGATCGCAACGAACGACAGGATGAGGCCGGAGGCCACCATCATCGCGCGAAGGAAAGAGAACTTGATCATCGAGACAAGCCTTTCAGCTTTTTTTCATAAATTGCACATCGAGTGGAATAAGGATGTCAGGCGCCGAAAGCGGCTGCTTAGACACCGAAGTCTTCCGGCGTGAACGTCAACAACAAGGTGTTCCATCCTTTTTCACCGTCGTACTTATCCGGTGGGAGATTGGTAAAGGGCGCGGATCGGGTGACGGCGCGCCTTGCGCTGCCTTCCACCGCACGGCGCGTTCCGTCCGGTCCGCCTGTCGCCGAAACCTCAAGCTGGCCGACGATCTCACCCGATCTGTCGAGATGGACGCGGACTTCAACGACCACCTGCGCCACATCGGTCAGACCGGCGACCATCGACCAGTTCTTGGAAATCTGCCCACGAAGGGCATCCATCTCACTGGCGCTCAGGCCCGTGCCGATCGTTTTCTTTCCACCAAGTGCTGCCGTCTGGGTGGAGCGCTTCGCGCCACCGCCGGAAGGCGCCTGCTTGTTGAGAAGTGCAGAGATTTCATCGGCATTGAACTCGCTCTGCTGGGTTGCGGCAGCCTTTGCCGTTTCCTGCTTGCGATCGGAGACCTTCTTGTCGGACGGCTTTTCATTGGCCTTGGCCTGGTCGGTCTTTTTCTCAGTAGGCTTTTCCGCAGGCTTCTGCTCAGCCGGCTTCTGCGGCTCGGGCTTTGGCGGCTCCGGCTTCTGTTCCGGCGGCTGCGGACGCGCATTGGGGCGCGGCACGTTCTGCGGCACGGCAATTTCTGCCGGTTCCTGGTTCTGCGGCGGCGGCTCTTCGGCCTTCTGCTCGGCTGGCGGCGGCTCGGTGGGCTTCGGCGGCGTCGCGATTTCAGGCTTGGGCTGTGGAAGGGCCGCCATCTCCTGCGGCTTCGGCGCGGTCTCTTCCTTCACGATGTCCTTGACGTCGTTCGGATTGGTATCGACCACCGGTGCCGGCTGCTCCTGCTTGGGCGGAGCGGCAGCGCTATCATTGTTGTTGGGCTTTTCGGTTGGCGTCGGCGGCGCATCAAGGTCGGCATTGTTGTTGCCGACATTCTGCGCATTGGGCACGGTGTCCGGACGCGTGGTCGGGACCGGCGCGGATTTCTCCGCCTTCGGCGCCTTCTTGTCGCCCTGCTGAATCTGCGTCATCTCCTCGACGGACACGAGTTCGACAGGCATCGACTCGGCCTGAGACACCTCGAGCGGTGCCGGCGAGCCCAGGGACACAAGGGCAAAGGCCAGCAGCGAGGCGTGCACGATCGCAGATGTGGTAATGCTACCCTTCATCGCCGAGGTCAATTGTCCTGTTTCTGTTGCGTTACGAGGCCGATATTCTTGAAGCCCGCACCCTGAATACGCGCCATGACATCCGCGACAACGCCATAAGCGGCGACGGAATCGGCACGCACGAAGACGCGTTCATTGTATCCAGTGGTGGCGATTGCCTTCAGCTTGTCCGCCACTTCCGCCGCTTCGATCGGCGTTTCCTGCAGATGGATCTGGCCATTGGCATTGACCGAAATGGTGATCGGCTGCGTTTCCGAGTTCAGAGCGGAGGCAGAGGTCTGCGGCAGATCGACCGGCACACCGACCGTCATCATCGGTGCTGCCACCATGAAGATGATGAGCAGCACGAGCATGACGTCCACGAGTGGCGTCACGTTGATTTCGCTGATCGCACCGCCGCCACGGCGACCGCGTCCACGGCCGCGACGACCGCCCGAACCACCACCGCTACCGCCTGCTGACATACCCATCGCGTTTTACTCCACTGGCTTTCGGCGTTGCGTTTTACTGCGCGGCCTGACGCGTCTGCAGCTTCTCGTCGATCTGGCGAGACAGGATCGCGGAGAATTCGTCGGCAAAACCTTCCATGCGTGAGGAAAGCTTGTGCGCGTCAGCCATGAATTTGTTGTAGGCCATGACCGCCGGAATAGCGGCCACGAGACCGATTGCGGTTGCCAGAAGTGCTTCGGCAATACCGGGCGCCACGACCGCAAGGTTGGTGGACTTCGAACCGGCAATCGCCTGGAACGAGGTCATGATACCGACAACGGTACCGAACAGACCGATGAACGGACCGGCAGAACCGATGGTCGCCAGCGAACCGAGGCGCGCTTCGAACTGCTCAGCTTCGCGTGACATCGTGACATCCATGGCCCGGTCGATACGCATCTGCAGACCGATCGGAGACCGTGCGCCGCGCTCGAATGATTTCTTCCATTCGCGCATGGCGGCCACGAAGATCGCCGCAAGGCCGCCATTCTGGCGTTCGGCCAGGGTGCGGTAGAGCTCTTCAAGCGACTGGCCGGACCAGAACACCTGCTCGAACTGATCGAACTGGCGCCGCGCCCTGGTGAAGCTCATATATTTGTCGATGACGATGGCCCACGTCCAAACCGAGGCGGCTAAGAGGCCGATCATCACCAGCTTGACGATGAGTCCTGCCTGCATGAACAGTGCCCAAAGACTCACATCATGCGTTGCCGCTGCCAAACCTGCCTGTTCCATAAATATTCCAATCCCCGAATCCAAACGCCCGGTGCATGACCGGGCGATTCAAACACGCATTGATGCGTTAAGCGTCGCGGTTGAAAATCCGCCAGCCCGTCGCCTTTGCCCCGATAAGTGCCAGTACGCCTTATTCGCCGGTAAATTTGGTAAAAGGAAGGCGCATAGCCCACAAATACCGGGCGTTTCAGTAAGACTACATTATGGTTAAGGGAGTGTTACGAAACATGGGGCCGCAGGCGGGTTTTCTGTCCCGCCCTCCGGTTTACTTCAAAAACTTCTCCGCGACCGTCTCCGGCAGACGTCTTGGTCTTCCTTTGGCGTTGATGACGGCAATGATCACTTTCGCCGCAACCAGCAGTGTCTCGCCACGACGGATCTCCTGGTTGAGCACCATCTTTGCCCCGCCCGCCTTTTCGGTGATGGTGGTGACGGTCAGCACATCATCCATCCGCGCCGGTGTCTTGAAGTCGATCTCCATGCGGTGAACGACAAAGACCAGCCCCTCCTCATCCGCCGTCAGGAGTGCGCTCTGCTCGCAGCCAAGGCAGCGCAGATAGTCGGTGCGGCCGCGCTCGAGGAAATGCAGATAGCGCGCGTGGTAGACGAGTCCGGAAAAATCCGTGTCCTCGTAATAGACCCGCTGCACCAGCCTGTGGCCATGCTCGATCAGCTCGCCGGAAAGGGAAACGGTGATGTCACTCATTGTCTGTCCTGGGTTGATTGCCTTCGCGCACGATCACATGCTGATGCTGCTCCGGCAGGGCCTCTATACTGTCGGCGATGAAGACCGGACGCAGATCGTTCTCCCGCAGCGCTTTCACAGTTGCGGGCAACCAGCGAAACTCCACCTCCCCGCCATCGGCGACGCGGTGAATGATATCATTCTCATGGAACGGAAAGGCCTCTTCCAGCCGGATTTGATAATAGAAGGCCATCTCATGCGCCTGATAGTCGCCGTAGGTGAAGAAGCTTTCTGCCGACCAGACGAGACGCTCGATGCGCGCCTTCACATGCAGCTCTTCCTCGATCTCGCGCAGGATCGTTTCGTCGGTGCTTTCCCCGATTTCGGCCCGGCCCCCCGGCAGCGCCCAGTAACGATCGGCCACGCTCCGGTTCACCAGAAGATGGCCTTCATGGAAAATCAGGGCTGCCACGCGAAAGCTGAAGAGCTGCGGCTTGTGATCCAGCCGGATCATGTGGCGCGGTTGGGGATTGCTCATTTGTCGTCCAGATTGCCGTCATCCCAGACCACGTGGCGCGTGGAAGCGGGCAAGTTTTCGATCTCTGCGGCGATGAAATAGGGCGGGATGTCGAGTGCCGTCAATGCCTCTGTCGTCGCCTTGGCCCAGCGAAACTCAAGCGCATTCTTGCCGTCCTGAACCCGGTGGACGATCTTTTCCTCATCGAAGGGGAAGCTCTCGGGCAGGTCCATCAGGTAATAGAAGCCAAGCTCGTGCCAGTCCTTCCCCTCGTAGTGGAAGAAGTTCTCAACCACCCACAGCAGCCGCCCGACGGAAACCTTGGCACCCAGTTCTTCCACCATTTCGCGCGCCAGCGTCTCTTGCGATCGCTCGCCCATCTCGGCGCGCCCGCCGGGAAAGGTCCAGAATTTCTCATGGGTGGCGCGGTGCACCAGCACATGGCCGTTGCGAAAGGCGATGCCTGCGACGCGCATCTGGAAAATGCGCTTCGGCTTGAATTTCATGCGAATACGAGTGTCTTCGACCATCAGGTGTCCAAAGGATTAAACAGGAAACATCAAATCAGTTTCCGTCCATCCTAATGCCTGTAATTCCATTTTGCGAACAGGCGCATCGTCACCGACGATAAATTCATCAAGCTGTGGCGGCTTGATGCGCGTGCCCGAGAGCATCGCATGAACCTGACCGCGATGGTGCGTCTGGTGCTGAAAGAGATGCGAAAGAATATCGTCACAGCGATCCTGCTGCACCCGCTCACCCCGATGAACTTGGACCGTGGCGGCAAGCCCGTCTTCGTCGAGCCCATCGACGAAAGCGATCAGATCCATATCGAGTGCCGCTTGCACCTCTGCCAAGGAGGCCATGTCGCTATAGGGCTCAGGCTCGCCGAAAACGCTATGCCCCAACGATCCGCCCTTCATCGCATCGAGATAGAAGATATCCACCAGGTAGATGTGGTTCAGCGTTTTGCGGATCGCCGGAAAAAAGCTGGTGCGCGGTGCCACCAACTCATCGGCGGTTAACTGAAGACAGGCGTGATGCAGGCGCAGATTGGCAAGCCTGTTGTTGCGCGCCAGCTTTTTGAATATCCGCGTTGAATCATAGGTCATCTCGCCACCCCTTTTGCATATCAGCCGAAGGCCCGAGGCAATCAGCGCCTTGAGCCTTTTTCGTCAGCGGCGGCGAGGTGTCGGCTCAACTCGCCTTGTCGAGCTCCGAATGGCTCTTCAGAACTTTGCCGCCATCTTCCTGCTCGATCAGATAGGCAGGCTCATCCTTGCTGGCCTTACGCTTGATCGTCGAGCCGTCGATCTTGCGTTCGACGTCTTCGGTAAAGCTTTCGGCCACCTTGCCCTCACCCTTGCCATTGCCCCACTTCCAGCTGACCTTGGTGCCTTTGCGATATCTCGTCATGCGGCTTCTCCCATTGAAAGAACGGGAAAAGGCGGTGGCGGTCATCTGGTTCCGTCAGCCGACCAGATCGATCACGACGATTTCCGGCGGCGACATGAAGCGGATCGGCGCGCCGGAACAACCAAGCCCGCCCGACACGACCAGGTGGCGATTGTTCTCGACCTTGTGTCCATAGGCATATCTCTCGCCGAAGAGCGAGGGAACGACGGGTCGCCAGCCGAAGAGATTGACCTGCCCGCCATGCGTGTGACCTGAAAGGGTGAGTGAAACACGCTCCGGGATCGTCGGGAAAATGTCCGGCTCATGGGCCATCATGATGATCGGCGCGTCATCGGTGATCTGCGCCATCGTTCCAGGAAGATCGTCGAGCCCGACAGTCTCGCCACTTTCGCGAAAGGCCCACTGATCCTCAAGTCCAGCAATCCAGAAGGGGTGCTCTTCGCTCCCCGTTCGGATCGCGGTGTTGGAATGAACGGTAATACCGACAGCGCGAAGCGCCCTGTGCGACACGGTTTCCTTCAGCCGCAGCCTCTGGGCTTCGGCATCCTGCGCCCAGTCATGATTGCCGCAGACGGCGTGAACGCCATAGGGTGCGGTCAAACCGGAAAGCGCCTTTGCCCATTCCGCCGGCGGGACGATATCGGTGATGAAGCGTTGCATGCCGGTGACATAGTCGCCAAGCAGCAGAATGATATCCCCGCCAAGCGTATTGGCATAGTTGGCGATGCTTGAAATCCGTTCCGTCGACATCCACGGTTCGCAGGCATGCACATCGGCAAGGATGACGAGGCGCAGGCTCTGCCCGGCCGGCCAGTTGGGTGGGGTGAGGCGATAGCGCGTCGTGGCAAGCCGCAGCATCGGTTCGACACCCCCCGCATAGGCCCCAAGAGAAAAAAAGCCTGCGCTGGCAGTCGCGGCCATTTTAAGAAGCGCTCGACGCGTGATCAAATTTACTCGTCCTCGAGAGATAGGCGAAACTGCGCCGCTTCCAGATCCTTAGGCGGCTGCATACCGAGATGCTTCCACGCTGTCGCGGTCAAAATACGGCCACGCGGCGTTCTCTGGATAAATCCCTGCTGGATCATATAGGGCTCGATGATATCTTCGATCGCATCGCGCGGCTCGGAGAGACCTGCTGCTATGGTTTCGATGCCGACTGGCCCGCCGCCGAAATTCATCGCGATCATCGTCAGATAGCGCATATCCAGCTGGTCGAGACCCATATTGTCGACCAGAAGCCGTGTCAGCGCCTGATCGGCAATTTCGCGGGTCACGGCTTCGGCGCGAGCCACTTCGGCAAAGTCGCGCACGCGGCGCAACAGGCGCCCGGCAATACGCGGCGTCCCACGCGCGCGGCGCGCAACTTCGCGCGCCCCCTCATCCGTCATCGGCAGCCCCATCAACCGCGCACCGCGGCGCACGATCAGTTCCAGCTCATCCACCGTGTAGAAAGACAGCCGCACCGGAATGCCGAAACGGTCGCGCAGTGGCGTGGTCAAGAGACCAAGGCGCGTGGTGGCGGCAACGAGGGTGAACTTGGACAGATCGATCTTCACCGAGCGTGCCGCTGGCCCCTCGCCGATGATCAGATCGAGCTGAAAGTCTTCCATCGCCGGATAGAGGATTTCCTCCACCGCCGGGCTCAGCCGGTGAATTTCGTCGATGAACAGAACGTCGCGCTCTTCAAGGTTGGTCAAAAGCGCTGCAAGATCACCCGCCTTGGCGATGACCGGGCCGGAGGTGGATTTGAAGTTAACCCCAAGCTCCTTCGCCATGATCTGCGCCAGCGTCGTCTTGCCGAGGCCTGGCGGGCCAACGAAGAGCACATGGTCCAACGCCTCGCCGCGGTTCTTCGCTGCCTCGATGAAAATCTTCAGATTGGCGCGCGCCTCGGCCTGGCCGGTAAAATCATCCAGCGTCTGCGGGCGCAGCGTCGTGTCGATATCCTCGCCGCGCTTCTCAGAAGAAATCAGCCGTGCAGCCTCACTCATGTCAAAAGTTCCATTCCGGGTATTTTTCGCGCTGCCTTGATGTCGAAGGTATAAATCGTTTTGCAGCCTTCGCCGAGCGACTGACACGCGATAAGCGCGTCCGTGAAGTCGGCATTATGGCGCTCAACCAGACGGACGGCTTTGACGACCTTATCGTGTCCTTCAACGACCAAACCCCTTGTGTGCAGCAACTTGCGAATGGCCAAGCTGATCTGTCGTCGATCGAAACCGTATTGTGACTTCAAAGCCCAACTGAGCTCGATCAGAGTGAGAAGCGTTACGAAGACAGTGTAGTCGCGGCCAATCCCTGCTCCGAAACGCAGTGCTGCTTCCCGTTGGCCTGGTTCATCATCAACGAAAAGACGAAGAACGACATTCGTATCCACGCCACACACCATCATGCAGCGGCATCCGCCTGATCATCATCGGTATCGACGACATTATGGCCTGCAGCCTTGCTGACGGTCTCGTCTATTTCTTCCAAGGTGGCACGGCCCTTGGGAGGCTTACCTAAAAGGCCAGCGAGATCATTGAAATCAATATTCTTTGGCGTCAGCACCACTTCGCCATCGATGATGGAGTAGACGAGCTGATCACCGGGCCTGAGGTCGAGCGCTTCACGCATGTCTTTCGGCAACGTCACCTGCCCCTTCGACGAAACGACAACCTCCCATCCCATTATAAGCACCCGTAAGAAAAAACTTCATATGGCGGAAATCTTATCATTCATCCGCCAGAAACACAAATGTCCGATTTATCGCGAAAGCTCCTTCAAGCCCAGTCGGATCAGCTTGGCGCTATCGCCACCCTCACCACCATTCTTCAAGGCGGCAGCCACCGCATTGGCAGCCTGGTCTCGCGAATAGCCGAGATTGGTCAAAGCCGAGACCGCATCGGCCACCGGCGCAGGCGCCGCCCCTTCGCCGATCTCCTGCTTGAGCCCGATGGCACCTGACGCTTCTCCGGCAAAAGCAGGCGCTTTGTTGCGCAGCTCGGTGACGATGCGGATCGCGACCTTAGGCCCGACGCCTGGAGCACGGGACACGACCGCTTTGTCCTGCAACGCGATGGCATTGGCAAGTTCGGATGGCGAGAGCGTCGACAGCACGGCAAGCGCCACCTTGGAGCCCACACCCTGCACGCTTTGCAGCAGGCTGAACCACTCGCGTTCCAGAGCGCTCATGAAGCCGAACAGCTTCAACTGGTCCTCGCGCACATAGGTCTCGATGAACAGCACGACCGCCTCGCCGACAGAGCCAAGCCGCGACAGCGTGCGTGCCGAGCAATGCGCCACATAGCAGACGCCATGAACGTCAACGAGAACGTAGTCGTCGCCGATTTCTTCTATGGTGCCTTTGAGTTTGCCGATCATCGTCGCGTCCGTGATGTTTGAGAGAGAGAGCTTAAAGCCGAAAAGAGTCTGCCTAGCCGGCGGCGAGAATGCGGCGCATCCGCTCGCCACCGCGGTTATGTGCATGACAGATGGCGATCGCCAGCGCATCGGCGGCATCGTTGCCCTTGAACTCGGCCTTCGGCATCAGGATTTTGAGCATCATGTGGATCTGCTGCTTTTCCCCGTGGCCGACCCCTATCACCGCCTTCTTGACCGCATTCGGTGCATATTCGGAAACATGAAGACCTGCGCGCGCAGGAACGAGCATGGCGATGCCACGCGCCTGTCCGAGCTTCAGCGTCGCCACAGCATCCTTGTTGACAAAGGTCTGTTCAACAGCTGCTTCATCTGGCTGATAGGAATGCACGACCTCCGCCAGCCCGTCATGCAACTGGCAAAGGCGCGACGCGAGGTCCATCTCGGCATCGGACGTCACAGTGCCGGAGGCAACGAAACGCAGGCTGTTGCCAATCGTTTCGATGACGCCCCAGCCGGTACGCCTTAGGCCCGGATCAATGCCGATAATTCGAATCGCGTTTTGCATGTGTCAAACCCTATCCTGTGGGCTTGAAACCTGCCAGCCATAAGTGAACAAAACAAAAACATTCAATGAGAAAATGCGCCGCGCCAGCGGATCGCCATCTACGGTCAGCCCGTCAGTTTTTTTGAACCATGGATCAATTCGCTGCGACGAGGATGGCAAACACGACGCCACACATTAAATAAGGTCCTAAATAAAGGCCGGAAGGAGCATGCCATGATTCCCTTTTCCATTCTCGATCTGTCGCCGATTGGCGATGGGGAGAACGCAAGCCAGGCGCTCGATAACTCCCGCCGCATGGCGATCAAGGCGGAAGA